>Ga0310691_10008704_pt1 | contig 10375 bp, 9 predicted proteins | sample 176DNAGHGlowgp2_FD_203887 | JGI IMG/M metagenome (GOLD analysis project Ga0310691, IMG submission 203887) | Sheep rumen microbial communities from Palmerston North, Manawatu-Wanganui, New Zealand - 1766 DNA GHGlow gp2 (v2) (version 2) | ecosystem: Host-associated > Mammals > Digestive system >...
TTTAGATTCAGGATAGCATGCACGGGCATTTTTAAGATTGAGCTGGCCTGTATAATCTTCTGTGAACACATCTTCTCCTCTTGCATTGCCATAGACTTCGACTGAAGAAGGATACAAGACTGTTGCTTCACATTCCACGGCTTTTTTCAAAGCGTATTCTGCACCTTTTACATTTATCTCGATAGTCTCAATAGGATATTGAGAATAGGCTAATGGATGCGTATTAGAGGCTAGTGGAATGATATAATCCACCTTTAACTCTTCTGGCAAGGGTTGACGCACATCCTGTTCTATAAAACTAAACAATTCACTTGAATAATAATCGCCAAGACGATTCCTTGCCCTCTCTTTACTTCTACCTACAGCATAGATATGAATAGTAGCACCCCGCTCATTAAAAAGCATCAAAGCATCAATCAGACAAACACCAATAAGCCCTGTTGCACCAGTGATTAACACTGACGATCCTTTCAACCCATCTATTCCTGGAATATCGAGAACATTCCTTAAATCTTCCTGATATAAAAGATGTCGCTTGTTCAATTTTATTTCAGCCATGTGTCTTTATCTATTTTAAGATATCCTTTGAATAATTCAAGATCATCTTTTGTCGTTAATTTGATATTTTTATCTGATCCTGCTGCAAAATAAAGGGATTCCCCTAACTCTACCATCATTGTATTGGTATAGGCAGAACCATAAATACCAATTTCTTTTTCAAAAGCTTCATGGTAAGCCCAGTCTAACTTTTTGAACAGATATGCTTGAGGAGTAGAAACTCGCCGTAATGTCTCACGAGGAATATATTCCTTCGTTGTCCGCTCATCTTCTGGATTCACAATGAAAATCTGTTCATTATAAGGTAAGGATGTAACAGCATTACCATATTGTTTGGCTTTTTGTATGACATCTGTCAGTACCGTTGCATCGACCAATGGGCGTATTCCATCATGAATAATAATCACATCATCACCACTTGCTACCTTTTCTAAATTGTATACTCCATTACGAATACTCTCCTGACCCGTATTACCGCCGCCAACGACCCACTTGAGTTTTGATATATTAAACTGATGTGCATAAGCCCAAAGTACATCATGCCATCCATCAAGGCAAACGACCTCAATTGCATCAATCATCGGATGTCTCTGGAAACTTTCCAATGTATAGATGAGAACAGGCTTGTCATAGACATTAATAAACTGCTTAGGTATATCCTGCCCCATACGATTACCCGAACCACCAGCTATAATAATTGCAATATTCATAGATGTAGTTTTTAAAAATAATTATTTTTGAAATTCATCTTTCCACCAAGCATCAAATGTATGGTGCGAGACACGATGCTCCACAGGCGGTAATTGCATATAATCACCATAAATGCTCCGCAACCATTTATCATAACCAATAGGAACCCGATATTTTCGTCCTTCAAACTCTTGATAGACATCACTATCAAAAACAGATTTATCCACCTTCTCACCAACACATAAAGGATTTGCAATGAGACCAGCCGATGGTAAACTTCCAAACTCATACCTTCGCGCCTCGTTGTCCATCCACGTCGCAATTTGACGAGCAGAGAATGGTAGCAACAATATTTTTCCGAAAGAATTGATGATTTTTTTCATTACAGTTCTTTTACAAAAATTCGCTCTCTTTGTATTCAATAATTTACGAAGCATCATTATCTTCTTTATTTGAGCCGCATCTTTAACTCCGTCAGCAGGAAGTATATCAATGAATACGCCAAAACTATCTCCTGGATAATGTAGTTCCTTCAAAACCGTACGATTATCATACACTTTTGCAAAAGCATAAGGATAGGCACGGTTTGTGTCCAAATTAACCACCTGATAATAGTTTTCTGCCTGATTAAACGTCTTTACAAACCGATCGTAATCCTGTCGTGGCATTGCAATATCAATGTCATCATCCCATGGTATATACCCCTTGTGACGAATGGCCCCAATTAGAGTTCCACCACATAGAAAATAGCGTAGGCCGTTTTTCTCACAAAATTCAGCTGTCTTTTGTAACAGATCCAACTGAATGGATCTCAATTCTTCTAAAGAAATTGCCTTCATAATCAACTTTATAAAATCCACTGCAAAGATAGCAAATAAATACTAATAATAAATGAATAATACAATTATTTTCAAATTTACTATATAAATAATGCTAATTATACTTAATAGAATCTATTACTTTCTGCATCTGAATCCTCCATGTAAGATGTTCTACCGTTTTACGTATTTCTGCGGGACTCATCATAACATGACTTATAAAATCAATAATCTTTTTAATATCTATGGGCGACTCATCTGCAGGAGCTTTCAGCACATAGGGTTGTTGGTCAAAGTCGCTGTCTTGTTCACTATAGATAAAGGGGAGTCCACGTGTAGCGTATTCACGATTCTTCAAAGTCTTAATGACAGAAATGCCACTACGATGACGACCTAATGAACCGATAGCGAATTGGCACATACTAAAGACATTAGTCAGTTCAGCACCAAATAATTGACCATGAAAAATGACTTTATCACTAATATTATATTTTTCAATGATGGGTACAAAATACGTACTCATTAGATAGGGATGGACACCTCCCACGATATGAAAATATACTTGGCGAGGTTTTTGTTCATTCTTATAGTATTCACCAAGCCCTGCTAAAAGACGATCATAGCCGTGCCAGACATGAACCTCCGCAACACCTATCAAATGAATTGAGCCATCAGAAGGGTTATGATAATCATGCATGGGGATACTATCGAAATCTACTCCATTACTTATGTTGATTGTACGTTGACCAAATATTTCATTCTCATCAGAGAAAGTCACTATAGCATCCATATACTGATAAAGACTGCGGCGAAACCATTTGTCAATAACGAGACGCAACGGTTGTTTCCATATATGTGGACTAAACTCAGAGTCGTATGGGTAAGTAGGAATCTCTGTAACGGCGTGTATACCAGCACGCTGGAGTTTTTTAAAAAGATTGGCAAGCAGTGGAGTCGCATTCATAAAACTCCTGGCATATATAAACTCTATGTTCTCACGAATACAATAATCGTATATACGCCCATAGTCTATACGCTGACGAAGTGCTGCCAAACGCCCAGTTCCGTAATCTTTTAGTATCGCACCATCTATGTAACGACAACGATGTCCATTTTCTGCAAATCCATAATAACAGAGACGCACTTCATGTCCATTCTCACGAAGCCCTTTTACCTGATAATGGATTTTCTTAGTAATACCACTATGCTCAGAAAAACCATGGTAGACGATGAATAATATTCGCATTTCTAAAATTATTAATCAATTATCTTATTCATTTCTTTTACTCACTTCTTTTCTGCAAAAATATATTTTTTTTCTTAATAATCCAAATATAACTAAGAAAAAATAATCATATTGCTTTTTTCATCCTGCCAACCAACCTTATTGTTGGAAGAAATAAGAATAAAGGCATACGTCCTAACAACCATAATATTATATTCATAAACTTCAAGTGGCCGAACTCAAGAATATCCCATAATGCCAGGGGATGTTGAAGAATGTTTTGAATTTCCTGATTCGAAAAACACGGATCAATACGGTGAGCATTTCTAATGACATGACAGGCAATATAAAAGCTGTTCATTTCAAGATCCTTACAAAGATAAGGAGTATAAAATTCATTCTTCCATATTTTACATTTTCCTTTCAAATAATTGATGACAGATATATTATCCATGATTTCATCTTTATGTAGATGTTCCCGTTCCTGGTAATGCGAAAGAGAATCTGGCCGCCACATATAATGATAGGTTATGTCGGATAACAAAACCGCATGAGTAATCTTTGTTACCAGTTCTGTGGTAAATGCCATATCCTCCCAATAACAGGTATTTATGAACCTAAGCCCTGTCTGCCGTAGAAATCCTAAATTGACCAAATTATTACATACTGAAACATGAAAGACATTAATATGACTAAACGCATACAATGCTAATTCTCCATCACCTGCCAATTGTAAATCTGCCTTTTGGTACTTCTGCGCAGGGGAGTTATTTACAAGATCAATAATATCATAAGAGGCATATGCGATCTGAGAATGTGTCCTATTTACCGCATCTATAAGTAATTGTATTGTAAAAGGTTCTATAGTATCATCAGAATCCATGAAATAAAGGAATTGCCCCATTGCCTCATCAATAATACGATTACGACAGAAACAAACACCCATATTCTTACCATTCCGAAGAATACGAATATCCTTTCCACGAGGATGACCTTTCTGGAAATCCTCAACAATACCAATTGTTCCATCATTTCCACAGTCATCAATGATTAGAAACTCAATACTTGAGTAAGTCTGGTTCAGTGCAGACTGCATTGTTGAGTTGATGTAGTCATAAGCCCTATAAACAGGGATTCCTATTGTAATATCATAATGCATTACTTACAAGCTATCAAATAGTTGTTTCCACTGTTCTGCTACTATTTCTATGTTGAAACGGCACACGTTCTCTCTTGCATTCATACCCATTTGAGATAGTTTATCAGGGGAAACAATTAACGAAAGGATTACCTTTGCCATCTTTTCCACATTACCATTCTCCACTAGAATACCATCAACACCATTCTTGATAATAGAACGGGGGCCCCATAGACAATCAAAAGCCACAACTGGCAATCCACAAGCCATGGCCTCAATAATACCCATACCAAATCCTTCAAAACGAGAAGTACATACAAATAGAGAACTATTTAAGTATTCCTTCTGTACATCCACAACACTATCATTAAGATGACAACGCTGCATGTCTAAGCCTAAAGAAGTGGCTATCTTTTCGTAAAGGGTTTTATTTCCATCACCAAATATATCTAGAGTCCATTCTTTGTTTTCCTTTTCTACAAAAGACCAGGCTTGCAGAAGCATATCATATCCCTTTTCATCAAAATAACGCCCGACGGCTATCACGCGTTTGGGGCGAGGCCCCTCCACTGTCACAGGATAGAAGGGAAGAGGATTAGGAATAACATCCACTTGCGGAATCTCTTGCCAAGCCTGTCGATCGTACTCTGTCAAAACCACAAAACGATCTAATTTTTTTATATTCTTAACCAATCCACACATCCAATATTTTGCAAAAACTGACTTAAAAATATTAGTTCTATTAGGTGTAAAGTTTCTATAATGAGCTCTATTTATATGTATCTCACCGATTTTCTTACTGCCATCTTGTATATCCGATATAAAATTTATTTCACGGCGAAGCAAACTGACAGTAATATCAGGTTTAATTCTATTAAGTTCTTCAGATAACCTCTTTTTAAATAGTCTCTCTTTTGGTATATACAGCGAAAGACGCTTAAGAAACGAATGATGCCACATCTCCTCAAAATGTATTCCTAAGTTTACAACTTTTACTTTTGAAGACAAAGGGAAAAAATTTGGTTTATCTTCACCATCTGTTGTTAAAACAGTAATATCATACCCAAAAATTTCGGCAAAATAATTCGCTTTAAGCGTTAAAACACGTTCTACCCCTCCCGCCATATACAATGATGGCGTACAATAAACTATTTTGTATTTTTTGTTTAATATCTTATCCATCGTTAATACAGGTTTTCAAAGAGTTGTTTCCATCTCTTGGCCAAGACCTCTAGTTTAAAATCCAAGGATCTTATCCTTGCATTATTCCCTATTTCTTTTCTCAATTTGGGATTATTAATCATTTTGACAATCTTTTCTGCTAATAACTCTACATTTCCTTCTGGTACTAAAACCCCATTCACCCCACTAGAGATTACATCCTTAAAACCACATGGACAAGCAAATGAGACAACTGGCAACCCAAAAGACATTGCCTCAAGTAAAGACATACTAAGCCCTTCAAAACGAGAACTAATAACAAACAATGAGCTATCCAAATACTTTTCCTGAATATCGGAAACACTTCCATTTAAATGACAGTTATTCAAGCGCAATTCAGCAACCATATCCTCATAGGGTTTACGATCTCCTTGACCATAAATAAACAATTCCCATTTCGGACATTTTTTCTCTACGATTGCCCATGCAGCCAACAGCATATCATACCCTTTTTGATAAGCATAACGACCTACTGCCAAAACATGATTACAATCCAAATTACTTACATAGTCTGTGTTAAAAGTAATTGGATTTGGTATAGAAATAACATTATCCAATTCTGGCCAATTAATCTTATCCTCTTCCGTTAAAACCACAAAACGATCTAAACATTTGAGATGTCTGATTAATGATCGCATCCAAAACCATGAAAACATTTTTTTGAATACATTTGTATCATTAGCTTCAAAATTACGATAATTCAACCTATTCACATGCAACTCACCAATTTTCTTGCTTCCATCTTTTATAGATGAAAGAAAGTTTATTTCACGCCGCAAAAGACTATCTGTTATGTCAGGACGAATACGCATCAGTTCTGCAGTCAACTTCTTCTTATATATTCGTTGTTTTTTTAGATATAAATATACTTTATTTATGAAAGAACAAGTCCACAATTCTTCAAAATTAATATCCAAATTAATCAACTTAATCTTGTCAGAAAGAGGGTATGCAATAGGTTTATCTTTACCTTCTGTTAATATGATTGTAATATCATATCCATAGTTCTCTGCAAAATAATTAGCTTTTAGAGTCAGCACACGTTCGACCCCACCTGCCATATACAAAGCAGGAGTGCAGTATACAATTTTAAACTTTCTATTGGAATACATACATTCTTTTATTTTACACCTCATCTATTACTCGTTTCATCTGTACACTCCATGACAAATTCTCGACAGTTGTACGTATATAATCAGGAGCAAAACAATGATTATCAATAAAATTGAGAATACTCAGTATATCAACAGGAGATTCATCAGGAACAATTTTCAGTACATACGATTTTCCATCAAAGTCATTATCTTGTTCACTATAAGCAAAAGGCATACCACGTGTGGCATATTCACGATTTTTCAATGTTTTAATCGTCGTTATTCCACTACGATGGCGAGCCAAACTAACTATAGCGAAACAACACTGATCAAAGACCTTATTTAGTTCATCGCCAAATAACTGACCATGGAAGATTACCTTATCACTAATATTATACTTTTCCATTAATTCATAAAAACCAGGCGCATGTATAGAGTCATACATTTCGCTTTTCCACACTCCACCAACAATATGAAAGTAAACAGAACGAGGATTATTAACATTGTTATAATACTCACCTAGTCCAGCAATCAATCTATCAAAACCATGCCAATAATGTACCTCAGCAACCCCTATCAAATGAATAGAATTATCTTCCGGTACTTTATAATCATGTAATGGTATACTATCCATATCTACTCCATTACTTATCTGGACGGTTCGCTGACCAAATATCATCTCTGCATCAGAAAAAGTGACAATTGCATTCATCTGCTCCGACAACTTATTACGAAACATCTGATCGATTTTCAAACCCACACGCGTTATGAATGGGAAACCAACAAACTCCTGATCATAAGGATACGTAGGGATCTCTGTAACCGATTTAATCCCTAATTTCTTTAAACGTTTGAAAAGCCTTATTAACCAAGGATTTGCATTCTGAAAACAACGAGCATAAACAAAATCTATCCCTTTCAGTTTACAGTAATCAAAAATACAATCATAATCAATACGTTGTAGAAGTCCTGCAATCTGTCCTTTTCCATAATTTCTAATTACATTACCATCTACATATCTACAACGATTACCATCAGCATCAAAATCATAATAACAGAGATGAACTTCGTAACCATTCTCGCGAAGCCCTTTCACCTGATAATGAATCTTTTTGCTGATGCCGCTAGCATCAGAGAAACCATGATATACAAGAAACAGAATCTTCATAACAATCAGTTTTCGAACAATCCCATAACTTTCTCAATGATTGGGGCCATGTCGTAATATTTATATTCAGCCAAATGGCCACCTAGGATCAGGTTGGGGATTTGGTCGGCTAATTCTTTATAGCGATTGTATAACGACATATTCTTGTCGTCGTTAACGCTATAGTATGGTTCCATGCCATCTTTCCACTCGGTAGAGTACTCGCGAGAGATGACCGTCTTTGGACATTTATATACATCGTCACCAAACATTTCGAAGTGTTTGTGCTCAATGATACGGGTATAAGGAACCTCTGCGTCAGTGAAGTTCATAACAGCGTTGCCTTGATAGTTTGGTATATCGAGGATTTCTTCTTCGAAACGGACTGTGCGATATTCAAGTTTTCCAAAACGATAATCGAAGTATTCATCGAGTTTTCCTGTATACAAAACCTTATCTGCTATCTGTTCCCAATGCTGACGATCATCGAAGAAATCAACATTAAGCCTTACGTCTACACCTTCAAGGAGGCCATCGATGAGTTTGTTGAATCCACCTACGGGGATGCCCTGGAAGCGGTCGTTGAAATAATTATTGTCGTGAACAAAACGAACAGGGAGGCGTTTTATGATAAAGGCCGGTAACTCACTACATTTGCGGCCCCATTGTTTTTCAGTATAGCCCTTGATCAGGATTTCGTAGATATCCTTGCCTATCAGTAATTGAGCTTGTTCCTCAAGGTTTCTTGGCTCTGTGGCGCCATCAGCCTTCATCTTTTCGAGGGCTTCCTGGCGCTGTTCTTCTATCTTGGCTCTGGCCTCAGCAGGTGTGAGTACACCCCACATCTGGTAGAAGGTATTCATATTGAATGGCAGGTTATATTGTTTACCTTTATAGTTGGCAATAGGAGAATTGGTATAGCGATTGAATTCGACAATAGAGTTGGCGAAATCCCATACTTTTTTATTAGAGGTATGGAAAATATGAGCGCCATACTTATGAACATTTATTCCTTCGATAATCTCGCAATAAATGTTTCCTCCTAAGTGATTGCGCTTATCAATCACTAGACAACGTTTTCCCTGGCGGTGAGCCATACATGCAAATGTTGCACCATAAATACCGGCTCCAACTATTAGATAATCGTATTGTTTTGCCATTTCAATAATGAATTTGGTGCAAATATATGATAAAATTTGGAATAATCCAAAAATATTTGTACTTTTGTCATCGTATTAGAAAGATTTTAGGTAGATGAAGAGAATTTGCTTTGTAGTTGATAGCATTTTCAGTATCGGCGGGGTACAAAGAGTGACTGCTGTGATTGCCAAGGAATTGGCAAAGGATTCTGATGTGAGCATAGTTACCTTTGACAAACCAGAACTACAGGACACTAATCTATATGGTCTAAAAGATGCAGATATTACCTATCGGTTCTTTAGCTATCCGAAGATTGGCAATCTGAAAAGGCATCTATGCAAAGCTTATAGTGGACTTTATCTGAAATTGCAACCAAAATGCGAATGGTGCTCAGATCTGTATGCTCATAGTTCGTATCCATCTGAATTGCGGAATGCACTTTTAGAGGAGTTGAAGCAAGGTAATTATGACGTAATCATTGGGGTGCATGCACCACTTGCTGCTAGATTAGCAACATTAAAGAGACATCTGCTAGGTGTAAAGTGTATCGGATGGCTTCATAATTCGTATGAAGCTCTGTTTGGGGAGGACTCACATTATTATATAGGTGCAAAAAGACGGAGGCACTATATCTACCAGTTCAGGAAGCTGGATGATGTGGTAGTGCTGTGCCAGGATGATGCTAACAGGTTTAATACATACGACAAGCATTTTACGCCAACAGTGATATACAACCCGTTGACACTAAAACAAGGAGAGCCTTCTACAGGAACAAGCAAAAGATTCTTAACTGTAGGAAGATTTACTCCTCTGCATAAAGGAATAGATTTACTGATAGAGGGGTTCAATCTGTTTGCACAGAAAAATAAGGAATGGAAACTGGATATATTAGGCGAAGGAACTGAAGAAGAGACATTCAGGAAACTGATCGCAAAATATCAGCTAGAGGACAGAATTACCATTCACCCGTTTACCAATCAAATTCAGAAGTACTATTCTGAAGCACAAGTATATGTACTAAGTTCGAGATGGGAAGGTATGCCGCTAGTATTGGTTGAAGCGATGTCGCACGGACTACCAATTGTAACATCAGATTTACCGGTTAGCAAGGAGATTCTAGGCGACTTCGGATTGTATTTCAAGAATGGGGACATCGAAGACTTGGCGCAGCGACTAGAAGATGCAACGCATATAGACTGGGAGGCGAAATCAAAGGAAGCGCTGGAGATAGCTAAGCGATTTGATATTGAAAATATCATCAGTCAGTGGAAAAAACTGATTGAATAATATCATTTTTTAAGAAATAGTGCATAAAATTTGGAATAATCCAAAATTATTTGTACT
>Ga0310691_10008708_pt1 | contig 10372 bp, 8 predicted proteins | sample 176DNAGHGlowgp2_FD_203887 | JGI IMG/M metagenome (GOLD analysis project Ga0310691, IMG submission 203887) | Sheep rumen microbial communities from Palmerston North, Manawatu-Wanganui, New Zealand - 1766 DNA GHGlow gp2 (v2) (version 2) | ecosystem: Host-associated > Mammals > Digestive system >...
ACTTGTCAATTTCCTTGGGTTCAGACTTCGGTTTCAGGAGGTAGAATGGCGGATGGCCATTCGACTGGATGTACTCGGCGAGCTCGCCCATGGCGGTCATGAGTTCGTTATTGTCCTGCGCCGCCAGTTCAGCCTTGGCTCCCTTGCCGAACAGCGGCACCTTGCTCAGGAGCTTCTTGCCGAGCATGCGGGCCTTGCCCTCCACGGAAGTATGGGCATTCTCGTTCTTCTTGTTGACTTCGGCCATGGCCTTAGCGTAGCTCTTGAACGAAACTTTCGGGTCGACGACGCTGTAGAACGCGGCAAGATGGGACATGGGCACCTGCACCGACTTGTTCAGGTCAACCAGTACACCCGAGCTTACACCGAGCGGGACAACCTTCACGAGATCGTTCCCCTCGCCGGACTTGCCATCAATATCATCATACATCACGACCAGGTTGTTTCGGTGGCATGCGGTGCCCTTGTTCTGGGCGATACCGCGCAACACCTCGACCGGATTCAGGAATGCGTTCTTGATTGCAGAAAGCGGACCTTCCACGAGGACCTCGCCTTCGGTACCAACGGACTCGGTCTTGCCAATTTTCGCATTCATGTCGGTCTTCGCGTCTTCCTGCTTACCACCGACACCCAGGTTGCCCTTGATCCCGATTGCAAGCGCCTTGGCCACATCGGGGTCGGCACCGAGCTGCTTCTTAAATGCCTTGTAGGCACGCTTCTGCTGAGACGGGTCCGGCGCACGGAGCATGTCGCGCACAAGGGGGGATGTAAGGTTAATCATGGGATACCCGCACGATGTAATCAATGCGTTCTCCCATTCGCTGTCATCGACTTCGACGTTGAACGCATCGGGAACTTCAACCTGCCCCAGGATCTTTTTCATCGCCTCACCGAGCTCGCTCTTCTGCGCTACGGACACGGTGTTTTGTCCCTTTTCGTTCAGGACACCCTTTTCCTTCAATGTTTCAAACAGTTGCGGGTTTGTCTTCTGGATGACACCGATGACAATCTTGCCGGCGGTCATGGGGTTGTCGACCAGCTTCGAGTAGACGGTATTGTCCTTCGCGGCCTTGGAGTCGATCAGCTTCACCACCTTCATCTTGATCAGTCGCTTCATGGAATCGTTGAGCCCGAGCGAATCAATCTTCTCGATGATGTTCTTGTACACCTCCTGCTTGTTCGGGTCTTCCGCGGGAGCGGCCTTCTCACCATCCTTTGCAGCATCGGCAGCCTTCGGTGCAGGTTCACCCGCAACAACGCCGGCAGCTGCCACATCATCGGCAGCCTTTTCCTTCGGTGCACCACCATCAGCGGGAGCAGCCTTTTCCGCAGGGGCACCACCGGCAGCGGGAGCAGCCGGTGCTGCTTTTTCCGCGGGGGTAGCAGCGGTGGCTGCAGCGGCTTTCTTTGCAACGGTTTTCTTGGGAGCAGTACCTGTCGCAGCTTTCTTTGCAACGGCTTTCTTAGTTGCCGGGGCACCAGCGGTGGCAGGAGCGGCTTTCTTTGGCGCAGAACCAGCTTTCTTGACGGGGGCAGGTTTTGTTTCCGCCGATGCGGCAGCAGGTGCGGGAGCAGGAGTTTCACCTCCGGCGGCAGGTGCCGCTTTCTTTCCGGCTTCCATCACCGGGGCCATGATGTCATATTCCACCAGGGTATCGGCGAGCATCTTCGCTGCCGAGTTGTCACTTTCGAACATGACCTTGGAACCTTCGATATCGGCACCAGTGTCCTCCATCGTAGAAATGAACGGGTCGAACGCGCCATTGTCCTTGATATCGTATTTTAAGAAATCCATTGGAAAATCCCCGGAAAACCTTTTTCCGGAGTTTATAGGATTTATCCGGCGTCACTGGCCATCGCGGCATCGAATACCTGTACGGTATCGACCGAGCTCAATGATTTTAATGCACACTCGAGACGGTCCATCGTATCGAAAACCTCGATGACCATACATCCGTTCATGCAGATAATCTGGCCACCCACCTTGATGAGGCGTATAATCATCGTGGTTGGCTTCCCCATGAAGCGTGTATATGAGTTGAAGCGCAGCTCATGCGTCTCTCCGGGAGGCAACCTCCAGAACTTCGGATACTTCTCGTTGCATATCATGTACCCGTCCGGAAAATAGGCCTTGCACGTATCATCGAATTCCTGAAACGTCATCGCATCTCTCACATCGCATTCGCATAGTCGTCAGCAATCTTCATGTCCACGGAATCACCCCACCCGCAATAGTAACCGACCTCGTAGAACGATGCCATCTCGGCCGCGACGGTAGCATCGTCGGGTTCCAGTATGGCCTTTTCCTCCACGGTGGTCGTCGGGATGCCGAACCGTTCGAGTTCCTCGTCGACTATCCGTTTCACGGCATCGCCATGTTCCACCGGAACTATCACCTCGTCATGCACGGTGCAGTAGGGGCATCCTATCTCCGACCGTATCCTTGGAATGACATGGTCGAACACGAACGTGCTCTCCATCCGCTGCAACTCGTATGCAAGGGCACGGTAGTTGAAGCGTTTCAACTCACGTATCATGCGGTTCAGACATGGATAATGTTCCTCCCACACTCGACGGCAAGCATGCCAGGTCGGGTCACAGTCCGGGTCAAGATCGACGCCGGCGAACAATGTCGCCAGGAAAGCCTTCTTGGCACAGTCACGGTCGACATCCATGTCAAGGTCGCAGTCCTGCGACATCTCCCGGGCAAAGAATTCATACAGTTCCCGTCTTTCGAGCCTGCCTCGAAAATCAGCAAACTCCCTCCCGATCGGCCCAGAAACTGCATCTCCGGCAAACCCTGGCGGGACCGAGATGAACGACTGCCCATTACGTCCTATCATGGCCGGTGAGTTCTTCAGACACCCATCGATTATGCAGCACAGGAATGCACCCTGGCTACTCTTGATATCGACCTCGGCAACGGGACCGCCGTCGCACGTCAGCGCATTCTCCCTGACCTCGCGCTTTACCTGCGTGATGTTGGTATGAACGCGCCCGTAATCATCACGTATAACATACAGGGAAGTGTCGCTCCCCTCGGCATCGTTGAACCGGTCGACCTTCCGCAGCTCCCGGTCCAGCTTGCGCCCCTCGACCCCGGCCTTCACCAGTGCGCGACGGGCCTTGGCCCGGTCGATACGGAAATGCTTCAGGTTCTCGTGAGCGTCACGCACGACCGGGTCCATGAGCTGGACACGCTTGCGGTCCTCAGCACATTTCTGCAGTCTTTTCAGGAGAATTTTCGACCGTAGCTTCACGGACATCATGCGGCCCGCATGGAAGTCACCCTTGCCATAGAGGTGGGCGACGTCCTTCGCGTAGCAGTATTCCTTCAACATCCAGCCGTACCCCTCGCCGAACCACACTGCCTTGCTCATGCCGGGAGTGCTCTCGGTGGCCTTGCAGTAGGATGATCCGCGCATGAGCACGCCCCAGTTCTTCAAGTTCTCGAATACCTCGATGTACTTGTGGCCCATCGCGGTATCCATGATTTTCGAGTAGAGACGGCAGAACCATTCACGGCACTTGGGTGGTCTCGTCGTTGCCAGGTATTCCTTGTGGTAGGACTCAATGAGCCCCTTCGTTACCCAGTGTATGATTAGCCAATAGTAGTCGTGGTCCCTCTCGGGGACATTGTGCTCTTTCAGCAGTGCGCGGATGGGTTTCCTGAACTTGTCCAGGACCCGTATCTCGTATTCGAACTTGGATCGTGTTTCCGACATTGCACCAACTGAACAGAAGGTGCCCCCGCGTCTCCCTCTATAATGAATCGCTGGACGGAAGACAGCGGGGGCACCAAAGCTAAAAAATTCGTGAAGGTGGGTCCAGCGAAGACCGTTCCGTTCGCCCGCAGCTTATACCCGGGGCATAGAAAACTACTCCCAGTGCGGTTTCAATGGCAAAAAATACGAAACGCTTGCAACTTCAGCAAGGGGGTCTGGCCCTGTACCTATGTAAAAAAATGTTTAAGTTTACATAATACTGGAGGCACAACGGCTCCCGGATGGAGGGATTTCCGCGGTTCCCGCAAAGCCACTCTCCCTTCCATAAAGATGTTTACGAAACCTACTTGGACAAATAATGGGCAGCGGCAGACACCGCCTTGTTCAGTTCGGGTATCATCTTTTCCCATTTTTCGTTCTGGTGTTCATCAGTGAAACTGACGGGGAACCCTATGTTGAGGGCGTCCTGGATGTTGGATGCCAGCTTCTTCGCGTTGGCGTCGCCGGACTTGGCGAGCTTGTCATGCAGCGCATGCGCCTTCTGGATCAGGTTGTCCTCGTAGTCACCGCCGGTACAGGCGGTCGCCTTGTCAGAATTGCCGGACTTCTCGATATAGTCCCTGGCCGAATCGACAGCATTATGTAAGTTTTTCGTAAAGTCATTCCACGAAACCTTCGGGGCATCGGAGAACGACGACTGCAAGCCGGATTTCATCACGTCCTGGATATGCTGGGCATGCTGCCCTGCTTCCGGGGTGCCGACATCAAGCAGTTGCTTCTGCACGGTTTTCGCCGTCTTGATTAGTGCATCCTCGTATGCATCATGGCTTTGCAGCTTGTATGAGAAATTCTTTATCTGGTCAACCGGGTTCTGTACCGAATGCTGTGTCGAATAGGCCTTCTGGGTGTCATCGTGCTGGAACGGGACCTGGGTTTCGGTGGCATGCCCATGTCCGGCCAACGCGGCGGTCGCCAGTGCAGCGGTAGCCAACTTCTTTCCCCAGGACTCGGTGAGGACATCGAAACCTTCCTGCAAGGGGCCGATTGCCTCCTGACATTCGTAGAGGGTCGCCACGTCGGCAATGAACTGCTTGTACTTTTCTTCCAAATTCCCCATATCGGCTCCTTTTCACCGGGCAGTTTATAGGCCAAGCCGCTTAAGCACCAGACCGCCCGAGGGGTGGGAAGACCATTTTAGGCCTTCGGCAAAGCAACCTACATATCCATAAAGATGTTTACGATTTTAGGATGGGAAAATGGGCCCCGTTGTTGACATTGTCTTCCGAATTTGCTACATTTTGGGCATGAGCGAAGAAAGCATCAGCATAAGCGCACCCGAGAAGAAGTTCCGGGTGGGTATATTCTCGCCTACCGAGTGGCGTGCCGGCATGACGAAGCCGTCCATGGTTATCGAGCTGTACCCGGTGTTCCATAGGTCATCGGTGACCTTCGTCCCGACAGTCGTCGGCGAGGAGCCTGACGTTATGGACGGATGGGAATCCGGGTACATCGCCGACAAGGTGGTTGCCGCGGTCAAGGCCGAACTCGAAGCCGAAGGCGAACTGTCGAACGAAGCGCGTATTCCCGACAAGACCTGGATCCTGTCGGCATCCGAAGGCTATGTGCGTCCTGGGGCTGACTACCGTGCACTCGTATGGTTCGTATCCGAAAGGCCGGGCGAGATTTCCGCTATATGGGTAGCATCCGCCGACTCGGTAAAACGTGAAAGCGCTACGGTCGAAGAACCGAAGGGGCACAGGTACAAGGTATAGCCGATGGCCGAAAGAAAATATGAATTTGTTGTCGAGTTCTCGGTGGGCGATTCGTCGCACACCGCTGTTCGCGCATATCCGGTAAACCCGAATTCCAACGCGAAGAAGCTCGTCCACATGTTCATGCAGTCCGCCTTTACCTACTACAACAAGGCGAAGAAGTATTCCTGGGAAGCGAAGCATCACATCCGCGGGTTCGACTGCAACGAGTATTTTTACGACAAGAATAAGGGGTGGATTCCGACGGGCATGATCCCGAGGGCGCGTGACTACCTGAAAATGCAGTATGGCGACAGGGTGGCCATCACGATTTCCAAGGAAATCCGCAACATGTTCTCCCCGCCTTTCGGACAGATTACGCGGGAGGAAATCGAGGAGTTTACCAAGACACTCAATATCCACGACCGGGAAACCGGGAAGCCGCTGATCCCGTTCGAGCACCAGTACCGTCTGGTCGAGATTGCGCTCAACAGGCGCCGTGGCCTCCTGTTTGCATGTACCTCCGCCGGCAAGTCGGTGTCGATGATGATAATCGCCCGCTACCTGATGGAGAAGGAACACAAGAAGATCCTCATCATCGTGCCGAGCAAGGGCCTGGTCGAACAGCTTTACGACAACTTCTACACCGACTACGGGTGGGACGATGCGCGTGAATATTGTACCCTGCTGCATGGCGAGTCCTCTGACAAGATTTCCAAGAAGAAACTGGAAGAGTTGCAGAAGAAGTCAATCGGTGAAGAGAAGCTGTTGAAGCAGATTACCATATCAACCTGGCAGACGCTCCAGCACAAGCACCCCGGTTTCTTCAAGGTGTTCGATGCCGTCCTGGTGGACGAGGCGCACGGCATGCGCGGTGTCGTCCTGCGCAGCATCCTCGAGCAGTGTACCAACGCAAACAATTTCAAGGTTGGTGTCTCCGGCACGCTTCCCCTTGTCAAGCCCACCAAGGAGAACCGTGGACAGCACGGCGAAATCGGTATCAGCCTGGCACCCAGGGACGTTACCGACAGTGCCGAGTTCATCGACGCATGCAATATCGAATCGCAACTCGGCCCGATTTATGACGTTGTACACCTTCGCGACCTTATCGCGAACGGCACGTTGACCCCGGTGCAGATGCACATGATTTACATCCCGTATCCCTACAATACGCGCTACGGCATATGTTATGCCAAGTACCAGATGGAACGGGCAATCGTCCTCGGGAACAGCTCCCGCAAGGACGTGATTTCCATGCTTATCGACGCCGGTCACCTCGGTACCGACCAGAACTCGGTCATCCTCTATGACGGCATCGAGCGTCTGCACGACCTGCATGATTTCTTGCAGGGGAAATATCCGCAGTACACCTACCACATCATCGAGGGTGAAGTCAGCGCGTCCGAGCGCGAATCTATCCGAAAGCTGCTGGAAGGCAGTACCGGCAATATCCTCATCGCCACTTACGGCTGCATGAAGCAGGGTGTGAACATCAAGCAGCTCAACAACCTGGTCCTTGCCGAGCCGGCCAAGTCCATGTACAAGGTGATGCAGTCCATCGGGCGCGTGGTGCGAAAGCACCCGAACAAGCAGGTCGCCAACGTGTACGACCTCGTGGATGACGCAAATTGCTGGAAGCGCAAGCTGGACGGGACATCGGAACAGATGTTCAACTACATGATGATACACGCCCGTTACCGCATGACGTACTACGATGCGGAGAAGATCCCCATCGAGGAGCAGCACATGGACGGTATCTACGAGGCGCAGCTCACGCCCGATGACATCAAGAAGCACCGCAAGGAAGCTGCCGACCGTGCCGCCGAGCGACTGCAGAAACAGAAGCAGAAGAATGGCGGGCAGGTAGAGATGGATTTGCCATACAAGAAGAAATTCTCGCTGATTTAGATAATTTTGTTGATATATTGTTGATAAGTTGTTAATAAGTTGTTGAGATTGTTGATAGATTGTCAAAAATAGGAAAAATTTGACAACTGTTGGCAAATTTTGTCAACTGTTGCTATATTTATGATATTGAAAATGGGTTTCCATGATGACCGATGAGAGAAAATATGCCATTGCGCTACTGACCGCGTTCGCGTATCCGGAAATACTTGCCGAGGAACTTGGGTACATCCCCAAGTTCACGTTCAAGAACCGTATCTTGAAGAAGGCAATCCGGGAAGTGAAGAAGACCGGCGATACATCCATGGTAGTTATGACAAAACGCACCCGTGATGACAAGGGCGACGTGATTTACCTCGCCGTGTACGACCACCCGGTCGGAACTCCGCGTTGTGCATTTACCCCAGGCGTGATTCTCTGCATGGGGTTGAAGGAAATTCCGTTCAAGAACGTAATCGAGAGTAACGACGCGATTGCTACCGCGGACGCGATTTATCATTATCACCGGTCGTTCAAACAGTATGATTGCAGTGCGGGGACATGATGGCAGTCAAGAAAAAGAAAGAACCGACATTTGAACTCCCGCCCCTGAAATCATACCGGTCGGTGAACAACCGGTATATGGTACTGGACTGGGCATCCATGTCCTACCACAAGATGTTCTCCATCAACACGGCAAAGAACCGAGAGAAGTACGGGTTCATGGGTGCCGAAGGCGAAATCAAGCTGTGGCGCACGTTCATGGTCGATGAACTGATGAAGCTCATCGCCCTTTTCGATCCGATGCACATCATCATCGCCCTCGAAGGTCCTGGTTCATGGCGCAAGAAGTTCGTCAAGGACTACTACGCCGAGCACGCCACAATCTATTACGTCAACGATCCCGACAACAAGGCCTACTTTGTCCGCGCCGACAACCTCGGGTACGAGGTGAGGAAGGCCCAGGACGGGAACTTCTGCGTTACCCCCATTCCCATTGACGACTTCCCGAAACTTAACGAATTGAAGCACAAGCAGTTGGGCGAGTTCAACGAAGAAAGGCAGAAGATGTTCTGGGACATCTATGCACCCAACGGGAAGGACCCCATCCTCCCGTCGTACAAGGGAACCCGTAACAGCAACGACTGGCCGTTCACCATCGACCGCAAGATTTGGCGAAAGTACAAGGAGCAGTTCGCCCAGGAACTCGCGCCCATCTTCCGCGCCCGCGCAATCTCGTGCGAAGGTGCCGAAGGTGACGATGTGGTCTATGCGTCCGCGAAGATGTTCTGTGGGAAGGCCGATGACGTAATCGTCGTGACCCATGACTCTGACTTGCTGCAGTTGAACTTCCCGAAGGTGAAGGTCTTCGACCACATCAGTTGCAACTTCATGACCGTGGACGATCCGGTCAAGTACCTCGACATCAAGGTGCTCGCCGGTGATAGTTCCGATAACATCCACGGCATGTCGTTCATCAAGCCGAAGACAGGTAAACTGGATTTTACAGTAAAGAACAGGTTCGGTGAGGGAACCGCCGCGAAGTTCATCCAGGCGTTCCCGAACGTGTACGACGTGGCGAAGAACAACGGGTGGGATGACCAGTACATGCGCAACCGCAAGCTGATTGACCTTTCCTGCACCCCGCCGGAAGTCGTCACCCGCCTGAACGACATGCTTGTCAAGCCGGAACCGGAACTCTGCGGTTTCGAACTCCTGGATTTCTGGGATGTCGAGCCGTACTACAAGGACCTCATGCAGAGCATGCGCTCCTACGGCTACCGCTCCATGATACCGGTATCCATGGCCGAGAAGAAGGCGCCTGTCGCCCTTCCGGCAGTCCCGGTTTCTGGTTTCGATGACAAGAAGTTCATGCCGATACCACCGGGCGGTCCACAGACCGTGGCCAAACCCACCATGCAGGGATTTACATTTGCGGACACCGCCGGAATTGACGATGTCGGGAACCTTTTATAAGGAGGGCCTTATGGCCAAGAAAATAGACAAAGAGATTAAGGCTATCTTGAAGAAAGCCCCAAAGAAGACCAAGACATCCGAATACGACAAGGATGGACTTCCGAAGAACTGGCCGAAGGTACTCAAAAAGGTGCCAATGAACCGTAACGTCCGTATCAAGGACTTGCCCAAGCAGCCGGTGTTCAAGGACGAAGGCGAAAAACAGCGTTTCCTCGACCAGTTGAAGGCCGCGACAACCGGTAAGGATTGGGGGAAGGAATTCAAGGACGCTGTCCGTGACGATGCCGTGCAGATCGAATTCAGCGGATTTGGCAATGGCCAGGTTTCTGAACTGGTTGGCGGTGTTAGCAAGACCCTTACTCACGGGGAAAGCCAGCGGGTTGCGGAAGCCACCAATGAACGTGTCCAGAAGGACAACCGCGAACACCCCATCGAGGGCCAGGTCATGGAATCCAACTTTATCCTTCCGCTACCTGCTACCAAGCTCGAAGAGAATGATATCCCGGAATATGTCCTCATGGCCTTCATGCAGCCCGGTGCCGCTTTCAAGCTGGAAAGCACGGTTACTGTCGGCAAGGACGTGCGTATCGTCTATCAGCGCGACCCGGAGTATTTCGAGGCGATTATTACAATCGGTGCGCAGAGGACCCTGAACCGCCGCATTGAAATCAACAGCCTCGTCATCAAGGATGGTGCCAGCTATGCAGTGGATGGCAAGTTCTGCGACCATCCCGTGTTTGATGATGAGATTGTGCTCAATCAGCCCCGTGTCCTCAAATTGTACAATTTCCTTTGCGAAAGGCTCGGATTGAACTGACCTTGGATGTCCGGAATGAAAAGTCGCACTCTCACGTTGAGCTTGAAGCGGAAATGGTTTGACCTCATAAAGGCCGGCACCAAACTCGAAGAATATCGGGAAATGCGGGAATACTGGTATAAGAGACTGTGCCGCGAGAGGAATCCGGAACAACCGTGGCTCAATCCGTTGGGTGCGTTCCTGTTTGAACCGCGTAAGGACTTTGATACACTTGTGTT
>Ga0310691_10008709_pt1 | contig 10372 bp, 6 predicted proteins | sample 176DNAGHGlowgp2_FD_203887 | JGI IMG/M metagenome (GOLD analysis project Ga0310691, IMG submission 203887) | Sheep rumen microbial communities from Palmerston North, Manawatu-Wanganui, New Zealand - 1766 DNA GHGlow gp2 (v2) (version 2) | ecosystem: Host-associated > Mammals > Digestive system >...
CATCGCTCCATTTCATAATCTCCTTAAGAGCACGAGTCATAGACATCGCTGGAAGACCATTTCCTGGGTCTGACACCGCATCTCTCACTGCCGATAATTTCTTCTGAATATTCTCAATCTGAAGTTGTTCAGCTTGTGTGGAAGGATTATTCATTGATAATGAGAAATTAGTCAACTCATCCTCAAAACCTAACAAATACAAATGAATGCTAGCAATCTTTGTTAACTCCATTAAGAATGCTTGCTGTATTCTATTAACAGTTCTAGTGAAACGGATATCCATAAGCGCCAAGTTCTTACCGTCGCCAGCAGCTTCTTCAAAGTTCAAAAAAGATTTAGGTATCCTAAGAGCTGTTAGCACCTTGTTTTGTACAAACTTAATATCATCCATTGCCGTGAGGTTTTGCGCTGGAGCCAAAGTATCAATTGGCGTAGGTGCATTTTCACTTCTCACTGGTATGAAAATATCTTGAGAAACGTCTAAAAGATTCTTACGAAGGTCAATTTGTCCTGTTTGTGGGTCTACTATTGGTGTCCTTTTAAAATTATTTGCGATTTCTTCAACATATGCTTTAACATCAGCATCGTCAATTGCTCCAACATATATTTTATAAATACGTCTTTCTATTGAACGCTCAAGACGATAGATAAGCATCATATCCTCCATAAGAGACAACATACGGAAATGCCTACGAGCGTTGTTTAAGTATGAAACGCCATACGGAAGGAACAATGAATTAGATAATAGTCTAAAATGTCCTATCTGCCAATTTCTATATTCGACTTGATTAGAATTTTGAGCATCAGTCCATACGAATTTTGTGGATAAATCTTCATTGTTTTTTGTGTTATTAGATGTCACAACAACTTGAGAACTATATTGGTTGTTAATACCATTTTCTAGCCTTTCCACGTTGTACACTGGGAGTTGCCTCCATCCTGTAATACCCATTTTGTTATCTATGTTAAGCAACATAAATTGGTTTCCATACTTACACATTGCACGGATAATCATTACAGCAGTAACTTGCAAATCAAGGCGATTAACGAATAAATCCTCTAACACGCTCTTAATTCTAGGAGATGAGGAATAAACATTAACCACTTGCCCATTCTTTTCACTTACAATAGTAGATTCTTCTGAAACAATGTCAAGTGCAGCGCCAATCTCAGGAAACGCATCCATCAATTCCGCATCCCTATACATTAGCTTAATGTTATTCAACCCATTAAATGCTTGTATTGTAAGGTCTGCATTTGCTTTCTTCCAAACATTGCTTAAGTAAGCATTTTGCTGAAGCTCAAGTTTTGTTTTTACATAATCTTCCTTGTCCTTAGCTTTATAAATAACATCACTACCATTCAAGGAAGACATATCATATTTGTTTATGTGTTTCTGATTAACAGCATCCCAATTACCAGTAATTGTTCTGTCTAGATTCTGAAACACAGTAAGTACTCTATTTGCCATTTCTATATTGTTTAACTTTTAAAAAATACGTCTTTCCTTATAAATATCAAGACATATACTATCTTTTTGTGGAAAACAGCCACATTAAATTTCCATTTATGTTGTTTGAATACTTTGTAAGCGTTTTTTCATTATAGAATGGTAAACCGTTTTTAGGCGTCATATCAACACTTTTATTATTATTATAATCTCTATGATAACTAGTTCCACCACCAATCATATATGATTGCAAAATTGCAGCATCCTTTCTCTTTTTATCCTCAATCTTACTAAGAGAGAATTGCATTACAAACATACCCATAGCAAGAGATGTTAAGGTATCGTCGTGAGCACCAGACATATGGTCCATACGACCAGTTCCCTCCTTGAAAATCCACGTTTCCAATTCATTAATGACACGTATAGAGCGTATCTTAAGCTCATTTGAACGTACCATACCAGCGAAATTTCCTAGTACTGCATAACGGTTTCCTTGAAAGTGGAATCCTGGTAATTTGTTGTTAACATCATCAACTTCTTTAGTGCTATTTTGAACAGTATATGTCTTCTGACTGTTGTCTTCATAGTACATATTTTTATAACCCATATTCAGTAGCGTTAATATGAGAGCATCACCAGCACCGCCAGTGGCATCTACAACGATATAAGCATTATTATATAGTGTTCCATAATTGTATGCCATAGTACCAACATCATCACCAAGCCTCTTGCCGACATATTCCATTACTTGTTCTATGATAGGCAAACCATTGTCATCCCTACCATCCATATCAACAACTTCAATTGCAGTTCTATCTTCGCTAACACCCCTACTAGGGTCAATACTCATTATATACCTATGTCCTTCAATTGGCGCTTTCCAAAACCAAGTTTCCTCAGCCAATGGGTCTGACATATTTTCCAATGGTTCTCTTACGTTAACTTCTCGATGCATATCTATTATAGATGGGTCAACAACGTTGTTTGCCGAACCTTGGAACGATACATCAAGCTCTTGAGCAATTTTCTGGGAGTCATTATTGAAAGACTTGCACATATCCTCGTACCAAGGAGATGTAGCCTTCCAACCATTATGCTCCATTTCCTTCCAATGTTCCTCGTCATATACGACAGAACCACTGTCATCTATTGTTGGCTCAGTATAGTATTCAACTTCTCCAGTATCTTGATTCTTCTTCCACCACTTCAAGAATTTGTTGTATCGTAGGTCTTGATACCATTTAAACTCAGTTGCCACGTAGTTGTTCTCCTTTGCAATCGCTTGCTTATAGGTGTTATAGTACAACTCGTCGTGACCGTATGGCGTTGACACCATAATAATCTTTGCGTGCGGCACTGAAGCCGTAGCTGCCACAGCAGAAGAATAAGTTGCAAGCCCGTCTTCAATAAACGCAGCCTCGTCAAATATTAGGATTGAAACAGCAGAAATACCACGAGCGGCGTTTGCACTAGACGCTCTAGCATAAACCTTGCATCCGTTAAACAACTCAAGCATTGCTTGATTGTTTTTTACAAAGATATCCTTTTGGTTCTTTTCAGACTTTGGGTCTGGAGAATAATAGTCCTCACCCCAATACCATCTAGGAACTTGTAGTAAGAAATCCCTAATCTTATAAAGAAGTTCTATTGCTTGTTCCTTTTTATTGGCAATTAATAGAATGTTTTCTGGACTATCTGGGTCTGCAAACACTATCTGCCCACAAATCCAAGCAGATGATATAGTCGTAATCCCGCATTGCCTGTGCTTAATTGCTATTGACGCTTTATTATCTGCGATACTCTTTAAAAATACCTTCTGTCTTGGGAACAGTTTGAAAGGCGTCATTCGGCCAGCATTTGCATTAAATGTAGAAAGATATTTTTCAATGAATTTTATCCTTGTTTTATCAGCATAGCAAACTGCATAGTCAGTTTGCATTTGTTCAAAATCAATCATAACATATTATCTTTGCATATTATTTTAGGCAAGCCAAGCTAGAGTTCCTATTACATTTCCATCTGCATCAGTAACATTGTCAACGTTTATGTCACTTTCCCTTCCTAGTTTTTCATATAATGGGTTGATTGCATCTGTATTCATACATCTCAATTTACCACTATATAAGTTACCATATTCTCTTATGAATTGTTTGTATATGGCAAATGCAAAACCGTGTCTTTGCAATTCTGGGGCTATAAAAATATGAGGTTGGTATAACGTTTGCCCTTGGATTTCCCTTGGGTTAACATAGAAATTAATATATTCGACAGGAAATTCTTCACCATCCAACAACACGTGCATTTGATAGCAATTATTTTCTATCTTTTGTGGTTTGAAACTTATCTTATGTTCATCTCCAATACTTTCCCTAATAACCCCCTCTTGATACATCATATTATGCCATTCAGCTCCAGTTTTTGAAGGTGTTTGGTTATATTTCTGTTGCCAAATTGCATTTTTATTCTGCCTGAAGTTTTGCAGAGCGTTTCTTTTATCTTGTTGGTTCATCAAGTGAATGTTTCTTTGATTTGCGGATTCTCTTTCGTCTTCTTGCGAAACTTCTACTTTTTCTTTTCCATAATACAAGTCAAACAATGTAATATTTGTATCGCCAATACATAGATACGTTTTTTCCAAATCATCTATTCCATATTCTCTAGCGACTTTAACTAAAGTTTCTATGACATCTCTACTTAACCTCTTAGGCAATCTACTTCCTTCATAAACTTCATCTCCAAACTCGTCGTAGTCAGATATATTCATTTCTACGCCATCTTCATTATCACCATCTATATTAGAATAGTATTCTTCATCGTCATCTTCACTATAACTATAAAATCTTCCATTTAACCAAATAGATATAAATGTTTCTGACTCTTCTCCACACCAAGGCCACATTCTTCCAAATAGATATGCACATTTATTTAACATATTTGCATCATCATAGTATTCTTTTACGCAAGATATTGTATAACCGTCAAACTCTTCACCATCATCGTTAGTATAATAATCATCTATTGGTTCATCATCCTCATCGTAAACTGGATAAAATTCATCTTTGACAATTGATTCAACTGTACTCTCAGTTGCGTCAACTTCAAACGCAATAATTTCTAATTTCATTTCATTATGCGTTTGCTCTTCATCTCCAAAAAAGACAGTCTTATCCCTATCATTCATAACAATGAATGGAATTCCACCATCTTTATAGCTAAGTTTATAGTCACTAGTGTCTATTTTATCTGGCGTTGAATATTCATCAACGGAGTTTTCCTTTACTACTCCTTCTTGGTACACCATATTGTGCCATTCGGCGCCTGTTTTTGAAGGCGTTTGGTTGAACCTACTTTGCCAAACTCTATTTTTTGCATCTCTAAAACTAGAAAGCGCTTTTCTTTTATCTTGTTGATTCATCAAGTGTATGTTACGCTGTTTGGCAAATCTCTCTTCATCGTCGCTTGATACTGATGCATCACTTTTACCATTTTCCAAGTCTTCTAGATTAACGACAGAATTTCCTAGTGCTAGATAGCACCCCTTCATACTCTCAATTCCATATGTCTTCAAAACACGAATAATTGTATTAATAGTATCTCTTCCTATTCTGCTTGGAATATGGTGAGAAACACGACTTGTCCAATCGTTATTCACATCAAAAGATATTGCGTCATTATCATCTTCAGAAGCTTGTTGCTGTACGCCTAAAGAATAATCGCCAACATTCTCAAGCGCACTGATAAATCTTCCGTTAAGCCATATTGATATATATGTTTCTCCGTTATCCCCAATATTTGGCCAGAATCTACCTAAAAGATATAAAGACTTATTTAAAACCCTTCCTTTTTCATATTTTAAAACCTTGTCTCGTGTTTCCTCCGAAAAACTCTTCCCATCGGCTGTAATAAAATAATCATACATATCTGTATAATCACTCTTTAATATGGAATATACAATATCTAAATCAACATTGGTTAATTTTGAGATTACCTCACATTTCATACTATTGTGAGAAGACTCTTTTTTCCCAATTAGTATTGTTTTTCCACTGTCATTTAGAACAACAAAAGGGTAAGAGCGGTCGCCCCAATCAGCTCGAACATCATAAGTGTTTAATTCATCTGGAGTTGAATACTCATTGATTTCGTCCTCTTCTATCGTTCCTTTTATGTTCTTTGGTTCATCTATCATATAATTGTCTAATTCATCTGATGAAATATATTCGTCAGAAATAAGACCAGCTTCGCTGTTCTTCTTTGCAACCATATGCTCGAAGTCAGACATCTCAAATTGTTCTTTTGCAACATTTATAAGTTCTCTTGAATATTCGTCTCCTTCTTCAGTACATCCTAAAATTTCCTTAACCTTCTTGTTAAACTCTTCCATTGGAAGTTGGCAAAGTTCTGAGAAAAAGAATGGGATTATCTTTGTGTCTTCAATGTTGTTTGTTATTGTTGACCACATTGTACACCCTAACCTTAAATCCCAAGGTTCAGCAAGAATAAAGTCAGCATTTTGCACAACATATTTTGCCATTCTATTATCTTGCGGAAGACCCTTTGATGCAAACAATTCGAATAACCCCCTTACTGCTTCGTGCAACAAATAAGGAAAAATTAATCCTTGGGCTGTTATTATTGTTTTTTCTTCAGAAGTGCCAAGTTCAACTTCAACAAACCCACCTTGCATAGGTTTGTCATCCTTTATCTTTTCTTGTTTAACGAATAAAAGATAATTGTTTATGGCTATAATTTTTTCATAAAGTTCACCAAGTTCGCCGTTTATTTCATCTAATTCTTCAGAATAATAAGCAATATTTTTTGAAAATTCAGTCGCTGCGCCTTGTATTAAGGCATCGATAAACCTTCTTTTCTCGATTGCGTTTGCTGCATTTTCAGCATCTTCAGAACTTTTAAACTTATAGTCCCCATCCTCTGGATGCACCATAAAAGGATGTCTTGGCTCTAATTTATCTACAAGACTTAAATCAAGCACAATTGTATCCTCTGGCACTAAAAACAACCTTGTAACCACATTTTCACATAATTTTACAAGATTATCCCTTATAGGCCTTTCAATTTCGATTGCCTTTTTAGTTAATTTTGAAACATCACTTAACAGCGTGTTGATGTCTGGATTCTTCTCACCAACCAAACTTTCAATAGTTTCTTTAACTTCAAGATAACGCATCTTCGTTATCTTATAGTCATATGGATAGTGACCAAAATTTGGAAACGCTTTACTATCTCCTAGAGATGTGTTATGTTCCTTCACATCATCAAAGAGAAAACGAGGCAAGTTTGTACTACTTGCCTCTTCATTAAGTTGCTCTCGCATTTTATAAAGAGAACTTTCTTTTATGATGATACGCTTTGACATTATTTCTTAAACATTTCATTAAGTTCAGACTTTGTTAGTCTTACGCTATTTTTTCTTCCTTCCATTACTGGTCTAGAATCTACTGAAGATTGTATATGAACCTTATAATTCACATTATTTCCAAGCTTATTGACATTTGGGTTTATGTTATTTTGCTTTATTTTTTGTTTCGCATCACTAACATTTTTTGCATCAATGTCAAGCGTTGGTATATTAGTTGAGCTATTGCCATCAGTAGATGCCTTGTTTATAACAACATCGTTTGTTTTACTATCGTTCTTTGCATCATCTAAGTCATCAACATCAGATGCAAAAGAAGTATCTTCCATATCTTCATTAAGAGCCAAATTCTTTTTTTGGTAAATCTTATAATCATTTCCCTCGTTTAGTAAGGAAATTTTAATATCTTTCTTTGAAAAATTAAATTCCATAATAGACAATTTTATATAAATAAATAGTATTTAAACACAAAAATGGCAAGGTTTAATTCCTTGCCATTTTATTTATCTATTCGCCAAATAAGGATTATTCTGCCTAATAGACTTATTTGTCATTTTTTGATTAAATCTTTTTTCGTCTTCAGCGTCAGCGTTACCGTTTAGGTCGTTTAATATTTCATTTACGGCCTTTCTGAGGTATTCACGTCCTTCCGTTTGTTGTGGAGTTCCTTGTGGTTCCTCTTGCGGCATCATTTCGCTATTTTCATCGTTTTCTACAGATGCATCAGCCACATTTGTAAGTTTGTCAGCAGAAGCTTTTAAGTCATTTCCATCTAGCACTTTCTTTGCTTGTGCAATTATCATATTAAGTGCTGCTTTTACATCATCTTTGTCAACATTTACTCCATTTTGGATTATGTTAGACATCTTTCCAGCCATACTCTGCAAATCTTCCTTACCTTCTCCTTCATCAGACTGTGGCTCTTCCATTCCAAATTCACCTTCACCTTGAGGAGGCATTTCGCCTCCCATTGGTGGTTGGTCTATTGGCGGTATTTCTCCACCCATATCCATTGGTTGAGTTTGGTTTGGAATCTTGATAACGTGACGCTCACTTAAAAATTTTTCCTTGAACCGAGAACCTTCTTAATGGATTCTGCAATTGCATTGTCAATTTTCTCGTGGTCTACCTCAAAAGGAGCGCTGCTTCCAATCTTAGTACCAAATGGCTCTTCGCTGTAAACAGATTCATCGTTCCAATCCTCGCCGTGCTCATTCTTATCCTCTCCAGTAGGTGGAAGTTCCATTACCTTCTTTTGATAAGCGGGATGCTTGCCGAATACATTTAGTCTATCTTCATTCAACTTATTCTTAAGTCTCTTGTAGCTAGCTGATTCATAAACTTCAAAATCATCATCTTCTTCGAAATCATCATCAAGGCCATCTTCAGCCCCAATCTCAGATTCAGCAGCATCTTCTTCCGTCTCGCCATCATAAAGAGGCTCGTCATTAAATTCAATCTCAGCTTGTTCCTCGCTTGACACACCTACTTTATCCATAAGGCTTGAAATCATATCCTTCAGTTGAGAAATCTCATCCTTAAGGCTTTCTATTTCACCCTTGTCATCTTCCTCAGAATCATCGGCTGGCTCAAGTTCGTCATCTGCATCTTCGTCGCCAAAGTCATCACTTTCAACGTCGTCACCATCTAAATCATCACCGCCTTCCTCAAAGTCTTCAGTTTCAACGTCGTCGCCTAATTCATCCTCTTCGAAATCGTCTGACTCAACGTCATCTTCGATGTCGTCGTCTTCTGTCAATCCACATTCGTCAACAGACTCGTTAACCTTTTCATCGAAAGGTGCGCTGTCGCCCTTGTCGTTTACGCCTGGTTCGGGACTATTCTGGTTTTCACCCTCAGCGTGCATAGCAACCTCTTCTTCTACAGTGCCATTCTCAAGTTCGGATTCGTCATTCTTAGCCTTGTCGAAAGGAGCACTATCTCCGATTTCAGTTCCGTGAGTTGTATCCATATAGGTGTCTGCGATGTTTTCTTTCGCATCGCCGCCCTCCTTGTGCCAAGCAAGAGGTTCTGCTGATTCCTTAACAGTTTTGGCCTTGTCTGTTGCAGTAGTTTTTTTAACCTTTCCCCTTACAGGTTCCTTTGACTTTCCAATGTTGTTTCCATCTTGGTCTGCAACATTGTCCATATCTTCAGCATCGCCATTTGTCAACACCTCAGTAAATGGAGCGCTAGCGCAACACTTACCATTGCATTCCTTACCTTCCATAATCATAGAGGCATTATTCATAATTTGACGCTGTCTGTCGATTTCAGCCTTCATTTTATCAGTGGCCTCAATAACAAGATATTCATTCTTCTCAGGATTCCAAGTTTCAACAACATAGTTCTTGTCACCTACAGATTCCTTAATAGAAGACATCTTCATTTCAAAATTCTTAAGTGCATTAGCGTAGCTAGTGTACTCATCGTTTTTTCTGTTAATAAAACCACCGATGTATTTAAAGTCCTCCTTTAGCAAGTTGGGCTTATTTGATTCAGAAACCTTAATGTAGTATTTGGTTCCTTCTCTTACAATACCGTATGTTTTACCATCAGCGCCAAGCTTCTGATATTCCACAGACTTGTATTGCTGGTTCTTGTTTTCAGTCTGCAAGCCATAATTCATCATAGCCTTCATCCTGCTAATCTGACTATCAAAGTTGCTCATTTATTTTAAATCTTTATTAATAATTTTTTATCTTAAACATTGAAAGGGGCTTAAGCATTACGGTGCCTACAGCTTCTCCTTCCTTTATTGCCCTACATAGGCAATACCTTAATCCTAAAAGTTGTGAAAGAGCATAAACCTCAAAAACGTAATAATCTTTAGCGTTTTCTATGTTGGTCATAACCCTTCCTTGCGTTTCCAATAGATTCTGAAGCAAATCTCTTCCTCTATCGAATTTCTTCTTGTAAGGGTTATGGTTAGCGTTGCCATCAGAAACATTATATTCTGAAAGCATACTCTTACCTATTATATTGCATAGCTGCGTTTCAGTTAGTATAACCCTCACAATTAGATATATTTTTTAAATAAATATCTTTAATATATAAAAATGTCTTATTCTATCGAAACTTCGAACGTATTATCATCAACTTTTCTTACCATTTCCCTACGTTCAATGGTTTCTTGCGTATTATTTTTAGATAAATCCACCTCATTTAAAGTTTTCTTTTTCATACGTATTCCTTCGTTTACATAAAACTTAGGGTTGTTAACTATTTTATCAAGAGTTTCATCGTTAAACCTTGGGTATATTTCCCTTAGTTTTTCTTTAATTTCTTCTTTAGTCAAGCCAGTTAATTCTATTTTCTTACCTTGGGTCGTATTAATTACAAAGCGTAATTGCCTTTCTTTCTCCAATGACTTAGGTTTTTTAGGCAAATTACTAATACTGAATTCACAATTGTATTTTCTTATAAATTCTTCTTTTCCTTCGTCAGTTCTGTTCCATCCCCTTAATGACGTGACTTTGCTTCTCATTTTTTGTAATCTTTCATCGTATGAAAGCCATACTTCAAGCCCTTCAAAAATATGTCCC
>Ga0310691_10008711_pt1 | contig 10370 bp, 9 predicted proteins | sample 176DNAGHGlowgp2_FD_203887 | JGI IMG/M metagenome (GOLD analysis project Ga0310691, IMG submission 203887) | Sheep rumen microbial communities from Palmerston North, Manawatu-Wanganui, New Zealand - 1766 DNA GHGlow gp2 (v2) (version 2) | ecosystem: Host-associated > Mammals > Digestive system >...
ATAATCACGGACATTGGCTAACATTATTAAGTATAATAATTGGTGCAATTGTATCTATTCTTGGTATAGGTCTAGGAGTAGTTTCTCCAATACTCCTAAATATTAGAAATAACAAGAAGCAAGAAGAAATAGTTGAAAATATACGTACAGAACTCAATTCTCAGATAGAATCAGCAACAAATGATGCAAAATCCGCAAAAGAATCATTATCTGCTGTATCTGAACTTAAACAAGATATTGACTTAATCAAGAAAGATATAGATAAGAGTAAGAGGAATGCAGAAAGAGCTGCAAGAAGGGCTATGGCAAGCAAACTTTTTGCCCAGGCAATAGCTGAAAAGGATCTTCATAAAGCGATAGAATTGTATTCAAAAGCTATCGAGTTGAATTCCTATTTTGCAGAAGCTTATAGTAATCGAGGATATGCAAAATATTTATTAGGTGAAGAAGAAAACGCTTTACAGGATTATGACAAAGCAATAGAACTGAATCCAAACTTATCTGAGGCATATAATAATCGAGGTAATGCGAAAGAAAGTTTGGGTGATAAAAACGGGGCTTTGGAGGACTTTGATAAAGCTATAGAATTAAATCCTGACTATGCAAATGCATATAATAATAGGGGTATTGTTAAGAGAGAACTTGGAGATACAACTGGAGCAATGATTGATTTCAATAAGGCCATAGAAATAAAAGGAAATTTTCCTGAAGCATATTGTAACAGAGGCGTATTGAAAGAAAAATTAGGTGATAATACTGGTGCCTTGCATGATTATGATATTGCTATAGATTTGAATCCATTTTTTTACGGATCATATAAGTGCAGAGGTATTTTAGAACGAAACGCAGAAAATCTTATTCAGGCAATTAGTGATTTTTCTCGCGCGATTGCACTAAAAGCAACAGATGATGAACTTTATATCGAACGTGCTAAATGCTATCGACAGTTAGCAGTGAACGAACGGGATTCATTACAGAAAGGCCGATTTCTTGCTAAGGCAGAAGCAGACGAGAAGAAAGCAGAATCATTGAAAAAGGGCGATTAATTTTGATAACAAAAGACGAAATACAGGAACTGTTGCAAAGCACAGAGACATTCCGTGTAGAATGCACCAGTTCAAGCAGATTTGGGAAGAATACAGTAAAAATACTATTGTAAAGATTATGGAAGAAAACAATAAAATACTCATATATACAGACAGCAGCGGACTCACGAAGATTGACGTGAGACTGACAGAAGATACGCTGTGGCTTACACAGGCTCAGATGTGCGAACTATATCAGACGAGTAAATCGAACGTCAGTGAACACATCAAGCATATCTTCGAAGAAGGCGAACTGCAGGAAGAAGCAGTTGTTCGGAAATTCCGAACAACTGCCGCAGACGGGAAGTCATACCTGACTACCTTCTACAGTCTTGAAAGGAGGGCGAGGTATGAAGTTTAAGTTTAAGATACAACAATACCAGACGGATGCTGTAGAGCAGACGGTGAGCGTATTTGCCGGACAACCGTCGAAGACCAATGCGCAGTATCGTCGTGACCTGGGCAAGCGTAAGGGACAGATTACGTTTGAAGAGGAATATGTGGGCTGGCGCAACAGCGATGTGGAGTTGCAGGGTCATCAGTTGCTTGCCAACATACAGCAGCAACAAGTCATTGGCAACATACCGAAGTCAACAAAACTCAGTCTGCCTGACGGACTGGGCGCTTGCTCACTCGACATTGAGATGGAGACAGGTACGGGTAAGACATACGTCTATATCAAGACGATGTTTGAACTGAACAAGCGCTATGGCTGGTCAAAGTTCATCGTCGTGGTGCCAAGCATAGCTATCCGTGAAGGAGTATATAAAAGCTTCACGATGCTGGACGACCACTTTATGGAGCAGTACGGCAAGAAAGCCCGTTACTTCATCTATAATAGCGGCAACCTGACGCAGATAGACTCATTCAGTAGTGATGCCAGTATCAATGTGATGATTATCAACGTGCAAGCCTTCAACACCTCTTTCAAAGAAGGTGCTGCCAATAAGGAGAGCCGTATCATCTATTCCAAGCGTGACGATTTCCAGAGCCGCCGTCCTATTGATGTGATTGCCGCCAACCGTCCCATCATCATCATGGACGAGCCACAGAAGATGGAAGGTGCAGCCACACAGCGAGCCTTGAAGAACTTCAAACCGCTTTTTGTCCTGAACTATTCGGCAACACATAAGACCTCGCATAACTGCGTATATGCGTTGGATGCCTTCGATGCCTACCGCCAGCGCTTGGTGAAGAAGATTCAGGTGAAGGGTATCACCCTGCAAAACCTGTTGGGCAACCAGAGTTATATCTACTTTGACAGCATTGTGCTTTCAAAGAATAAAGCACCAGAAGTAAGACTGGAGATTGAGGTGAAGGGAGCAGCCAGCACTCGCAGACAGATATGCAAGTTCGGGCAGAACGATTCCCTCTATGACACTTCCGGGCTACCAGCCTACAAGGATTTTGTTATTACCGACATCAATCCACTGACGAACACTGTCTATTTCATGAATGGTGACGTGTTGCGCAAAGGTGAAGTGATGGGTGATGTATCAGAACAGCAAATACAGCGCATACAGATAAGAGAAACCATCCGATCGCACTTCGAGAAGGAGGCTATGCTATTCAAGCAGGGTATCAAGACACTTTCGCTCTTCTTTATCGATGAAGTAGCCAATTATAAGGGCTATGATGAACAGGGCGAAGTCGTAAAGGGCTTCCTTTGGAAAGTGTTTGAAGAGGAATACACCCGTTTCCTCAATGAGAACCTTTCGCTCTTTGAAGATGACTACCAGCGTTATTTGAAACGCTTTACGGCAGACCAAGTACACAATGGTTATTTCTCTATCGACAAGAAGGGACATGCCATCGACAGTGTTGTAAAGCGAGGTGAAGACTATTCTTCGGACATATCAGCCTACGATTTGATTCTGAAAAACAAAGAGCGGCTGTTGAGCTTCGATGAGCCGACACGATTCATCTTCTCGCACTCTGCACTGCGTGAAGGATGGGACAACCCGAATGTATTCCAGATATGCACCCTGCGCCATGCCAGCAGTGCAACAGCCAAGCGTCAGGAGGTAGGTCGTGGACTGCGTATCTGCGTTGACCAGCAAGGCGTTCGCATGGATGCAGAGCGTCTGGGCGAAGCCGTGCATGACATAAATGCTTTGACTGTCATCGCCAACGAGAGTTACAGCACTTTTGTTGATGCGCTACAGAAAGAGACACGCGAGGCATTGCGTGAACGTCCGACACAGGCAACAGTCGCTTATTTCGAGGGACGCAAGTTCATGGTGGGAGAAGAAGTCCATACCATATCCACGATGGAGGCAACAGCCATTGTCAACTATCTTTATGAGAATGATTATGTGGATGACAAGGGAAATATCCAGCAGTCTTATCACGAAGACCTGCGTACAGACAGCCTGGCACCGATGAGTAAGAAACTGGCCCCCATCAGTGAACAGGTGCATAAGTTGGTACAGGGTATCTTCGACCCAACAGCCCTTGCAGACATGATAGAAGATGCTAACGAGTCGGCAGAAGCAGTTAATGACCATCTGAATGACAATGCCAGTAAGGAAGAGTTCAAACGGCTGTGGGAGGAAATAAATCATCGCTATGTCTATACGGTGCATTACGACAGTGAGGAACTGATTCAGAAAGCCATAAAATCCATCAACAAGAACCTGAAAGTTTCCGAACTGAAATACGTGGTGACAACGGGCGAACAAGGAACGGATGACCTTGAATTCACAGGCGATCAGCATACTCGTACACAAGCATTGAAGGAGGTATCGACAAGTGATGTACCCTACGACCTTGTGGGTGAGATAGCGAAAGGGGCAACGCTCACAAGACGTACTGTTGTACGGATTTTGAAGGGAATCACCTTGAATCAACTATACAAGTTCAAGAACAACCCCGAAGAGTTTATTCGCAATGTGGTACGTCTGATTAAAGATCAGAAAGCCACGATGATTGTAGAGCATATAGCCTACAACCGCACCGAGCAGAAGTATGACGCAGACATCTTCACCAAGGAGAAAAACCGACAGCCACTTGAAAAGGCATACGAGGCAAAGAAGCATATCCTGGACTATGTCTTTACGGACAGCAAGGGCGAGCGAAAGTTTGCCGAAGCACTCGATAAGGCTGATGAGGTATGCGTCTATGCCCGTCTGCCCCGTAGTTTCCAAATACCTACACCTGTTGGCAAGTATGCCCCAGACTGGGCTATTGCCTTCAATGACAATATGGGTGTGAAACACGTCTTCTTTGTGGCAGAGACCAAGGGCAGTATGCTGTCTATGAACTTGAAGGGCGCAGAAATGGCAAAGATAGAATGTGCCAAGAAACTCTTCAACAATGTATCGACAAGCAAAGTACGTTACCATGAGATAATGGACTATGATACGATGTTGAATGTCATCAACAGTTTAGAATAGTACATAATAAATATACCACATTCAAAAAGACTGGGCTTTGATACATTCTAATAAAAATGCAGGATTTCCGAAATTATTGATTATCTTTGCAGACGAAATATGACAAAAGAGAAACTAAACACTAACAAAAATGAAGAAAATGATTGTTTTAGCCCTTGCCTTGATGACAATGGACAATGGGCCCCATTCAGGCTCAGGATATAATCAGCCTGCCATAACCTGAAGTCAACAAGTTGTCGATGTCGCTTGGCGATGCCCTCCAGAAGCGCCGCTCTGAGCGCAAGTACAGTAATCAGGAGATTAGTCTGCAGACGCTCTCCACCATTCTCTGGGCTGCCTGTGGTGTCAGCGACCCCAAGACGGGAAAAATCACTGCTCCGTCAGCTATCAACATGCAGGACATCAAGATCTATGTCTGTTCGAAGGATGGCGCCTGCCTCTACAATGCCAAAGCCAACATGCTGACAAAAGTCTCTGACAAAGACCTTCGCGAGGTCCTTGCAGGTCGTCAGACTTTTGCCAAGTCTGCCCCTGTCACGCTTCTGCTTGTCAGCACAAAAGATACCGACCGTTCTCCCAACGAGCGTTATGGTGCTGTGGATGCGGGTTATGTTTCGCAGAACATCTATCTGGCCTGCACGGCACTTGGCATGAAAACCGTAGCCCGAGCTCAGATGGATGTCGAAGCGCTGAGACGGGCACTCAACTTCCCTGCCACTACACTTCTGGAACTCAATCATCCTATCGGGTATTAAGAAACCGCCTACTCCATCGCTGATGGAGAAGTGTACCAATAAAATAAGGTGTGCCATCTTTTGCGGATTGCACACTTTTTCTTATCTTTGCAACTCACAAGCAAGTTGAAGTGATGAAAGTTGTAGTTGCTATCGATTCTTTTAAGGGATGCCTCACCTCTGTGGAAGCCAATATGGCAGCTGCGGAGGGAGTGCGTAGGGCATGCCCTGAGGCCGAGATTGTGCAAGTGCCTGTCAGCGATGGCGGCGAGGGTTTCTTAGAGGCTTTCCATGCTGCCATAGGGGGCGAGTCAGTATCTGTAACGGTGCGCGACCCGCTGATGCGTCCCGTCACCGCGAACTATCTGTTGCAGGGCGAGACGGCAGTGATAGAAATAGCCCAGGCCAGCGGGCTGAACCTGCTGACAAAAGAAGAGCGAAACCCGCTGGTGGCAACCAGTTACGGAACGGGACAACTGGTGGCAGATGCCGTCCGCCGAGGAGCAAGGCATATCATCGTAGGACTGGGCGGCAGTGCAACCAGCGATGCAGGCATAGGAATGCTTCGGGCACTCATCGACGCATTTGCCAAGCATGGCACGTGGGACGACATCGATGCCCTGAAAGAGGTACGCTTCACCCTGGCCTCCGATGTCAGAAATCCGCTGTGCGGCGAGCATGGTGCTGCCCACGTATTTGCTCCACAGAAAGGAGCGACTCCTGAAATGGTGACCATTCTGGACGAGTGGGCCAGAAGGTTCGCTGCTGTCTCTGCCAAGCATTTTGGTCATGACTGCTCCATGATGGAGGGAGCCGGCGCTGCAGGCGGGCTCGGCTATGCCTTCCTTGAATATCTGAATGCTGTAAGCAAGTCTGGCATACAGCTATTACTCGATACCATCCACTTCCCAGAACTTGTCAGGAATAGCAGCCTTCTCATCACAGGCGAGGGCTCGGCCGACCGTCAGACACTGATGGGCAAACTGCCGATGGGCATTTTATCACAAGCACAAGGAATCCCAACCGTGCTGATAGCCGGACGAATCAGCGACAAAAACCAATTGCTGCAAGCAGGTTTCGCCCAAGTGGAATGCATTAACCCTGCGGGTCTCCCTATCGAGGAGGCCATGCGCAAGGAGACAGCCCTGCGGAACGTCAGCCAGACGTGCCAACGACTACCACAATTGAGCAATTTTAACTACCCTACAGGCTGATAATGTCACAAAGATTTTGTAACTTTGCAAACGGAATATAGCATCACAGCATGAAGAAGATAAAGAACATAGCCTTCGACTTGGGAGGCGTAGTACTGGCACTCGACTACGAAGGAGCCGTCAGACAATTCGAGCGCATCGGCTTGCGCAATGCACGCCAGCATCTGGACGCATACCAGCAGCAAGGCATCTTCGGCTAGCTGGAAGAAGGCAGCATCACTGCCGAACAGTTCCGCGTAGCCTTGAACCAGCTGACAGGCCGCGAGCTCAGCAGCCGCGAATGCTACGAAGCGTGGCACGGATACGTGGGAAGCGTACCCCGCCGCAATCTCGACATGCTGCAGACGCTCCGCCAGCAAGGCTATCAGCTGTGCCTGCTGTCGAATACCAATCCCTATATGATGCAGTGGGCCCGAAGCACCGAGTTCGACGGGCTGGGCCATCCGATAGACAGCTACTTCGACCGCCTCTATCTGAGCTATGAGTGTGGAGTGATGAAGCCCGACGAGCGTATCTTCCGCTTGATGCTGGAGGGGCAGCAGGCCCGTCCTGAGCAGACACTCTTCGTCGACGACGGCAAGAGGAATGTCGAGGCAGCCTCCCGACTGGGCATCCACACGCTCTGTCCGCAGAACAATGAAGACTGGACAGGCATGCTGACAGCCCTGCTGAATGCCGACCTGTAGGAAACAACTCTGCCAAGAAATGGCATTTCAATAACTAAATAAATATTATAATGATGGAAATCAAAGCCGTAAAATTCCGTAAAGACGGATTCTACACCCAGCCCTTTGCCTTCGGTGGCGAAGAGGGAAAAGAAAAGTTCGACAAGAACATCCGCTATCGCGGCAGTCTGCAAAACTATCTCATCGACACCGGCAGCGAGGTCATTCTGGTGGATACGGGCGTGCCTGCAGGCACGCCCGAGGAGGTGCCCGACGAGAACTCGCTGGCTTACACGGGCAAGGACATCTGCTCGTATATGGAAGCCTTTGCAGCCCTGGGCTATAAGCCCGAACAGGTGACGAAGATTCTGATTACCCACCGCCATGCCGACCATACGGGCGAAGCCAAGTCGTTCCCCAATGCCAAGATCTATGTCAACAGCGACGAGCTGGGAGCCGACGAGCTCAAGGGCCTCGACAACCTGGTGCCCGTGAGCTTCACCGACGGCGCCTACTACAATTTCCCCGAGAGCCAGAAGATTCAGGATGGTATCTACCTCATCAAGGCTAAAGGACATACGCGCGGCAACAGTATCATCATTGTCGAGAACGACGGACTGTTCTACATGATTCACGGTGACATCACCTATGTGGACGAAGCACTCTACGAGGACAAACTGTCTGTGGTCTATGACGACCTGCCAGCCGCACGGGAAACGCAGGACCGCATACGTGAGTTCATCCGAAATCATCCAACTGTCTATTGTGGTACTCATACGCCGCAGGGCTACGAGAATTTGGAGGCCAAACGCGTGATGGATCTCGACAATCCCGTGCCGACAATCCTAGCCGAGGTAGATTTCTCAAATCAGAAAGCCAGCGGCAAGTATGTTTGCTCCGTTTGCGGCTACGTCTATGACCCTGCTGAGCACGACGGGGTAGCCTTCGAGGACCTGCCCGACGACTGGAAGTGTCCCCGTTGCAAGCGTCCCAAGGACAAGTTCAACAAAGCATAGCAGCCACATTCCGGCAACTCCGGGGGGTCGGACTTTCCGCCCCCCGGATTTCCGTGAGTTAACTCAAAACATCGATTGAGTTAACTCAAACAATCAATCGAGTTAACTCAATAAAGATAGCAACAAAAAACGAAAGGAATAAGACGATGCGAGTATTACTGATTAATGGAAGCCCGAAAGAACGTGGCAACACCGCTATGGCACTCGGCGAGGTGGCCAAGACGCTGAACGAGGAAGGGGCCGAGACGGTGATGGTCAACATTGGCAAGCAGGCTGTCCAGGGCTGCATTGCCTGTGGCTGGTGCGGACGGAATGGCAGGTGTACGTATAACGACGACCCTTACTACCAGATATGGCGAGCCGCAAAAGACGGCATCGACGGTCTGGTGGTGGGTTCGCCCGTCCACTATGGCGGTCCGAACGGCTCACTCTGTGCATTGCTCGACCGGGTGTTCTACTCCCTTGGGCAATATCTGCAGTATAAGCCTGCTGCCAGCGTGGTGGTATGCCGGCGTGGCGGTGCCTCTGCCGCATTCGACCGGCTGAACAAGTATTTTACCATCATGAACATGCCGGTGGTGAGTTCGCAATACTGGAACATGGTCTATGGCTAGACTCCCGGCCAGGCAGCACAGGACGCAGAGGGCATGCAGACCATGCGCACGCTGGGACGGAACATGGCGTGGATGATCAAGCGGCTGAATGTGGCTGAGGACGGTCATCCGCAGCAGGAGCAACCGGTATGGACCAACTTCATCAGATAACGACTATGACAACACTTGTTATCGGGCTGCTCATCCCCCTGCTGGGAACCATGCTGGGTTCGGCGTTCGTATTCTTCATGAAGGACAAGATGCCCGAACGCGTACAGAAATCACTGCTGGGGTTTGCCTCGGGGGTGATGGTGGCAGCATCGGTATGGTCGCTGCTGATACCGGCAATGGAGATGGAGGCAGATAGTGGCAAATGGAGCGTCATACAGGCTGTAGCTGGATTCCTGTTGGGTATCTTCTTCCTGTTAGCACTCGATGAGCTGACCCCGCACCTCCATGTCGGTTCAGACACACCGGAAGGACCCCGTTCACGCTTGTCGCGCACAGCCATGCTGGCATTAGCAGTTACCCTCCACAATCTGCCTGAAGGAATGGCTGTCGGAGTGGTATTTGCCGGAGCAGAGCAGGGCGCTGCTGGACTGTCCGTAGCATCAGCTGTGGCAATCTCACTGGGCATTGCCATTCAGAATATTCCTGAGGGAGCTATTATCTCTATGCCAATGCGGACAGAAGGTAACAGCAAGTGGCGCTCGTTCCTCATTGGCAGTCTGAGTGGTGCTGTCGAACCTGTCGGAGCCATTGCAGTCCTATTGTTGGCCTCGCTGTTGATGCCATTCATGCCCTACATGCTCGAGCCATGTTCTACGTTGTGGTCGAGGAACTCATTCCCGAGGCCTCTAACGGTCAGCACTCCCAATCTCAGCACTATTGGCTTTGCCATCGGTTTCGTGCTTATGATGGTACTTGATGTGGTAATGGCTTAATGCCTGTTTGCTGAAAACAAGCAGAATAGGCAGATCGAGATTTAAAAGAGGCGCCAGTTCTTTACACTAACTCTGTAAGTAGCTGATTATCAATATTCGTTAGTCGCCGCGCAGGCTGCTGTTGAGGAGTAATAATACTCATACATAATATTCTCCACTAACCACTATGCAGTATGATACTGCGGCATGAAGGGCTTATGACCAGTGTTAATATTTTAAGATTAAATTTACCGAACTATTGATTATATAATAAGGTGTATTGTTTCTCATTGTCAACAAAATCGAAAACTTTTTGTTTTTCTTGAAAAAAGTTCTTGAAAAGTTTTGTTGTTTATGGAAATAGTTGTACCTTTGCACCCGCTTTCGCTCTGAAACGGGTGTTAGGCATATACGAGATGAGTTCTTTGAAAGATTTACATAGACAGAGGAAGAAGTAGTACAAGAAGCAGGTGCCCGTTATTATTTCCGTGGCACTTGGGTATGATACATTCAAACCGTCAAGATTCTGAGATACTACCGGATAGAGCGTTCTGAGACAGAGAAAACGTTCGGTGCTCTGCGGCTGTGCTGCAGTTGTACCGGCAGCGATAAAGAATATACAATGTAGAGTTTGATCCTGGCTCAGGATGAACGCTAGCTACAGGCTTAACACATGCAAGTCGAGGGGCAGCAGGGCGATAGCTTGCTATTGTTGCTGGCGACCGGCGCACGGGTGAGTAACGCG
>Ga0310691_10008713_pt1 | contig 10370 bp, 5 predicted proteins | sample 176DNAGHGlowgp2_FD_203887 | JGI IMG/M metagenome (GOLD analysis project Ga0310691, IMG submission 203887) | Sheep rumen microbial communities from Palmerston North, Manawatu-Wanganui, New Zealand - 1766 DNA GHGlow gp2 (v2) (version 2) | ecosystem: Host-associated > Mammals > Digestive system >...
TTCGAATGCCGGTTACCAAGCCGGTGCCGCCGGAGGATACAATTACGAGTATCATCGGACCTTCTCGAAGAAAGACGGGTCGCTGGTTGATTCCACTATTTTCAATCCAGAAGAAAAGGAAAAGATTGTATCGCTTCTTCGCAAATATGCGGAAAAATACGATGCCCGTCCCAATGCCATCGGCATGAATTTCCGGTTGGAGCCTTCTTTCTTGAAGGACGGTATCGGTTTTGACGGTTCCTCTTTCGAAATCGGCGAGCACACCCACGGCAGCGTGATGATCGTGGTGCCTTACGAGGAAATTCTGCCCTATATGGAAACTTGGGCCCGCCGGGAATTCGGTCTTACTGAAGGCGGAGGTTCGTAAAATTCTTTGACTTAGGACGGCGCCTTTTTTATATAAATTTACGCCATGAACATCCTAGTCTATTTCCTTTTTGCGCTTTCGGGTTTTGCCGGCCTCATTTACGAAGGTTCCTGGGCCCGCTACCTCAAGCTTTTCTTGGGCCACGCCAGCTACGGCCAGGTGCTCACGCTGTGCATTTACATGGGCGGTCTTGCCATCGGTAGTTTTATCGCTGGCAAGATGGTGGAATGGGTAAAGCGGCCCCTGCTTGGCTATGCGGCGGTGGAACTGGCCATCGGTATTGGCGGCCTGGTTTACCACCCGCTCTACAACCTGCTTACGGGATTTTTCTTTGATAGTGAATGGATTGCGGGCCTGGGCTTTACCGGTGCCGAGATTACCAAGGTGGTGCTGGCTACGGGCTCTACGCTCCCCATTGCCATTGCGGTGGGCATGACTTTCCCCTTCATTGCGGCGGGGCTCCTGCGCAAGAGCGGTCAGGAACTTTCGCTCCCCATGCTCTACTTTACCAACAGCCTGGGTTCTGCTATCGGCATTCTGGTGACCAGCTACCTGCTGATTCCCGAACTGGGAAACCACGCCACCCTCTGCGTGGCGGCTTCTATCAACTTCTTGCTGGCGGCGGTTTTCGGCTACATCGGGTTTGCCACATCGCCCAACAAGGAAGACGACGAGGATGATGCTGCGGATGTTGGTGCGGACCGTGCCACGGCTGGTTCGGAAAGTTCCACGGCAGGTTCAAACCGTGCCGCCGAGCCGCTGAACGTTGACTATGTTGCAGAACACAAGCTGCCCATGCCGCCCAAGAACACCTGGCTCTGGATTGCGGCCATTACGGGGCTTACCTCCTTCGTTTACGAGATTGTCTGGATACGCCTGCTCAGCCTCTTGATGGGCAGTTCCAGCCACAGCTTCGACCAGATGCTTTCGGCTTTTATTCTGGGACTTGCCATCGGAAGCGCCGTCAGCGGAAAACTTTTGAAAAAAGATTCCTTGGTCATCCTTTCCCTGGCCCAGATTTTCATGGCGTTCTTCGCCCTGTGCACGCTCTACTTCCACAAGCCCTTCTGGGGCATGATGAACGAGGCGAACCAGATTTTCAATACCACCGCCGATGGCTATATCTGCTGGAGCCTTTTCAAGTATGCCCTTTCCGTTTTGTGGATGGTGCCTACCAGTTTCTTTGCGGGCATGACGCTTCCGCTCATCACGGTGATTCTCACCCGGGCATTCAAGAGCGAAGCCCCCATCGGCAAGGTTTACGGCTGGAATACGGTGGGCTCCATCATCGGTTCGGCAGGTGGCGGCCTGATTCTCTTGCCATTCTTGCAGCTGAAAGGCGCCCTGGTGCTTGCCGCCGTGCTGGACTTTGCCATCGGCTTTGTTCTGCTGGTGGTCTATCGCAAGAAGTTCCGCTACAGCGTGCCCTTCTACTTGGTGGCGGCCCTGATGGTGTTGCCCTCCATCTTCGTGAATTTTGACCCGCATCTGGTGACCTCCGGTGCGTTCCGTGCCTACAAGAACCTGCATCCCGACGAAAAGATTGTGGTGAAGGACGGAAAGACGGCTACCATCAGTTTCCACGAGTCCGATGTGCATTGGTACATCAAGACCAACGGCAAGGCCGACGCCAGCATGAGCAAGGACCGCAAACACCCCATCGAAGGGGACGAACTGACCCAGGCGGCTACGGCGTTCATGCCCATGGCGGTGCGCTCCGAGCCCTACGACGCGGGCATGGTTGGCTTTGGCTCCGGCATGGGTGCCCATTACCTGCTGGCCGACCCGCTGCTGAAGGACTTTGACTGCGTGGAAATCGAAGACGAGATGATGAATCTTGCCCGCGGGTTCTACCCCTGGAACGCCCGCGGCTACGACGACCCCCGCATCCACATTTACATCGATGACGCCCAGACGTTTTTCCTCACCAACCGCCGCAAGTATGACCTGCTGATTAGCGTGCCCAGCAACCCCTGGGTCAGCGGCGTGGCGAGCCTTTTCAGTCACGAGTTCTACGCCAAGATGCGCCGCTACATGAAACCCGGCGGACTTTGGGTCCAGTGGATCCAGACCTACGAATTCAACGACCAGCTGTTCCTGAACATCTTGAAGGCGCTGGACGTGGTGTTCCCCTACGTGAGCCTCTACCGCGCTCCCGAAGAACCCGACATCATCATTATCGCAAGCGACCAGCCGGTAATCCAGAAGAACATCGGGCGGTTCAGCACCGACCCCGTGCTGGTGGCGGAATTCGAGCGCATCCATCGGGAACCCGACTTCTTCGGCGAACAGAACTTCCTGTTCACCTCCAAGATGGTCCGGCCCATGATGGAGAACATCCAGCCCAACAGCATCTTCACGCCCATTGTGGATAACAAGGCCGAAGAGGCCCGCTTCGTGCATTCCAACGCCCATATTGTGCAGGTGTTCGACAGCTGCGAAGTCTGCTGGCCCGAATACCTGGACAGTGCCGACTACGCGCTTCGCAGGCCCGCCAAGGTCAAGGCCATGATGCAGAACAGGGACACCTACCGCGAAAACGCGCTGCTCGCCTACCTAGTCCGCACGGATTCCCTGATGCGCACCGCTGCCCAGGCCCCCGCCCCGCAGGATAGCGTGACCGCGGACTCGACGACTCAAACGGTGTCGGCGCAAAAGCCCCGCTTTATGGTGGCCGAGGCCACACCCGAATGGAAAAAGTTCCGCGAGGAATACATCGAGTGGGTGAGGGGCATTCCCATGGAAGCCCGCGACACCAACGCCGTCTATGTGAAGGTCCGTGACCTGGTGAACGCAGGGGTGTTCCCCGCCTCCTTTGTAGATGAATTCAACATCCTGGAAACGGCTCGCGCCAAGGACTACGCGACAGCGGCCAAACTGGTGGCGGATTTCTATGAAAAGTACGAAATCAAGAACATGGACGAATTCTTCCTCCGGAACGTCGCCGTCATATCGTTCCTCGCCCGTGAACCCGAACTGGCCAACGCCCTGTACAAGGACGCCATCAGGCGTCACGAAGATATCCCGGCCGTAGAAAAGCTCCTCATTGAAAAGGAAATCGTCCGCCTCCGCCGGGAACAGACCCGTAAGAACATGGGGATGTAGAGAATCATTAAAAAGGGGGAAGCCTCCCCCTCGCCAAAGCCTTGCCCCGTGTCATCCTGAGCGAAACGAAGTGGAGTCGAAGGATCTAGGCCAAGTCTTTGTCTACCCCCTCTGCGGGGACACCCCGCAACGCCCCGTTTTTTACAAATCTTTCCCTCGATGTGTACATTCCCTCGTTCGCAGATTCACTTTGTTCGACTGTTCACTCGGGAAGCACACATCTCGGTCAAATAATAAACGATGGCTCTGGTTTGTAGATGTTTATGATGGTCGCTTCGATTCTTGCTGGTAAGATTCGTTATCACAGGCGGAAACTCTTGTGACTGTTAGTCCCTACGAGTTTCCTTCGAGAGATTTTCTCGGTGCTTAGATTCTCAGTGCAATGCCGCCGCTCATGAAGCCGCGGTAGCCTGCGCCCAGTTCGGCATACACGCTTACGTACGGGAACAGGAATTCCAGGCCCACAGGCGTCAGTTGGACGGAAGGCAACCCGACTCGTTCCAGCCCGCTGTCAAATTCGAGCAATGCTCCGACGCCTACGCGGCTGTATGGCCTTAAAAGGTCAAAGAGCGTGAACCAGTTGAACTTTCCTTCGACAGCGACATGGACCAGGTGGTGGTCAAGAAAATCCCCTGCCTTACAGTACATTTCACGGTCTGTGCCTTCGCAAACGTTATCGTAGGAACTGTAGTACTCGTAAGAAGTCGCCAGACCCGCTTCGATATGTGGAGTGAAAATATAGCGGGCGCCAAGGCTTGCTACCGCATAGTTTGTTTCGTGATCAACTTCATCGGGCGGGTCGCATTTCCCGTTATTGCAATAATCGAAATCGTCCATAGCTCCGTCAAGAACGATAAGGCTGGAGTAAGTCGCAAAACCGCCGCCCACATCGATGACAAAATGTTCCTGGGGTTTTGCCTCTTCGGCAAACGCTGTAAGGGACAGTCCCAGAAGGACTGTTAGGGCAAACCTAATCTTCTTCATAATCCGTGAAAATACAAAAAGCACCTGCGCGAAAGGTCAAGTGCTCGTAAAAAGCTGGTTTGGCTTTTGTCACGCTTAGAACACGAAGGTTAGGCCGAGGCTGGTGTAGAACGTGTAGAGGTGGGCGTGTGCGAGGCTGGATTCGGCGATGGCGTCTTCGTTCAGCAGGTTGGTAAAGCACTGCACCACGCGGATGTCGGCAATAAGCCAGCGGTTGATGGCATAGCCCACGTTGAATACGCCGCCCAGTTCCACGCCCGAAGAGGGCAGGGTGTTCTTGCGCTTGTCCTTTTCGCCGGTTTCCTTGGTCTTCTGGGTAATTTCAGACGAGCCGGTAAGTTTCAGGTCCAGGTTCATGCCCAGGCCCACGAAGAAGTTGTCTTCGTCGAAGGTGTAGCGGACAATGATGGGAATCTCGAAGAGCATGTAGTCCAGGCTGCCCTCGGTCTTGCTGTATTCGTTCTTGCTTTTGTAGTTGTAGTTGCGGTAGACGAAGTCCAGTTCGGGAACGAGACTCACGTGGCGGATACCTACGGGGAGCCGCACCAGAATGCCGCCTCCGGCCTGGTAGCCAAAGCCCCAGTCGTCGCTCTTTTTGCCGAAGAAGGTGTTCATGCCGCCGGCGGCGCGAATGCCAATCTGGATGGACCTGGAGAATCCTTCCTTGCGGGAGCGGTACATTTCGGCGTTTTCCTGCAGGTAGCGGTCGTAGGTGTCGGTTTCGTCAATTTCCACGCATTCGGTATTGGTGGAATCCGCCTCGGTGCAGTCTTCGTATTCGTCGGGGTCGATAGGCTTGTTCGCGGCGGTTTTCACCTGTGCGGAATCTTTTTTGGTGGAGTCGGCGGTTGCCTGGGCTGTGCTGTCCGTTCGGGAACTGTCGGCGGGGGAGGCGTTTGCGGCCGGTTCTGTCGCGGCCTGCTCGTTGCCGTTTTCTCCGGAGGCCTGTTCTGTTTCCGCTACGGGTTCTGCGGTCTCGGTGCCGTCGCAGCCATCGCCTATGCAGGCGGGGGTGGCCTCGGCGGGCTGTTCTTCGCTTTCGAGGGGCTGTCCGCCGTTCTGGGACGCCACCCACGCGGAATCTACGTCGGGCTGGTAGTATTCCTCTTGGGCAAGGACGCTCGTTCCAAATAGGGCGACAAAAGACAGGGACAGTACAAAACCGGAAAGCTTCATGTGAACAATTATAACAAAAAAGGGACTTCCCGCCCTGTTTTTGCTAAATTTATGCCCGAAAATTTAAAGAGGCTTTGCTGGCGGCTGCCGGTTGACCTGCTGACGACTTCTCTCGTCTCTCGTCTCTCGTCTCTCGTCTGGCAGAACCAACCTGAGGTATAAAGCAAATGGCAAAGTACAATCCGCAAGAGATCGAAACCAAGTGGCAAGCCTACTGGGAAGAACATCAGACTTTCAAGACGGGCACCGATAAGTCCAAGCCCAAGTATTACTGCCTGGACATGTTCCCGTACCCGAGTGGCGCAGGCCTCCATGTGGGTCACCCCGAAGGTTACACCGCTACCGATATCATCTGCCGCTACAAGCGCAGCCGCGGTTTCAACGTGCTCCACCCGATGGGTTGGGACGCTTTCGGCCTCCCCGCTGAACAGTACGCCATTCAGACTGGTACGCATCCGGCCATTACCACCAAGAAAAACTGCGACAATTTCCGCCGCCAGATCAAGCGCCTTGGCTTGAGCTACGACTGGAACAAGGAAGTCAACACCACCGACCCGAAGTATTACAAGTGGACGCAGTGGATTTTCAAGCGCCTTTACGGCACCTGGTTCGATGAAGACCAGCAGAAGGGCCGCCCCATCGAAGAACTTCCGATTCCTGCCGATGTCGAGGCTAAGGGTGCAGCCGAAGTCCGCAAGTACAAGGATTCTAAGCGCCTCGCTTACTACGCCGACGCTCAGGTGTGGTGGTGCAAGCACTGCAAGATTGTCTGCGCGAACGAAGAAGTCTTGAACGACGGCAGCCACGAAAAGTGCGGCACCAAGGAAGTGGAACGCCGTAACCTCAAGCAGTGGCTCATGCGCATCCCGCTGTATGGCGACCGCCTCTTGAAGGGCCTCGACAAGCTCGACTGGCCGCAGGGCGTGAAGGACATGCAGAAGAACTGGATTGGCAAGAGCTACGGTGCCGAAGTGGATTTTGCCATCGCCGACGCTAACGGCAAGCCGACTGAAAAGAAGCTCCGTGTTTACACCACCCGTTGCGATACGCTGTTCGGTGCCACCTACATGGTTGTTGCCCCGGAACACGCGATGGTCCCGGAACTCACGACTGCTGAACAGAAGGCCGCCGTGGAAGAATACGTGCACGCCGCCGCTCTCAAGAGCGACCTCGACCGTACCGAACTCGCCAAGGAAAAGACCGGTGTGTTCACTGGTTCTTATGCCGTAAACCCGCTCACTGGCACGAAGATTCCGGTGTGGGTCGCTGACTACGTTTTGACGGGCTATGGCACCGGCGCTATCATGGCCGTGCCTGCTCACGATACCCGCGACTTCGATTTCGCGAAGAAGTTCAACCTGCCGGTTATCTGCATTATGGAACCGGATGCAAGCTGCCCCGAAGATGTTAAGCCTCTCGTGCTCAAGGGCGAAGCTTGCTGGGCTGCCGACGGCACCTACATCAACAGCCAGAACGACACGCTTTGCCTAAACGGCCTCAACAAGAAGCAGGGCATCGCGAAGGTCATCGAATGGCTCGAAGCGAACAAGATCGGTAAGGCCACCGTGAACTACAAGCTCCGCGACTGGCTCTTCAGCCGCCAGCGCTACTGGGGCGAACCGTTCCCGATTATCCACTGGGAAGACGGCGAAATCTCTACCGTCGATGATTCCGAACTTCCGGTGCTCTTGCCGGAACTCAAGGACTACAAGCCGGGTGACGGCGGACAGTCCCCGCTCGCAAACGCCACCGAATGGCTCCAGGTTACGGACAAGAACGGTCGCAAGGGTATCCGCGAGACGAACACCATGCCGCAGTGGGCTGGCTCCTGCTGGTATTACCTGCGCTACATCGACGCCTGCAACGGCGACGCCTTCGTCGCTAAGGAACTCGAAAAGTACTGGATGCCCGTGGACCTCTACGTGGGCGGTGCCGAACACGCCGTGCTCCACCTGCTCTACAGCCGCTTCTGGCACAAGGTGCTCTTCGACCTCGGTCTCGTCTCTACCGACGAACCGTTCCAGAAACTCTTCAACCAGGGCATGATTCTCGCCTTCGCTTACGAAGACGCCGCTGGCTCCAAGGTCCCGACTGACGAAGTGGAAGAAAAGAACGGAAAGTTCTTCAAGAAGGGAACCGACATCGAGCTCAAGCAGATCGTGGCGAAGATGAGTAAGTCCCTGAAGAACGTCGTGAACCCGGATGATGTGGTGCGCGACTACGGTGCCGATAGCCTTCGTTTGTACGAAATGTTCATGGGCCCGCTCGATGCCGTGAAGCCGTGGCAGACCAAGGGCATCGAAGGCATGAACCGCTTTCTCGGTCGCGCCTGGCGTTCCGTGGTGGGCGACAGCGATGAAGCCCCGGTCTTTGTGGATGAAACCGCTCCGGAAGCTATCGAAAAGGTGATGCACCAGACCGTCATCAAGGTGACAAGCGACATCGAAAACATGAGCTTCAACACCGCGATTAGCCAACTGATGATCTTCAACAACGAAATGATGAAGATGGACAAGCGCTACCGCGAACCGTGCGAAACCTTCGTCAAGCTGTTGCACCCGTTTGCCCCGCACATCGCCGAAGAAATGTGGAGCATCCTCGGTCACAATGAATCGCTCACGAACGTCGCCTGGCCCGAAGCCGACCACTCCAAGGCCGTCGAGAACACCGTGGAAGTCGTGTTCCAGGTGAACGGCAAGGTCCGCGCGAAGGCTTCTGTCGCGAAGGACATGGACAAGGCCGCCCTCGAAAAGCTCGCTCTTGAAAACGAAAGAGTGAAGGAATTTACCAAGGGCATGACTGTCGTCAAGTCGATTGTTGTGCCGGGTAAGTTGGTCAACATCGTCGTCAAGCCGGCGTAATTCCGCGAATGTCATCCTGGAGCGTCCGTGAGGACGCGATAGGATCCATAGAAATTCAGACCGTAGCCTAACCGCTGCGGTCGTCTTTGCTTACTTCTTTTCCAATTGAGGCAGGTTGGCTAATGGCCCTTCAAGATTTGCGATAGTGGCTAGTTGATTTACTGCGGTTTTTCGCAAAAGTTCGAGTCTATCCCCTTGCTCGGTTTTCTGTTCAATCAAAATGGCATTATAGCTTTCAAGATTGGCGAGTACAAGCAGTTGACTTATACTTGCGTAGTCACGAATGTTTCCTTTTTTCTTGGGATTTTCAGTTCGCCATTCTTTGGCGGTTTTGCCGAAAAGGGCCACGTTTAACAAGTCTGCTTCGTCGGCATAGACGAATGATTTTTGTGCTGGTGTGAGTTTGGGTATAATCAAGTTCTCTTTTATTGCGTCGGTGTGGATCCTGTAGTTGAGCTTCGATAATTCCCTGTTCAAATTCCAGTTTAGAGATAGGCGACTGGTTTCATCTGATTTTAACCGTTTGTAATCTTTTATGATGTAGAGCTTAAATTCAGGAGAAAGCCATGATGCAAATTCGAGTGCAATATCTGTATGAGCGAAAATACCTCCGCCATACCTACCTGATTTTGTGACAATCCCGATTCCGTTCAGATTTTGATTCCATTCCTTGATAGAGAATGTGTAGGCGTTTGTTCCAGCGTCTTTTTTAAACGTATCGAATTCGACACGTTTAAAGTTGGGGTTATGCAGGATTTCCCACAAGCCCAAAAATTCTACTACATCGCGATTCCTTAACCATGTGTGTATCGTGAATCTAGGTTCTGCACTTCGGTATCTGGCAATGTCCGTGATTGAAATATACTCGTTCGCTAAATCGGTCGTGTAGATTCCGATTTCGATACCCTGTGCGTGAATTGTTTCTTTTATTGGCTTCATGGCTTATAATATTTTAGGTATATTTTGAGCATTTGTTTATTTGTGCACTATAAATTTAAGCATTCTATTGGATTCTGTCAAGAGTTTCCTCTTTTTACCCTCCACAGAACATCAAAGACGCCAAAATCCCCACGAAAATTAGGAACGGCACCACTTTCAACAGCAAGGTAATGGCGCATGCGTCTCCCGCATCGCCGGCCCCGAAATGTTAGAAAATACAATCAAGAATCTCTTTGCAAGATTCAATTGTCGCTTCAAATGGAACATCTTTTGCAAACGAAGATTTTTTCGCGTAGTTAATCTTCATTCAATACCACCGTCATAAGTTCCGCCACTTTGTGCTCTATTTTCAGTATCTTGGCATAGCGGAGAAGTTTGCGTATGTCCTTGTCTTTTGATTTTGCGTAAAGCCTGAGCGCTTTGCCGTAAATTTCTGCATCGATCTTTCGGCTGTTCTTGATGATGTCGCAAAGCGTTCGTTCCGTATCGTAGCATTCCACCAGATGTCCAAGCGACGTCTTGATTTTGCAAATTCCAAGCTTGTATGTTTCATCGTGTGAATCCGTGTGGATTGCAACGGAAGGGTTCGGTGAGAATGGTCGGTAATTCTTGGGTCCGGTTACCTCGAAATAATCGGGTAGGCGGTCTGTTAGCCCATGCAAGAATAGCGCGGAAACGTGTGAAAAGATGAATTTGGGATACTTGTATTGAAACACAAGGTAATCGTCCCGGATCCATTGCTCCTGGGCGTAAAAACCCTTATCTATCTTGACAAGACCTTGCCTTCGTACAAAATCCGTCAAGAACCACGAGGGAATCTTGTGGCTGTCGATTTGCTTTCGCGTGATATAGCCGCTGTTTGCGTTCAGCATTTTTTCCAGTTTCTTCTCGTTTGTTTCTTGCATTTCAAACCAAATATATAATAAAATGGTTGAAAA
>Ga0310691_10008715_pt1 | contig 10369 bp, 7 predicted proteins | sample 176DNAGHGlowgp2_FD_203887 | JGI IMG/M metagenome (GOLD analysis project Ga0310691, IMG submission 203887) | Sheep rumen microbial communities from Palmerston North, Manawatu-Wanganui, New Zealand - 1766 DNA GHGlow gp2 (v2) (version 2) | ecosystem: Host-associated > Mammals > Digestive system >...
TTTTAAAAGAAATTGATAATACTAATATAAAAATAAAACAAATTAATTCTAACGTAGATAATTTAAATAAAATAGAATTAAAACAAGATAAAATCGAAGATAAATGTAAAGTTAATGAGATATCTAAAACTGAAGAAAATTTGATAGATAATAATGACTATTCAATTACAATTAATTATTTAAATAATTTAAAAAAATATATTAATGAAAATGTTAATATTATTAATAAAATACTTATATTATTAAATAAAGATATAAAAATAGAATATAATAATGATAAATTAACTATTTTAAATGAAGAGTTATCAATAACAAATGTAAAAGAAAAAATAAATTTTAAAAATGAAAAAACTTTAGATGATTTAATAGATGAAAAAAATAAAGAAATAAAAGATTTTTGTAAATTTTTATTAAATAGAGAAGTAAATGATGAAGAAAAAATTAATAATATAGATAGCTGTGATGAAATTTTAAAAAAATTAAAGATTTTTAATATTGATAAAAAAAATAAAAATGTAGTAAATACTAATGTAGACGATTTTTTTTATATTAACAAAATTGGAGAAATAGAATTAGAAAAAGAAAAAAAAAATTACGATTACTTTTATTTTGAATTTATAGAAAATAAAAAATTTAAAATATATTGTTATTTATATTATCATAGGGGTCGTAACGATGATATATATTTTGTATTTGACAAATCATATTTTTATATAAAGAATATTTTTGATAAGTATATTAACAATATTTTAAAACACACAGGATTTGGTTTTGTAAAAATAAAGATGAAATTATTAAAAAAATATGATAATAATAATATTATTAAAAAATGTTTTGAAAATAATATAGAAGGAAAATATGACAAATATGGAAAGAGTAAAGATAAATCATTTTATTTAAATTTAAAAGATGGATATATATATACTATTAGTTTAGATAAAAATAAAAAAATAACTAAAGAAAAAACAGAAATAAAATATGAAAATATAAAAGATTATGTTTCTTTTGAAGGAAGAACTACGGAGTTAGAAATTCAGAAGTGATTCATTTATGTGTTTTATATAAAATTTATTAAATTAATATTTTTTAAATTTGAAAACTTTCTCCAACTTAAAGTTGGATCTTTGTTCTCAATCGCCGAACCGGCTTTAAAAGTAGGCAACAATATTTAATATTATTATATAATGGTCCATGACTAAGTCCTGGTTGGTTACTTTTAAAGTAACCTTAGGTGTAATAATTAATACATTTCTAAAGATCTAGAAAAACATTTATATTTTCGCTGTAAAAACGGTATATATTTTCTAAAATATGAATTTAACCATTTTTCACACAAATATTATAAGTTTGACTTTTATTATTTAAAGATTTATATTTTCAACCATGATAATTTAGATTAAAATATAAATTATATCAGTCAGAATATTATTGTTCTACTTTTGGTGAAGAATCATTTTTTGAATTGTTTCATAATTTTATCAAAAGGAATATTATAACCAACATTTTTTATACTTATTCTTTCCAATAAAACTATTAAAAAACACGGTTTTTTTTGATATATGAGTATATAATTCTCCATTTCTATAACTTTAACACTTCATTTTTATATTTTTCTGTTTTATTTTATTAGAATAAGCTTTTTTCCATCTTATACACGTATTTATTCCAATTTTTAAATGTCTTGCAACTGCCATTGAACTATTACCTTCAAAATATAATTTTATTGCTTTTTTCTTAAATTCTTCGTCATAATTTCGACCATTTGACTTTAAAATAAAAGTTTTTCCACAATTTTTACAAATATATCTTTGACTTCCTGCTTTTGTTTTTCCTTTTTTTTATAACACAATTTTTACACATATAATTAAGTTAAAATATATGTGTAAAAAATTTATTTATTAATAAAAAAGACGCGAATGTCACACTCCTTTCATTTTTATAATTTTTCGGCTTTATTTTATTAGAATAAGCTTTTATAAACATAAACTGATTTTATTCATATTTATTAATTTACAGCAACAGCGATAAAAATATTACATTTAAAATATAAACTTATTGTTTTTTCTTTAAATTCTTAGTTATAATTTCGACCATTTGACTTTAAAATAAAAATTTTTTAACATCTTTTACATAAATATCTTTGTTTATTTGTTGAAACACACTATAAATATAAGAAAATAAATTTACATTAAGATTATAATTTTTTATGTATAATTTAGAAAAGTCTAAAAATAATTTTAAAAATTTTTCAGTAATAAAAACAGTGATTATAATACAATTTCAAACATTTTTAAAAAAAAATAAAAAAAAATAAAAAAAAATTTAGGAAATTTTGGTTTATATAAACTTTGCTTTTATACATAAAGTATAGAGAGGGAGTGAGTGATAAGCTGATGATCTCTTATAGATTTTTTGTTCTTTGAAAAAATAAATGGTAGGTTTTGCGAATTAAATAAATTTGTACTAAGAAGAGTTTGATTCTGGCTCAGAATTAACGCTAGCGGCAGGCCTTATACATGCAAGTCGAGGGGTAACATGGTATAGCAATATATTGATGACGACCGGCGTACGAGTGAGTAATATATACATAACTTACCTTATCTTAAGTAATAGCTTCAAGAAATTGGAATTAATAACTTATATGTTGTAAATTGAAATATTTACAATGAAAGATTTATCGAGATAAAATAGGTGTATATTCTATTAGTTAGTTGGAGAGGTAAAGGCTCACCAAGGCGAAGATAGATAGTGGCTTTAAGAGAAGGTTCACCACGTTGGCACTGAAACACGGGCCAAACTTTTACGGAAGGCAGCAGTAGGGAATATTGGTCAATGGGCGAAAGCTTGAACCAGCCATGTCGCGTGCAGGATTAATGTCTTTTAGACTGTAAACTGCTTTTATTTTGTAGCAATAAGAATTTTGTGAAATTTAATGATCTACATTAAGAAAATGTACCGGCTAACTCTGTGCCAGCAGCCGCGGTAATACGGAGGGTGCGTGCGTTATTCGGAATTATTGGGTTTAAAGGATGTGTAGGCTGATATTTATGTCGATAATTAAATACTAATGCTTAACATTAGTTCTGTTATCGAAACTGAATATCTTGAATTACAAAGGAGTAATTAGAATTCATAGTGTAGCAGTGGAATGCATAGATATTATGAAGAATACCAACAGCGTAGGCAGGTTACTATGTGTATATTGACGCTGAAACATGAAAGCATAGGGAGCAAATAGGATTAGATACCCTAGTAGTCTATGCAGTAAACGATGATTACTTGACGTTAGTATTTATCTTATAATTTATTATAAGAGACATATTAGGGTTTGAGTGAAAATATTAAGTAATCCACCTGGGTAGTACGTTCGCAAGGATGAAACTCAAAGAAATTGACGGGGGTCCGCACAAGCGGTGGAGCATGTGGTTTAATTCGTAAGTACGCGTGAAACCTTACCTGGACTAGAATGCTTTTGACATTCTAAGAAATTAGAAGTTCCTTCGGGACAAAATGCAAGGTGCTGCATGGCCGTCGTCAGCTCGTGCCGTGAGGTGTATGGTTAAGTCCCAAAACGAGCGCAACCCTTGTGTCTAGTTACCAGCATGTAATGATGGGGACTCTAGACAGACTGCTCATGAAAATGAGAGGAAGGAGAGGATGAGGTCAGGTCATCACGGCCTTTATGTCCAGGGCTACACACGTGCTACAATGGTGTATACAATTGATGTCTAGTAATAGATGTTAAATCATTAAAATACGCCTCAGTTCGGATTGAGGTCTGCAATTCGACCTCATGAAGTTGGAATCGCTAGTAATCGTAAATCAGCAAAGTTACGGTGAATACGTTCTCGGACCTTGTACACACCGCCCATCAAGCTATGAAAGTTAGTAAAACCTGAAGTTGATTATCGTTACTGAGATTAATGAAGGTTGGACTGATGATTGGAGCTAAGTTGTAACAAGGTAGTCGTACCGGAAGGTGCGGCTGGAATATCTCAATTAAGAGAAAAGTGTATTGCAATTTCCTACTATTTATTTTTTTTATTTTTTATTTTTTATTTTTTTCAATATATAAGTTTATTTTTTTATATTTTTTTTATTAGTTTCTAGTTTGTAAGTTTATTGTTATTATTTTATTACTTTTTTTAGTTTTAAAGATATTATAAAATAAAAAATTATTAAAATTATTTATTATTTTATAATTTTAAGTTGTTCCAATTATGTATTTTATATGAAATTTTTTAAATAATTTTTTCTTTAAATTTGAAAATTTTATTTTAATTGATGAAAATTTGTTATAGATGTAACAAAATACTGTAAAAACTACTTTAAATGTTTCTAAATATCTAGAAAAACATTTAAATTTTCGTTGTAAAAACGGTATATTTTTTCTAAAATCTGAATTTACACCTTTTACACCAATATTATAAGTTTGACTTTTATTATTTAAAGATTTATATTTTCCACAATTATAATTTAGATTAAAATAACCATTATAAACATCAGAATAATATTGTTTTGCTTTTGGCAAAGAATCTATTATTTTTTGAATTGTTTATGGTTTTTATCAAAAGAAAAGGTGTGGTTCATTGTATGTTTTATGTAAAAAAATATATTTTATTAATTTTTAAAATAGTAACTTTTTTGTAAAAAAGTTACTCAAAAAACTTTTAATCTTCGATGTTAAAAAAATATTTTTTATTAAAAGAACAGTAATGTGACACTCCTAAAGAAATGTCAAATCTAATTACTTTTCTAGTTATTCTTTCTAATAAATTCATTACGAAAACTCGTTTTTTTTTAGAGATAAAAGAATGTATATAATTCATCCATTTCTATAACTTCAACACGTTCATTTTTATATTTTTTCGGCTTTATTTTATTAGAATAAGCTTTTACACATACATCTTAAACAAGTAGTTATGCCTATTTTTAAAATTCTAACAACAACCATTGAACTGTTACCTTCAAAATATAATTTTATTGCTTCTTTTTTTAATTCTTCGTCATATCGACACAAATTAAAATTTAAATTAAATATTTTTGAATAATTTTTAGAAATATTTCTTTAACTTCAAGCTTTTGATTATATATATTATTGGGCTTTAGTTATATTTGTGTGTTATAAAAAAATATTTTAAATTCAATAAATATTGTAAAATAATTAATATCGAAATTCTTAAAATTTAATAAGTTACAAGAAGAACCAAACTGATATTATTGGTAAAAATTTAATAAAAAACATATAATTATTAAAATTTATTTCTTATCTTATAAAAACCTTTAAAAAATAATAAATTCGAAGATTTTTAAATAAATAAGTGCAGAGTTATTGCTATATTTTAATTTTTTTTATCGTATTTTAACACGATTTTTTATACGAAAAATACATTATTAAATTCAAAAAATAGTCAATATCTTTAAACCCACGAGCACGATTATAATATAAATTTATATTTCGATTATTGCCTTCAATAAAACCATTTGAAATATCAAAAAGTGCACTATTTGGCAAAGTTTCAATATATTTACAGTTAAATTTATAAAATCTTCGTAATTCAGGAATCGTCGAATTTTTGCATTTTTCGAATAAATTTAACCATTCTTTTTTACAATATTCATAATCTTTAGAATCTAATAATTCATCGATTTTATATTTAATTTCAACTATTTCCTTGATATTTTCTGAATTTTCACTAGCAAAATCTATTGTTTTTTTATCATTTTCATCAATATTTTTACGATTTTTACGTAATAAAAATTTACAACTAATCGTTTTTTTATTAATTTCAATAAGGTCTTCTAATGTTTTTTTTGAAATTTCATTAAAATTTTCTTTGTTTTGGGTGTTTTATTCATGGTTTTTATCGATTTTTTTTGTTTTTTTATTTCATTTTCAAGTATTTTTTTAACATAATTTTTATAAAAATTACTCGAAACATGGAATTTATCATTTACAATTTTTGCATTTGGAATATATTTAGAAACACCTAAATTATACGATTTTGCCATATCTATACTTACAGTTTTTATGTTTTTTATAAAATTTTTACCATAAAAATCGCAGAATTTTTTTACAGTTCCAGAATCTCTACCTTCACAATAAAAAATAACCTGTTTTTTATCAAGATCAATAAAAAAAGTATAAAATTTATTGCCTATTTTTTTCTCGTCTATAGATAATTTTTCAACAAAACCACTTTTCAATTCTTTAATTTTGTTAAAATTTGATATTGTTATATGGTTTTTAAATATAGATTTTATTATTGGAAACGGCAATTTATATTTAAATTTTAAATCATTTAAAACAGTGTTTTTATTAAAATCTTCTAAAATTTGATCATTATAATTTTGAGTAATTCGATAATTTTGATATTGATTTTCAAATTTATCAGAAAAAGTTTTTTTACATTTTGTACATAAATATCTTGTAATTTTTATGTTAAAAACCTCTGTAAAATTGTCGATTTTTGAATTTTTTAAACATTTTGAATAATAACCATGAATATGAATATGCTCATGATTTTCTTTACAAAATGGACAAATTTCTGGTTTTTTAGTATTCAATTTATAATATTTAACAATTATTTTATTCTTAGAATCTATTTTATCAGAATAAATTTTCTTTAAATTTTTATAATTTTTATTCAAAATATTTAGCTTTAAAGTAGTCATATGGTTTTTAAATGGCTATAAATAAATTCTTTTTAAAAGAATTTATTTATTATATTTTTTTCACACACAATTTATTCTAAAGCCCTTTTTAAGTAACAGGCGCTTCGCCGCTTGAGAAGGTATCTTTGTTACTTTCTAAGAAAGTAAAGCCTGTTCGGCGTTTGAGAACGTAGATCCAACTTTAAGTTGGTTGCTTACTTCCCAAGTAAGGATTTATAATTTAGTATATTGATGTAGCGTTTTTTTAGTAATTTTTCTTCACCGTTATCAGTTGGGTTGTAATATTTTTTATTTTTCAAGTTATCTGGTAGACATTGCATGTTGGTCATAGAGTTAGTGTAATCATGAGAATATTGATAGTTTTTAGAGTATCCTAAATTTTTCATGAATTTATTAGGAGCATTTCTTAGGTGTAAAGGTACAGAATTATGAATATCTTTTACTGCATCTTTTTTAGCCATGTTGTAAGCTTTATATACAGAATTAGACTTAGAACATAAAGACAAGTATGACACACATTCAGCTAAAACTACATTACATTCAGGCATTCCGATATAATTACAGGCGTTAAAAGTATCTACAGCCATATGTAAAGCTTTTATATTTGCCAGACCTATATCTTCACTAGCAAAACGTATCAACCTACGTGCAATATATAAAGGATCTTCACCAGATTCTAACATCCTAGATAGCCAATATATAGCTGCGTCTACATCAGAATTACGCATTGACTTATGTAGAGCTGATATTATATCATAATGTAAATCACCATTTTTATCATACATTAAAATCTTTTTAGAAACACATTGACTGAATATCTCTTCGTTGATAACATATTTATTTTCTATTAGTTTACTATTTTTTATCAACATCTCTAATGTTAGTAGAGCGCTTCTTGCATCTCCATCTGAGTTTTTAGATATCAAATCAAGATATTTATCATCTATAGATATAATCTTATCTTGGAAACCTGTTACAAGTGCATTTTTTAAGATTTTAAAAACATCATCATCTGTTAGTTTGTTAAATACAAATACTTTCATCCTAGACAATAAAGCGTTATTTATCTCAAAAGAAGGGTTTTCTGTTGTAGCTCCTATTAATATTATATCACCATTTTCAACAAAAGGTAAAAAGAAATCCTGCTGAGATTTGTTAAATCTATGTATCTCATCGATAAATATTATTGTTTTTTGTCCCAATGATAATTCTTTTTTTATTGACATAAGTACATCTTTTATATCATTTATTCCATTTTTAACCGCTGAAAACTCTATAAATTTAGATTTAGTCTTTTTAGATATTATCTTAGCTAATGTTGTTTTTCCACATCCAGGAGGTCCCCAAAATATCATAGATGAGATGTTATCATCGTTGATTATATTTAAAAGTATCTTATCTTTACCGATGATATCTTTTTGACCAAAGAAATCATCAAAATCAGTAGGTCTAACTCTTTCTGCTAAAGGTTTAGTAATATTGGTAGAAAACAACGAAGAATCCATATTTTTTAGTTATATATTTTTATGTAATCCGTGAGTACTCCATTTCAGTGTTTTATATAAAAAAATATATTTTATTAATTTTTAAAATAGTAACTTTTTTGTAAAAAAGTTACTCAAAAAACTTTTAACCTTCGATGTTTAATAATGAAAATATAATTGTTATAGAAGAAGAATACATCAATGTTGAACTCCTAGTAAATTTAATTTATTAGAAATAAAAAATAAAAAGAGCCTAATTTTATGATTAAATTTACAAAAGTTTTAAAATTTTTATAACAAAAAAGTATGCGAATATACAATATAAAATTAATAATTTGTATACCAATATTAATAATAGCAATTATTTATGTATTATATGAAAAATATACAGTAAGTAAAATAAAAGAAGGTTATAAATGTGGTATCATAATTCATGTTTATAATCAAAATATCTCAGATTTTGAAATTATATGTTCTTATAAGCAAAATAATAATAGTTCGTCTTTAGATAATATTGATTTTAATAATAACAAAGAAGTTTTAAATAATATAAAAATGTTATTTAAAGATAAAGAAAATACATATTGTGATGCCTTTATAGACTCTGATGAAAAAATGGATTGTTCTAAAGTAATTGATGATATAATATCAAATAATAAATATTTTACTGTATCATATAATCAAGAATTCAATTGTTTTGATGTTATATTTGCTGATGATATATTTAAAATTATTGGAAGATTTAACACTAAAGATATTGATCCATATTACTTAAATAAATTCTTTTATACAACAGAAAAAATGAAAAATATAAATGTTAAATATACTTTTAATGACTTAATTGATAATCTTCTAAATAAAAATTATATTGATGTAAATAATGATGAGTATAAAAATTTCAAAGAAAATTCTAATATAGAATTTTATATAAGATCATATAATAAATTAGTTAAAAACAATAAAATAACATATGAAATAATTAACAAAAAAATAGAAAATGAAGATTTAAATAAACATATTTCTGATTTTCAAAATGTGTATATAAAATATCCAACATATTGTGAAGAAAAATAGTTTTTGTATTAAAAAATATATAAAATCCAGGAGTACCACATTACTGTTCTTTTAATAAAAACAGGAGTGATTCATTGGTGTGTTTTATGTAAAAAATTACCAACATAATGTTGGATCTTCGTTCTCAAACGCCTCACTGACTTTTTGTAAAAAGTCAACCAAAAACCAACGTGACGTTGGATCCAACATTTATTACTTGGTTACTTTTTAAAGTAACTTTTGACATTCGTCAAAACAACTTACTTTAAAAGTAAACAACATGATGTTTCTATATCCATAGAAACGAATACATAATGTATTTTTAATAGATAATTTATTATTTTGTGAAACTTTTTATAAAAGTTTCCTGGATCCAACATCACGTTGGTTGCTTACTTTTTATGTAAGTATATATTAAGGCGCTTCGCCGTTTGAGAAGGTGTTTTTGCTACTTTTTTAAAAAGTAGCAAAAACAAATATAATCAAAAATATATCGAAATTCATAATTATAAGTTTCGAATTCATTTATATTTTTCCAATCATCGATAATTTTCTGAAAACGTTGATTTATAATATCATCGTAAGAAACTTCAATTTCTTTATTACAACAACAAAACCAATATTTATCGTTTTCTTTATAAATTTCACAAATATGTTTTGCAACAGAATCTTGAACAGATAATGTTATTAAAACTAATTCTTTATTTTTTATTAAATTTATATCTTTTTTTATATCATCATAACCATAACCTTTAAAGTTTAAAATCTCAAAATTATCATAAGTAGAAAAAAATTTTATATCTAAATTTCTATAAATAAAAGTTAAATATTGTAAAAAATGATATATACAATTAGCAAAATAAGCATCTTCAATATTATTGTTTTTTATTATATTATAATCAAAATTCTTAAAATTTTCTACACATTTTTTAAATCTTTCTATTTCATCGTCATGTATTTTATCAGGTTTTTTATAGTTATAAATAAAAAGCTTATTTTTATACAAATATTCAGAACTTTCATTCGTTAACAAATATAAATTTGTAACTTTTGATGATCTAGATTTAAATTCTTCTAATGTTAATTTTTTACAATTATAAATAAGACTTATTAAATAAACTTTAATAAAATCATCAACATCTATTTGATTATTATCA
>Ga0310691_10008717_pt1 | contig 10368 bp, 9 predicted proteins | sample 176DNAGHGlowgp2_FD_203887 | JGI IMG/M metagenome (GOLD analysis project Ga0310691, IMG submission 203887) | Sheep rumen microbial communities from Palmerston North, Manawatu-Wanganui, New Zealand - 1766 DNA GHGlow gp2 (v2) (version 2) | ecosystem: Host-associated > Mammals > Digestive system >...
TGTGCCGCGAAGCCGTACTGCGGATACAACTCATCGAGCTCCCTGAGTGCCGCGTCACGGGCAGTCTTCGCGAGAACCGATGCCGCAGCGATACTCGCTGATTTGGCATCGCCGTGAATCAGCGTCCCGACGGGCATCGGCAGAACGGGCGGCTGATTGCCGTCCGCCAGCGCAAAGTCCGGCTGAATCTCCAGCCCTTCGACGGCGCGGTGCATCGCAAGCAGCGCCGCCTGCAAAATATTGAGCCGTTCGATCTCCTCAACCGTTGCGAAGGCAATATTCCATGCCAGCGCCTTCTCCTTGATGACCGGCGCCAGATCCTCCCTGCGGGCTTCGGAGAGCTTTTTGCTGTCATTCAGTCCGGCGATTTCAACGCCGGGCGGCAGAATGACGGCAGCAGCATAGACATCGCCGGCAAGCGGACCTCTGCCCGCTTCATCGACCCCGCAGAACACAGGGAAATGCGTCCGCACATCATCGTCAAATTCAAACAGCTCTTTGTATACCTTCAAAGCGCGTGCCATAATCCTGTCCTCCCCTTGCAGGTTCAGTGATACGTCAGCACACTGTCAATGTCCACATAATAATTGTCGTAATTCTCCGGATCCACATAGACGCGGACCTGTTTTCCGGTCAGCAGCGGCGTCGGGTCCGTCATCATCTGTCTGCCGTAGAACATATGGATCATGCCCAGTCCGTCGGTATACTGAAACTCCGCCTGATAAGGATTTCTGCCGTTGATCCGCACATTGGTCACGAGGGAAGCCTGTGTGAATGAAGCATAGATATAGTTGCCCGATTCCAGCAGCTTCTTCGATTTCAGATTTTTCCGGATATCCTGCACAACGAATGCGGTGCCCAGCAGGGAAAACACGCCGCCGAATCCGAGAAAAATGCCGCGGAACAGCGCCGGCGAACCTTTGATCGACTCTGCCGGGAACAGAATCCCCATAGCAAGAAACAGCAGACCGCACGGCAGAAAGACCAGTCCGACCAGACCGGCGGCGCTGATCCGCATGCGAAATTTCGGTTCCATGATCGCTCAGACTCCTTCCGGTTCTTCGAGTGAGATTCTGCCGAGCTTCGCCCCGCGGAACTCATCGAGCAGCGTGATTGCGGCACGTTCGGTATTCGGAACGCCGCCCTGAAGCAGCATCCCGCGCTTCTTCGCCATCAGCTCCAAGAATTCAAAGCCGGTCCCTTCCGTCTCCGGCGGGATCTTATACCGCTCGACAAGTGCCTGCGGATAGCGCGCATGCAGCAGCGACATCAGTCTTGCCGCGAGCGCTTCCTTGTCGAGAATATCGTCGCGGACAGCGCCGGTCAGCGCGAGCCGCACGGCGACCTCCTGATCATCGAGCTTCGGCCACAGCACGCCGGGCGTATCGAGCAGCTCGACGCCCTCCGCCGTCCTGATCCACTGCTGTGTGCGGGTGACGCCTGCCCGGTCCTCGGCTTTCGCACGCTTTCCGCCCGCAAGACGGTTGATGAGCGAGGATTTTCCGACATTCGGAATTCCGAGGATCATGACGCGGATCGGTCTGCCCTTCATGCCCTTGGCTTCATATCTGGCGATCTGATCCTTCAGCAGTTCGCGCAGTGCAGGTGCAAACTGCCTGACACCCTTTCCGGCTTTGGAATCCGCCGTGATGACGGCGCAGCCGGTTTTCTGAAAGTACCGGATCCACTGCTGTGTTACGGCAGGGTCCGCGATATCCGCTTTATTGAGGATCACAAGGCGCGGTTTTTTTCCGGTGAGCTTTTGCAGTTCCGGATTCCGGCTGCTCAAGGGGAGTCTTGCATCCAGCAGTTCAGCGGCTGCATCGACCAGCGGCAGACTTTTCGCGATCATGCGGCGGGTTTTCGCCATATGACCGGGAAACCACTGAATGTCCTTCATATCTTCCATTGTGTTCCGATTCACTCCTTGTCTGCCTGTTTTTGCGGCTTGTGCCCGGAGCCGCGGTCAATCGACCCAGCCGAACTGTGAGAACGGAGAGATCCGCAGGATGACCTTGCCGATGATATTCTCCTCCGGCACCAGTCCGACCTCCGGATTCCGGCTGTCCTTCGAGACAGAGCGGTGATCGCCCAGCACGAACACATAGCCCTCCGGCACGGTCAGCGGATACTCCAGCGCGCCGTCATCGCGGGTTGTCGGATCTGCGATATACGGCTCATTCAGCTTGACCCCGTCCACATAGACAGCGCCCTCTCTGGTATCAATATTGACCACCTGACCGCTCTTTGCAATCAGGCGCTTGACGATGTCCTTCTCGGAGCCGTCCGGCTCGATGCCGCGCACCTTATACACCAGACCGCCCGTATCGGAGTTCAGCAGGTAGCCGGCGTCATTCTTGATAATCAGAATATCGCCGGTATGATAATCGCGGGTATAGCGGGAGACCAGCAGCCGGTCGTCGCCGTGCAGCGTCGGCTCCATCGAGGTACCCTCGACGTTTGCAATGGTGAACAGGAATGTGAACACCAGCATGACGATAAAGACCGAGGTCAGAACGGATTCGATCAGATCCAGCACATCACCGAGGAAGCCCTTTGCGCCGGTTCCCTCTGCTTTTTCAGAATCTTCGGTTTTTTGGGAGTCCTCGGTTTTTTCGGAGTCCTCCGTTTTTCCGGGTTCCTCCGGCTGCTTCTGTCCGTCCGGATCGGCAGGCGGGGTCTGTTCTCCCTCAGCCTCCGCAGAAGGCTCTGCACCGGCAGCCTGTCCGGGCTGCTCCTGCTGCGGAGAAGTCTCTCCGTCAGCGGATTGCTCCGCGGGCTCTGCCGGCTGCTGACCGGATTGTGCTGCGGTCTCCGCGAGGATTTCGTTCAGGCGCGCATCCGCGTCCTTTTCCGGCTCCTGCGAGACTGCCGGTTCACCGGTTTCCGGAACCGTATGCTCAGAATGCTCTGACATGCAGCATCCCTCCGTTTCTTTTATGTATATAGATTATTTTTTGCGGACAGCGTTCACCAGAGCAGCGCAAAGCGGTCAAACCACGATTTGCACAGCTGCTGTTCTCTGCCGTACCGCAGGAGTGCGACGCCGAGCACTTCATCCTCCGGGATCAGACCGACTGCCGGGCTGCGGCTGTCCGTACTGCCCAGACGGTTATCGCCCATGACAAAGATATAGCCCTCCGGCACACGGAACGGATAGGTAAACGCGCCGTCATCGCGTGTCGTCGCCGCCTTGATGTACTTTTCCTCCAGCTTTTTTCCGTCCACGCGCACATCGCCGGAATTGAAGTCGATATCGACCTCCTGACCGCCCTTTGCGATCAGTCGCTTGACAAGCACCATATTCAGACCGTCGGTATCGTACAGAACGGTCTCCGCGTCATCCGCGAACAGCGCGCTGTCGTGGTTGTCGATCACGACGATATCGCCGTTGTCCGGAGTTGCGAGCGTTGTCACAATCAGCAGCTTATCATTATTATACAGGGTAGGCTCCATGGACGAGCCTTCGACCGTGACCGGCTTGAGCAAATAGGTAAAGATCAGCAGAAACACGAAGATCGTGACCACTGCCGCTTCCATGATATCGAGCATATCGCCGAAAATCGAGAACTTTCCGCTTTGCTGTTCCGTACCGGCTTTCAGTTCCTTATCTTCCATCATTCACCCTCTTTTCATGGTAAGGTCCGCAGGGGAGAAAAACAAAAGGGGGACTGCGCCAGTCCCCCTTTCGCTTGTTTGCAATCAACGAACCAGTCCCTTGACCTTTGCCGCTTTTCCGACTCTGCCGCGCAGATAGTAGAGCTTTGCTCTGCGCACAACGCCTTTGCGGACGATCTCGACCTTGTCAACAGCCGGGGAATGAACCGGGAACACACGCTCAATGCCGACGCCGTGTGCGACTCTGCGGACGGTAAAGGTCTCGCTGATGCCGCCGTGCTTCTTTGCAATGATCGTGCCCTCGAAGATCTGGATACGGCTCTTGTCGCCTTCCTGAATGCGGACATGCACCTTTACGGTGTCACCGACATTGATCTCCGGTGCGTTTTCCTTCATGCTGGACTTGCTGATTTGCTCCAGTGCGTTCATTTGAGAATTCCTCCTTGAATTGTTTACGGATGTTCATACATTGCCCGCACGGCAAAGCGCCGTAGTTCGGGGATCCCCTTCAGAATAGAATCAGCGCATGAGGGGACAGACGCAGCGGACCACCCATTTGTCAGAATGTATTGCAGATCACAGAAAACACGCGGTTTTGCGCATCTGCACGGCATCTTGACCTCGCCTGTCAAGTACAGGCGGATATTCAAATGCTGTACTATTATATCATATTTCGCCGCAAAATGCAAGCCCTGTGCCGAAAAAATTTCAGACAGCACCCGCACGATTTTTGGTGAGAAAACCGGTTTCACGGAAAAGAGGCTCCCGCGCAGTGCAGGAGCCTCTGAATTGAACAGGAATTATCCGCGGTTTGCGGCGCCTGCCATCAGGCCCTCAAGGAGCTTGGGGTACTTGACGGTCAGGGAGCTGCGGTCGATCAGACCGAGGTTTTCAGAGCCGTAGTTGAATGCGTTGTTGTCCCAGAGGACGCAGGGGATGCCGTAGGAATCCGCCTTGGAGACATAGAACTTTGCCCATGCCGCACGGGTATCCTCGTTGTTGCGGTTGGAAGCGCCGAACTCGTCGATGATGACCGGGATGCCCTTGTTGAGGTATGCGCCCTTCAGACGCTCAAGCACCTGAATGATGTCGTTGCCGCCGTTGGACTCGCTCCAGTCAGCCGTGCCGTTCTTATCCAATGCGAAGTTATACGGAGTATAAGCGTGTGCCTCAGCGATGATGTGGTCATCGTTCGGCATCACAACGCCTGCGAGCGTTGCAGCGTCAGCATTTGCAGCGTAGGAAGGCATCATGACGAAACGCTTTGCGTTGTTGCCGCCTGCCTTGCGGATTGCGCCCAGTGCTGCCGCGTTGAGCTTGTTGACGCAGTTCATTGCATCCTTGCAGTCAGCGTCGCTGGGGTCGATCCACCACTCATTTCTGTGGCCGATCAGACGCGGCTCATTCATGGTCTCGAAGATCAGGTGGTTGTCATAAGCCTCGAAGCGCTCGGAGACCTGCGACCAGACGGAGGTGACGAACTTCTCGGACTGCGTGTAGTGTGCAGAATCCGGATAGAAGTACGGATAGCTTGCCTGATCGTTGTCGTGGTGGATATTCAGGATGACATACATGCCGTCGTCGATTGCATAGTCAACGACCTCCTGCACGCGGTTCATCCAGTCGTCGTTGATCTTATAGGTGCTGTTGTCCATCTTTGCGCCCCACGATACCGGAATACGGACGGTATTGAAGCCGGACTCCTTGACCTTGTCGATCAGCGCCTTGGTGGTAACAGGGTTGCCCCACATGGTCTCATACTGAGACGGAGAGTTCTGGATGTACTTCGGATCCTGTGCATCGAACGAGTTGCCGAGGTTCCAGCCGATCTTGATGTGCTTGACGAACTCTGCTGCGGTTTCATCGCTGGAGGACTGATTGAAGCTGCCGTTCAGCATGCCGCGCTTGAGCAGCGTCAGGTCAGCGGCATTCAGTCTGCCGTTGCGGTCGAGGTCGCCGTTCTGACCGGCTGCGAGGTCGCCCTTTGCAGCGAGGTAGTCAGCGAGTGCGAAGATATCCTTGGAATCGACGGTCTTGTCGTCATTGACGTCGCCCTTGCGGGTCATCATGCCGATCGTGCCGCCGTCGCCGGTCATAAAGCCGATTGCATTCAGCGTCATCCGATCGACTGCCGCGCCGTCCTCGCCCCAGATCTGAACATCGAAGGCGTCGGTGAGCGGTGCCTTGTCCGGAATGGTCACGACGACCGTTGCGTGTGCTTCCGCCTTGGTCATCCAGAGGCCGTCGCCGTACCAGGCGACTTCCTCGCCCTCGTCATTGACAAAAGGCGGACAGCCGTAGCCGATTGCGGGCATTGCCGCCAGACCGGACGATGCATCCATCGACACATCCAGCCAGACTTCCTTAACCGGCTCGTCGGCAGGAATGCCGAAATCGCCGACCTTCAGGCTGATGCCGTTGGTCTTATTTGCGGTATCACGGACGATGCTGACACCCGGATCATACACCTTATAATAGTTGCAGACCTTGATATCCTTGGCAGTAGCATCCGCAGCGTTGACGGTCGGGACTGCCGAGAGCGGTGCCAGCAGCATCATGGCTGCGGTCACCGTGCCGCTCAGGCGGCGCAGTATTTTTTTAAGCATTTGAATTCCCCTCTCAAATAATGTAATAAAAGTATGCTTACGGTCATAATCGACCAGTTTCATTATATCAAATCCTGAAAAATAATACAATGTGTAATTCTGCTCTTGAATTGTCATTATGTCTCATTTGTCTGCCGGATTCACAATTTGTTCATATACTGTTTACGAAATATGCACGAAAACAGGTGTATAGATTTGTTATACTAAAATATTATAAAGTGACATCCGACGGCAGAGCGCCGTAGAGGGGAGGTGCCCTTTGGCAGAGCCGCAAAATAAACTGGATGTTGTTGCGGATTTCTCCTATGAATCGGAGAATCCTGACTATAACCGCGCATATAAGCAATGGCGCAGGACGAACAAAGCGCCGTATATGTACCGTTACAGCGGCAACCCGAACGAAATTACATATGTAGACGGCAATGCGGTCCCGGCACGCGACGCTGCACTGACAGAGCGCACGGCACTGACGCACTGTGCCACACTGATCGGGCTCGGACTGCTGGCGTATCTGGTCTTTGAGCTGGTCGGCGGCACGCTGCTGGTCGGCATTCTGCGGCTGTGCGGCGCAGAGGTCGGGCTGGATTTCCTGAGCCTTTCCGTGCGCGGCGGACAGTGGGCAGTCACTGCGGTCCGTGTCGGCATCAATGTGATGAAATATCTGCTGCCCGCTGTTTTACTGCTGCGGCTCGGAAAGCTGCCGCGCAGGGCGGCTGTTCCGGTGCGGCTGTGCGGTCTGCCGGAAACGGTCATCGCAGTCGGCGCTGCTGCCGGCATCGCGGGCATCTACACGCTCACCGCACAGGATGCAGGCGTCAACCTTGCACAGGAGATTTTCTCGGTGCCGAGCCGCACGGGCGTCATGGCATACGGGCTGTTCGATGTACTGGCGGTTTCCGCGCTGTCAGAGCTGCTGCTGCGCGGCTCCGTATTGCCGCTGCTGAGACAGTTCGGCGACAGCTTTGCGATCGGCATGACCGCCGCTGCCGGATTCCTGTTTCCGAATTCTCTGCCCGACCGCATCTCCGAGCTGCTGATCGGGCTTGCCTCAGGCTATCTGCTGCTGCGCTCAGGCTCATTCTTAAAATGTGTGCTGCTGCGCGCAATCTGCTCAGCACTCTGTTATGCGCGCATCATCCTGATCTATGCAACCGGAAGATTTCCCGCATGGCAGTATGCCATGCTTCTGCTCAGCTTCGGCGCGGTCCTTTGCCTGTTCTATGTACGCCTCCGCAAAGAGCATATCCGGCTGAAAAACCGCGATACGCAGCTCAGCGAAACCAGAAAATTCATCACGATCACACAATGTGTCACGGTGCTGCCGTGGGCAGGGCTCTCGTTCCTGCTGATGCTGTTTCAGGTGTTCTTCTGACCGCATCACCGATTCACGGAGGAAAGAATGTTTGATGACTTTGAAATGATGCGGGAAGCGATCGCGCTGGCAAAGGAAGCTGCCGCAGACGGTGAGATTCCTGTCGGCGCAGTCGTCTGCGACCGCGAAACCGGCGAGATTCTCGGACGGGGCAGAAACCGCCGGGAAGCCGATCACTCCCCGACCGCGCACGCCGAGATTCTCGCCATCGAGGAAGCCGCAAAAAAACGCGGGTCATGGCGGCTCTCCGGCTGCAATCTCTATGTCACGCTTGAGCCGTGCCCTATGTGCAGCGGCGCAATCATCAATGCGCGGATCGACCGCGTGATCTTCGGCGCCTACGACGAAAAAGCCGGCGCCGTCTGTTCTGTGCAGGAGATGTTCAGCCTGCCCTATAACCACAGACCGCGGGTAACCGGCGGACTTCTGGAGGAGCCGTGCGCAGAGCTGCTCCGTTCATTTTTTTCTGAATTGCGGGACAAAACGTAGACGATGCGTTTTATCCTGCTTTATGTTTTTGTGCAGAATGCACAGTGAACTTTCCCGTATCGGAGAATCTGTCCGGAAAAACGTAAAATTTCTTTTTGGCGCTTGCATTTCTGTTTCGGCTGTGTTATAATAGAATTGTATCACTATATGTCACAACAAATCATGCGGTGAGGGGCATGATACTTCGCAACAGAAAGGACTGAGTGCAATATGGCAACCATTCTCGTAACCGGCGGCTGCGGACTGATCGGCTCGCGCGTTACCTCCGGTCTGCTCAAAAAAGGCAATATCGTTATCGCCGCAGACCGCGAAGACAGCGACCACAACGCAGGCAAGGAAAACTACTATTTCCGGCAGGCAGCTCCGAATGAACAGGGAAAATACGGCGATATCTTCGAGGAATTTGAAATCGACTATGTTGTGCATCTCGCGTGCTCCGCTGACAATGACTTCGGGCACATTATCGAGAAACAGCAGATGGACATCAGTGCCGCATGCGATAGGTTTATCTATAAATTTGCGCTCAACAAGGATATCAAAAAATTTATTCTGCTCAGCACCACGCAGGTCTATAAACAGCCCGATTCGCGGGAGCCTGTCCGTGAGGATGACGCCTGCAAGCCCGTCACCAACTACGGCAAGATGAAGCTCGCGTCCGAGGGCGCCTTTGCCGACGACGCAAGACGCTCCAAGACCATGATCTCCTGCGTCATCCGCGTTCCGATGGTCTATACCCTTGACTTCACCGAGAACCTCATGTCCCGCATCACCGACCCCAAGGACAAGACAATCTTTGTGTTCCGGACCGGTGAGTACGGCTATCATATGTGCTGTGTCCACAATATCTCCGATTTCATCATCGGGTTCCTGCGGCAGGCGGATACGACAACGTATACCGGCGTCTACAATGTCGCGGATTCCTCGCTCGTTATGGCATCCGAGATCATCACCTTCATGAAGGAACACCACCGGCTCGGTCCGGTCCTTCAGAAAAGCAGCCTCGGCGGCGGTCTGAAGCTCAAGATCTTCGGCGATCCGGAGCAGAAAACCAACTACCGCTGGCTCGATGTCACCAATATTGACCGGAACTTCATGTACGATATCACAAAGGCATCCCGTATCTGCCCGTTCCGGTGGAATATCAACAACACCAAATAACGCGGTCAAAGCAGACAAGCGGCTGTTCGATGCAATAGCCGCTTGCCTTTCGTTTATCCGTATCAAATTATGACTGTCAGAAAGGATTATCAAACCATGATTCAGCCGATTCTCGATCACAACTTTATCCCCGCGGTATATTTTAACCGCGATTTTCTCAGCAAAGCAACCAGACCTTTCTCGATTGCCGTTGAGCGCGAGGACGGGCTGGTCTACCGCCGCGACACGAAGCTCGGCGAAGACTTCAACGAAAACTGCCGCTATGCAGAGCGCCTCATCAAAACGATCCTCTGGTGCGCAGGCGGCTGGAAGGTCATGCTCTCAGGCGATCACGCGGTCTATGAGTACATCCGCGATGCCTATACCAAGGACGGTCTGCGCGCATTCGACGTAGACTTCTGGAGCACGACCTATGAGCGCCCGTTCGAGGTCGAGGAGCGTGCGATCGAAGACATGCCGGAGAACAAGGCAAGACCGCTGCCGATCGGCAGAAACCTCGGCGGATGCAGAGTCGGCTTCGATGCCGGCGGATCTGACATGAAGGTCGCGGCAGTCGTCAACGGCGAGACGGTCTGGGCAGAGGAGATCGTCTGGCTCCCGAAGCTCGCGGAGGATATCTCCTATCACCACGAGCATATCAAAAATGCGATCCTCAAGGCGGCGGAGCATATGCCGTCATTCGATGCGGTCGGCGTCTCGACGGCGGGCGTTCTGGTCGCAAACCGCGCAATGGTCTCGCATCTGTTCCTGAAGGTTCCGAAGGACACACAGGGTGAAGCCTGCAAGAATGTCTATGTCGATGTGCTGAATGAACTTGGCGTGCCGTATGCTGTCGCAAATGACGGCGACGTTGCCGCGCTTGCCGCATCTATGGCAATGGATGTCAACGGCGTGCTGGGCATTGCCATGGGTACCTCGCAGGCAGGCGGCTATATCGACGCAGACGGTCATGTCACCGGCTGGCACAATGAGCTGGCGTTCGTGCCGGTGGACTACAACCCCGATTCGCCGGTCGATGAGTGGTCGGGCGACTACGGCTGCGGCGTCAAGTATTTCTCGCAGGATGCGGTCATCCGCCTCGCTCCGAAGGCAGGCATTACGCTCGATGAGAACCTGACCCTCGCG
>Ga0310691_10008719_pt1 | contig 10367 bp, 6 predicted proteins | sample 176DNAGHGlowgp2_FD_203887 | JGI IMG/M metagenome (GOLD analysis project Ga0310691, IMG submission 203887) | Sheep rumen microbial communities from Palmerston North, Manawatu-Wanganui, New Zealand - 1766 DNA GHGlow gp2 (v2) (version 2) | ecosystem: Host-associated > Mammals > Digestive system >...
ATGCTCCCGAAAAGTAGGAAAATGAGCTAAGCCACTGCCAGTCAACGAGATAGCCAACCCCTCTCATTTTCGCGTTTTTTTCAGCAAATTGTCCTGTCGTGAATTCTGAGCCATTCTCAGCCTCGTTCAGCCCCGTTTTCATGCATATTTTGTCAAAATATTTTATCTGACCTGAATGATCTTCAGCTCCCAGTTCCTTCTTATATGACAATTCAAAAAATCCCCGCGATTGCACAAAGGAATCGCGGGGAGAGTGTTGTTTTTTCCAGTTTCAGCTTTTAGCTCCCTGATTCATCGTGGTCAGGGAGCCGGGTGTTCAGGTGATGCAGAACTTATTGTCGTTTTGCGTGACGGAAGGGCCGTCTGGCTGTAGGGCGGAGGAAGGGATAAAATCGTGGGCCAGCTCAAGGAGGCGCACTTCGGCGTTGGTCATGCGGGTGACGTCCTTCATGTCGCAGTTGTAGTAGACGGCCTGCACGGCTTTGTTGATGATGCCGTGACCTACGGCCAGCACCGTCTTGTCGGGGTACTCATTATATAAATAATGTAGGAACTGACGGGCGCGGTCGAGCAGATGGTCGAGCTTCTCCACGTTGTCGGGCCAGGGACGGCCCTTCAGGTCGGGAATGAAACAGCCGGTGAAGTCGCCCCAGTCGCGCTCGCGAAGGAGTGGGGTAGTGACCACCTTCAGGGCGTGGGGCTCAGCCACGATGCAGGCTGTGTCGTAGGAACGCTTCAGGTCGCTGGACACGAAGACATCGACATGCCGGGTGGCCCACTCGTCGCGCACCTGCTCGGCCTGCTCCCTGCCAATGGCGTTCAGTTCGCCCTGCACCTGTCCTTGCATCAGCTGGCGGGCATTGTCGATGGTCTCGCCGTGACGCATCAGGAATAATTTTGTCATTGTATGATATTATCCGACTTGACTTCCGGGCTTGACATCCTTGGTGGTGGTGACGACGCTGAGACTCTCGTCGCTGTCGACAGCCGAGAGAATCATGCCTTGGCTCTCGATGCCCATCATCTTGCGGGGTGCGAAGTTGGCCACGAAGAGGATGCGGCGGCCGATGAGCTCCTGGGGATTCTCGTAGAACTGGGCGATGCCCGAGCAGATGGTGCGGTCGGTGCCGGTGCCGTCGTCGATGGTGAACTGCAGCAGCTTCTTCGACTTCTTCACTGCCTGACAGTCCTTCACCAAGCCGACGCGGATGTCGAGCTTCTCGAAGGTCTCGAAGTCAACGTTTTCTTTTATAGGAGCGGGCTGCCACTGGGCGGCCTCGTTGGCTTTCTTGGTGGCCTCCAGCTTGTCGAGCTGTCGCTGGATGGTCTCGTCGTCAATCTTCTCGAAGAGCAGCTGCGGCTCGTTCAACTGATGGCCGGCAGGCAGCAGGTCGGTGTTGCCCAGCTGCTCCCAGTCGAGGTCGTTGGTGTTGATGAGCGAGCGCAGACGGTTGCTTGAGAATGGCAGGAACGGGCCGAAGGCAATGCTCAGGTTAGCCACGATCTGCAGGCAGACGTTGAGGATGGTTTCGCAGCGCTTCGGGTCGGTCTTCCACACCTTCCAGGGTTCGCACTCCGTGATGTAGCGGTTGCCGATGCGGGCGAGGTTCATGGCCTCGAACTGAGCATCGCGGAACTTGAACTGCTCGAGCAACGACTCCACTTTCTCCTTAACATCCTTGAATTCTGCGATGGCGGCCTTGTCGACGTCAGTCAATTCGCCGCAGGCAGGAACGACGCCCTCCCAGTATTTCCAGGTGAGCTGCAGGGCGCGGTTAACGAAGTTGCCGTAGACGGCCACCAGCTCATTGTTGTTGCGGTCCTGGAAGTCCTTCCACGTGAAGTTGTTGTCCTTCGTCTCGGGAGCGTTGGCGGTAAGCACATAGCGCAGCACATCCTGCTTGCCGGGGAAGTCGACGAGATATTCGTGCAGCCAGACGGCCCAGTTGCGCGAGGTGGAAATCTTGTCGTTCTCGAGGTTGAGAAACTCGTTGGCGGGCACGTTGTCGGGCATGATATACTTGCCGTGAGCCTTCATCATCACGGGGAAGATGATGCAGTGGAACACGATGTTGTCCTTGCCGATGAAGTGAATGAGGCGCGTGTCCTCGTCCTGCCACCACTTCTCCCACGAGCCCCAGCGCTGCGGGTCGCGCTCGCACAGCTCCTTCGTGTTCGACACATAGCCGATGGGGGCGTCAAACCATACGTAGAGCACTTTTCCTTCGGCTCCCTCAACGGGCACGGGGATGCCCCAGTCGAGGTCGCGCGTCATGGCACGGGGCTGCAGGTCCATGTCAAGCCACGACTTGCACTGTCCGTAGACATTGGGACGCCACTCCTTGTGCTCCTCCAGAATCCACTGCTTCAGCCACTCCTGATATTCATTGAGCGGCAAGTACCAGTTCTTCGTCTCCTTCAGCACGGGCGTAGAGCCGCTGATGGTCGACTTCGGGTTGATGAGCTCCGTAGGCGAAAGGTCGCGTCCGCACTTCTCACACTGGTCGCCGTAGGCTCCCTGATTGTGACAGTGGGGGCACTCGCCCGTAACGTAGCGGTCGGCAAGGAACTGCTTGGCCTCTTCATCGTAGAGCTGTGTGGTCGTCTCCTCCGTGAGCTTGCCCTCGTCGTAGAGTTTGCGGAACCATTCGGCGGCAAACTTGTGGTGAGTCTTGCTCGTTGTGCGACTGTAAACGTCGAAGCTGATGCCGAATTCCTCAAACGAGTCGCGAATCATCGCGTGATAGCGGTTCACCACGTCCTGCGGTGTGATGCCTTCCTTGCGTGCACGAATGGTGATAGGTACTCCGTGCTCGTCGCTTCCGCCAATGAACATCACCTCGCGCTTCTTTGCCCTGAGATAGCGTACGTAGATATCAGCAGGCACGTAGACGCCTGCCAGGTGGCCGATGTGCACACCGCCGTTGGCATAGGGCAAGGCCGACGTGACGGTGTAGCGTTTGTAGTTTTTCTGTTCCATTTTTTCTTTGTTGTTTTGAATTTTGCCTGCAAAGGTACAACTTTTTTGTGAAATAATGTACGATAATATGATTTGTTTGTTACACAAAAAAACTCATTTCACTTTTTTGTAATTTTTCTTGTGTATTTCACGAGGAATGGCTACCTTTGTAGTCGTTATCTCAGAGACTAATCTTTCAATAATCATAAAAAAATAACAATGAAGAACATCAGCTTAGACATTACTAAGGCCGCCTGCTTCCTCGAGGCTGGCGCAGTAGAGGCTTTCGAGCCCAAAGTGAAGGCAGCACAGGAAGCTCTTGAGAACGGCACCTGCCCAGGAAACGACTTCCTCGGATGGCTGCATCTGCCTACAGAGATTACTCCCGCTTTCCTTGACGAGATTGAGGCAACGGCGAAGGTGCTGCGCGACAACTGCGAGGCAGTAGTCGTAGCCGGCATCGGAGGCAGCTATCTCGGTGCGCGTGCCGTCATCGAGGCTCTGAGCAACAGCTTCGGCTGGCTCATTCAGGACGGCAAGAATCCTACCATTCTCTTCGCAGGCAACAACATCGGCGAGGACTATCTCTTCGAGCTCACTGAGTATCTGAAGGACAAGAAGTTCGGCGTCATCAATATCTCAAAGTCAGGCACTACTACTGAGACCGCGCTCACCTTCCGCCTGCTGAAGAAGCAATGCGAGGCTCAGCGCGGCAAGGAAGAGGCCAAGAAGGTGATTGTGGCCGTGACGGATGCCAAGCGCGGTGCTGCCCGTACCTGTGCCGACAAGGAGGGCTACAAAAGCTTCATCATTCCCGACAATGTGGGCGGCCGATTCTCGGTGCTCACTCCTGTTGGCTTGCTGCCTATTGCTTGTGCCGGATTCGACATCAAGGCGCTTGTTGAGGGTGCTCAGGACATGGAGAAGGCTTGCGGCAAGGACGTGCCCTTCGGCGAGAACCTGGCTGCGCAGTATGCCGCCGTGCGCAACGGCCTCTATCAGAGCGGAAAGAAGATTGAGATTATGGTGAACTATCAGCCCAAGCTGCACTTCGTCAGCGAGTGGTGGAAGCAGCTCTACGGAGAGAGCGAGGGCAAGGACAAGAAGGGAATATTCCCTGCCAGCGTCGACTTCACTACCGACCTGCACTCAATGGGCCAGTGGATTCAGGACGGCGAGCGCAGCATCTTCGAGACTGTCATCAGCATTGAAGAACCCGAAAAGAAACTGCTCTTCCCCAGCGACGAGGAGAACTTGGACGGTCTGAACTTCCTGGCCGGCAAGCGCGTGGACGAGGTGAACAAGATGGCCGAGCTGGGCACTCGTCTGGCTCATGTTGACGGCGGCGTGCCCAACATCCGCATCAGCGTGCCCAAGCTCAACGAATACTACATCGGCCAGCTCATCTATTTCTTCGAGATTGGCTGCGGCATCAGTGGCAACGTGCTGGGCGTGAATCCGTTCAACCAGCCTGGAGTAGAAGCCTACAAGAAGAATATGTTCGCCCTGTTGGACAAGCCCGGCTACGAGGCTGAGTCGAAGGCCATCAAGGAGCGTCTGGCTAAGGAACAGTAAACTAGTAGGGCTAGTATAACTGGAAGAACTAGCACAACTGGTACAACTAGAAAATGAATAGGACGATTGAAAAGTATTTAGAGAAGCATGGCTTTGAGGCACTTTGTCCCAAAGCCGTGCTTTTCGATATGGACGGCGTGCTCTACGATTCGATGCCCAATCATGCTGTTGCGTGGCAGGAGTCGATGGCAAAGTTTGGGCTTAGCATGAGTGCTGAAGATGCCTACGCCACAGAGGGGCAGCGCGGCATCGACACCATACGCCAGATGGTTAAGCAGCAGCAGGGTAGGGACATCAGCGAGCAGGAAGCACAGACGATGTATGACGAGAAGTCGAACATCTTTCACCTCATGCCCGAAGCCCCGATGATGCCGGGTGCCCATGAGCTGATGGCGCAGATTCAAGGCATGGGTATGACCATTTGTGTGGTGACGGGAAGCGGACAGAAGCCGCTCATCAAGCGTCTGAAGCGTGACTACGGCGATTTCCTCGACGAAAAGCACATCGTTACGGCCTATGATGTCACTCGTGGGAAACCGCATCCTGAGCCTTATCTGAAAGGACTGGAGAAATGCGGCGGCCTCAATCCCTGGGAGGCTGTCGTGGTGGAAAACGCTCCATTAGGGGTTGAGGCCGCTGTGAATGCCCGCATCTTCACCATTTGTGTCAATACGGGTCATCTGCCTGTAGAATTGTTTGAAGAACGCCGTGCCGACCTGATTTTCGAAAGCATGATGCAACTGAACTGGCAATGGTCGGCTTTGCCGCTTTTGCAGAAATAATTCTTACTTATTTCTGATCCTCACGTCAATGTCGTCGCGGTCGTTGTAGGTGAACGGCTTGACTTTGGTGCCACCATGTCTGTCAATCTGCAACAGCAAGTCTACCGACTCGTCTTCGCCTGCTTCAGGATGATTGAGTGAAGCGATGAATGTCAGCATGTCGCCTTCGACGTCCAAGAAGGAAATGTTGGTGAGGATGGCCTTTTCATGATAATCCTTGTTGAGCCATTCGGCAAACGATTCCTTGGTGAACGTTTGCTCGAAGAAGATGGTGCTGTCTGAGCGCGTCACACTTAGGCGAATGGCGTTGTCGATGAACTTCTGGCCGTATTCGTTCTCCACCATCGACAACGTGCTGTCGGCCTTGCCGGTGATGGTCACGTAGTAGTGGCGGCCTTCTATCCATTCCACCTCTTGAGTCATCGTACTGACGCTGGTAGCTTTCGGCTCAGTAGGCTTGGGTGCCTCGTAATCAGTTTTGATGATGCCGTTGTCTTCGTTTTTCTTTTCCTTGCACGATGCCAACGACAGCAAAAGGGCTGCCGTTAGTAATGATATCGTCAGATTTTTCTTCATGTCAGTTGTACTTTTTTTGTAGAATTATCCGTTCATCGACATGAGGAATTCCTCATTGTTTCTGCTCTGCACCAGACGGTCGTAGACGGTATTCATGGCCTCGATGGAATTCATTTCAGCAATAAACTTGCGGATAATCCACATACGATTCAGCGTGGTCTGATCCTGCAGCAGGTCGTCGCGTCGTGTGCTCGACTGTACGAGGTTCATTGACGGGAAGATGCGCTTGTTCGACAACATGCGGTCGAGCTGTATCTCGCTGTTTCCTGTGCCCTTGAATTCCTCGAAAATCACTTCGTCCATCTTTGAGCCCGTATCGACGAGGGCTGTGGCAATAATGGTGAGCGAGCCGCCGTTTTCAATCTTGCGTGCCGCACCGAAGAAGCGCTTCGGCTTCTGAAGCGCGTTGGCGTCGACGCCGCCTGTCAGCACCTTTCCGCTTGCCGGTGAAACAGTGTTGTAGGCGCGTGCCAGTCGGGTGATAGAGTCGAGGAAGATGACGACGTCGTGTCCGCACTCCACCATTCGCTTGGCCTTCTCCAGGACGATCCCTGCAATTTTAACGTGGCGGTCGGCGGGCTCGTCAAAGGTCGAAGCGATGACTTCGGCATTGACGGTACGGGCCATATCGGTCACTTCCTCAGGGCGCTCGTCGATGAGCAGCATCATGATGTAGGCTTCGGGATGGTTGGCGGCGATGGCGTTGGCGATGTCCTTCATCAGGATGGTTTTACCCGTTTTTGGCTGGGCCACGATGAGTGCGCGCTGTCCCTTGCCTATGGGTGAGAAAAGGTCGACGATGCGGGTCGACGGATTCGTGGTCTGCGGGTCGCCCGTCAGGTTGAACTTCTCTTCGGGGAAGAGCGGAGTGAGGTTTTCAAAGCTCACGCGGTCGCGCACGTCTGACGGGTTGCGTCCGTTGATGCTGTTCACCGTCGACATAGCGAAGTATTTCTCGCCCTCGTGTGGCGGACGCACGGCGCAGTCTACCACGTCGCCCGTCTTCAGTGAGTATTTCTTGATTTGCTGCTGAGACACGTAGATGTCGTCGGGCGAAGAGAGGTAGTTGTAGTCGCTGCTGCGCAGGAAACCGTAGCCGTCCTGAAGAATTTCCAGCACGCCGTTGCCTCCGATAAGGTCACCGAAATCGTAGCGCATGTTGGCACTGTTGTCAGGCTTCGGCGTCTGCACAGGCTTGAACATCAGGTCCGTCTGCTGGGGTTGCATAGGACGGTCGAAGATGTCAAGCGTGGGTATGGCGGCCTGATCCTCAATGGGCAGGTCGACTATGGTGATGAAGTCGGTGCCGTCGCCAGGATCGCCCTCCCAGATGCCCTCGCTTTGCTCGATTTCTCGTTCGTCGCCAACAAGCTCGGCATCATCGTTGTGCTTTGACATTTTCTCCTGCAGCTGCTCCAGCATTTCCTGATTCGGGCTGTCTTCGGTGGTTTTTATCTCCATTTCAGCCTCGGGTACAATATCGCTGTTTGCTTCATTAGCTGCCTTTTCGGCCTCGGCGGCGGCAATAGCAGCCAGCTCAGCCTTTGACTTGCGTCCACGGCGCTTGGGCGTGGGTGCAGGTGCTGCTTCTTCGGTGGCGGGCTCTTCTTCCTTAGCCTTACTTCTTGTTTTTTTCTTCTTCTCTTCGACTATTGGCTCGTCGGCAAAGAGTGAAGGCGTCTCAGCCTTCTTTCTCTTGCGAGGCTTGTCGTCAAGGTTTTCACCTTCGTCGCCTGTCACGCTGTACACGTGGTCGGGGTCTTGCTTTGCTATGCGTGTACGCTTCTTCTTGGGCGAAGCGCTTTCATTGGCTGCACTTTCTATGGCGGCGCGGTCGAGAATGTCGTAGATGACCGATTCTTTGCTATCGTTCTGCGACACCTTCACGCCAAACTGCTGGGCAATGGCCATCAGCTGGCCTGCCTCCATTTGTTCTAATTCTTCTTTTGTATACATAATAATAATGTGGATGCAAATAAATCAATTTGGAAGAAATCCAAAGGAAAAACATCCGCGAGGAAAATGTGGATGTGAGCGGAATACGGGACTCGAACCCGCGACCCTCGGCTTGGGAAGCCAATGCTCTACCAACTGAGCTAATTCCGCAGGATGGTTGAAAAACAATAGGGGAAACGTTTGCCGTCCCCCTCCACTTCTTGAGCCGATACCCGGACTCGAACCGGGGACCCACGCATTACGAATGCGTTGCTCTACCAACTGAGCCATATCGGCAACCCTGATAATCGGTGTGCAAAACCTCCTTTTTCGGTTTGCGGCTGCAAAGGTAGACAAAATTTTTCTTTCTCACAAATTTTGATAATGTTTTTTTTCCGCTGTTCTCTTTTTTTTAAAATTGTGTTTGTTTTGTTAGATTTTTTGCTGTCTATTATGTACCTTTGTAGACAAATCAATTCATTCCTCAATAAGTCTATGAAAAAAATAGCTATCGTTAGTGCACTGCTGCTGTTCGTCTTCGTCAGTAGCGCGTTGGCGCGTTCACGTAAGAAACGCCCCGACCCCAAACCGCTTTCTACCATTGAAATCATTACAAAGGTAAACGACTACTGGCAGTCGAACCGCAGCCCGAAGGTGCGTTCCTTCTGGGATGAGGCAGCCTATCATACGGGAAACATGGAGGCCTATAGATTATTGGGACAAGCCCGCTGGCTGGCCTACAGCGACGAATGGGCACGCCATAACAAGTGGATGGGTGCGCGTGAGAAAGATTCCTCGAAGTGGAAGTACAAGAACTACGGCGAGGGTCAGGACTACGTCCTCTTTGGCGACTGGCAGATCTGCTTTCAGACCTATCTTGACATGTACGCCATGAATCCCGACCCGTACAAGATTGCGCGAGCCGTCGAGGTGATGGACTATGAGGTGCGCTCGCCTGAGACCGATTTCTGGTGGTGGGCCGATGCCCTCTATATGGTGATGCCTGTTTTTACAAAGATGTACAAGGCTACGGGCGAGGTGAAATACTTAGACAAGCTGTACGCAAACTACAAGTGGGCTGACGACCTGATGTACGACAAGGACGAGCAGCTCTACTATCGTGATGCGAAGTATATTTACCCGAAGGTGAAGACCGCAAGCGGCGGCAAGAGCTTCTGGGCGCGTGGCGACGGCTGGGTGCTGGCCGGTCTGGCCAAGGTGCTGGCCGACATGCCCGAGGACTATGCACACCGCGACTTCTTCCTCCAGCGTTTCCGCGAGCTGGCCGAGGGCGTGGCTCGCGTGCAGCGCCCGGGAGGCTACTGGAGCCGTTCGATGCTCTGCGAGGAAGATGCACCAGGACCCGAAACCAGCGGTACAGCCTTCTTTACTTACGGTATGCTGTGGGGCGTCAACCACGGTCTGCTCGACCGCAACACTTTCGTGCCCGTCATCGACAAGGCTTGGAAGTATCTCACAACCGTAGCCCTGCAGCCCGACGGCAGCGTGGGCTTCGTGCAGCCCATTGGCGAGAAACCAGACCCCACGAAAACTGTTGATGCTCATTCGCAGGCGAACTTCGGCGTGGGCGCCTTCCTGCTTGCCGCCTGCGAGCATCTGCGCTATGAGGACGGTAGCGTGGATGGCAGTTCTTCCACCATCACCGTTGACATCATCAACGAGAGCAATGAGTTCCGCCAGCAGGTTGTGGAGCTTGATGCCAGCGAGGTAGCTGCCCGTCTTGGCATACAGGGCGGCCGCCAGTTCATTGTCTACGACCCGGCAGGCCTTGAGCTGCCTTATCAGCTGACTTACGACAATAAGGTACTCGTCGATGCCGGCGTCAGCCCGCATGCTACGCTCACGCTGACGTTGAAGAAAGGCACGCCGCAGGTGTTCAAGACCGTCTGCTACGGTCGCATCTATCCGGAACGCAAGGACGACTATGCCTGGGAGAACGACCGGGGCGCCTATCGCGTCTACGGGCCGGCTTTGCAGAAGACTGGCGAGCGCAGTTACGGCACCGATGTATGGTCGAAGAACACGCCCGAACTCGTTGTCGAGCAGCGCTACTGGACGGAGGATGTGGTGATGATGCCGACTGTGGAGAAATTACGACGCGAGAACCGTCAGAAGGGCGACTCGCTCTACCGCACCATCTCCTACCACCACGATCACGGTCGCGGCATGGACCTATATAAGGTAGGAGCCACGCTGGGATGCGGCACGCCTGCGCTGATGAATGGCGACGACTTGGTCTATCCCTACTGCTTTAAGAGTTATGAGGTGCTCGACAACGGCCCGTTGCGCACTACCGTTCAGCTGAACTACGAGAATAAAGCCTTCAATGGCGACAGCATCACGGAGCACCGGCTTGTCACCCTTGACAAAGGCAGCAACTTCAACCGCTGCATCGTGTGGTACACGGGTATGACGAAGCCTGCCCGCTTAGCATCGGGTGTGGTCATCCACTCGGAAAACAAGGAAAACTATGTTCTTGAAAAAGACTACGTGGCCTATGCCGACCCGACGGACAACCC
>Ga0310691_10008720_pt1 | contig 10367 bp, 10 predicted proteins | sample 176DNAGHGlowgp2_FD_203887 | JGI IMG/M metagenome (GOLD analysis project Ga0310691, IMG submission 203887) | Sheep rumen microbial communities from Palmerston North, Manawatu-Wanganui, New Zealand - 1766 DNA GHGlow gp2 (v2) (version 2) | ecosystem: Host-associated > Mammals > Digestive system >...
AAAAAATAACAGGTCACTTATGATTATACCATACTTTCTGTCAAATAGCAAGTCTTTTTTACAAAACGTCAACAGTTTTTTATCAGCTGATGTTTGAAAGGACGGTGCAAAGGGTGGAAAGCAGCCTATTTTGCAAGTTTTACCGCAGCCCAGCCCTCGCAGATATTCGGCTCCGGATAGCTGAAGCCTGCCGCAGCGAGAGCGTTCACGACCTCGTCCATACGCTCCTCTATGATTCCGGAAACTATGAGCGTACCGCCCTTTTTCAGGCACTTATAGAAGAAATCCTTCATCGCTATGAGAACGTCCGCAACGATATTTGCGATAATAATGTCGTACTCCTCGGTTATGCTGTCGGCAAAAGCCTTGTCCGTGAGGATATTTCCGTAATAGGTCTTGTAGACATCGGGAGAGATATGGTTCTTTGAAGCGTTCTCAGCAGCGGCAGCAGCCGAGTTTTCCTCGATATCGACCGCAACAGCACTTCCCGCACCTAGAAGCATCGCGCCTATTGAAAGGATACCGCTTCCGCAGCCCATATCGAGCAGACGGTCGCCGGGCGCGAGTGACTTTTCGAGCAGTTCAAGACAGAGCCTTGTAGTATGGTGCTGACCTGTACCGAAGCTCGATGCCGGGTCGATCTCGAGTATAGTCCTTGAACCGTCGCCGGTATACTCCTCCCACGAGGGCTTGATAACGAGCTTTTCGCCGACCTCAATGGGCTTGAAATACTTCTTCCAGTTGTTCGCCCAGTCCTCCTCGCGGACGCTTGAGAGTTCCGCTTCGAGCCTGCCGTAGATACCGTCAGTGTCAGCCGCCTTCATCTCGGCAAGCGTTCTGCGGATATCGTTCAGCATATCAGCTCCCTGAGAATTTGAGGGAAGATAAACGGTAACGCAGGTCTCGCACTCGGATAGTCCCATAAGGTCCTCGTCAATGTAGTCCCACTGTCCGTTCTTGTTTTCAAGAAATTCGTTGAAATCCGCAGCATCGCGTATAGCAAAGCCCTTTATGCCGATATCCGTGAGCTTCGAGCAAAGCAGCTCGATACCCTCAGCAGTTGTGTATATACCGACCTCAGTCCATTCCATCAGAATACCTCCATTGTATAGTTTATTAAGCTTTTATCCGCAGATCATCGCAAGATAAGCTGCAACATCGTCCCTGTCCGTAAAGCCGTCGCAGTTGAGATCACCTGCCGCCTCCTCGCACCTTCTCAGTATCGAAGCTCCGGCAGGAAGCCTTTCGGTCCCGCTGAGATGATCGTTCAGAAGAGCAAGATCGTATTCGTCAACGATACCGTCACCGTTTATATCTCCGGTCATAAGCTCCGGCTCATCGCCTGCCTCATCGAGCCTGTCCAGCCTGATCCAGCCGGAAATACCGCCGTAGCCGTCGCTTATGCCAGCCATATCGCCGTCGATCGCGCAGACCGTCACAACAGTTCCGGCGTCAAGCCTGAATACCTGCTCCGAGTCACCGCTCGTACTGTAAACGTCAGTGAACGAGCCTTCCCTGCAAAAATACTCCCTTTCCTCCGGAAGCTTCTTGACAGGTACTCCGGACGGGTCCACCGGCGGCGGAGGGTTCTTGCCCTTGAGCGCCCAGTATTCATTCTGACCCTCAAGAGTGTAGTAGTCAGTGACGATCCTTTCATCGCAGGCAGGGTCGAACATAAAGATCCTGCCGTCAAGGACGCCCTCAATGTATACCCAGTGATGACCGTTGACATTGACTATGACATGATACCCCTGCGCCTGCAATTCCTTTATCTCAGCGGCAATGCCCTCAGCATCACTGCTCTTGAATTTAGCATCGCAGCCCCATATTATCGAGGGTATTATCTGCGAGATAGTCCCCCAGCTCGCGATACCGCCCCACTGGTTGAAGCCTCCGCGGGCTGTATAGGCGTTTGCAAGTACGCCCGGATCGAACTGGCTTATGTCGGTGATACCGAGATTTTTCATTGCGGTATCGTCGATCGAGCCTGAGTGCATAGCCATTATCGAAAGTGAAGTTATAAGGCAGCCTGAGTTGCCTATGTTATATATTCCAATGCTAACCGAAGACCACCTCGGATCGAGCTGGCTCCATGTTGTGTACTCCTCTGCCGCGAACGCTGCATTCCTCCTGAGATAGCCGCCCGCAAGGGACGATGTCATCAGAACGGCAGCCGTCAAAGCTCCGGCAGCTCTTTTAAGTATTCCTGTTGCCATGATACCTCCGTTATGTTTTCCTTGTAAGCCGGCGGCGCTTTTCCTTTTTAGCTTTCCGATAGGCGTCATAGGCTGTGATATAAACAGCTATGAGCTTATCCCTGTCCTTATCGGAGAGCTCGTCCCCGCCGTATGCGGCAGCGTCGAAGAGCTCAGCCGCCCCGGTAATGTCCGCGCCGCTGTATTTCATTACAGCCTCCGCAGCCTCCATTGAAGTATTTGCCGCACCTATACCGTAGACACGGCATATCCTGTGCATAACAGCTTCCGCAGCAGCCGCAGGCTTCTTTCTTCTGCATACCGCGATAAAGATCCTGTGTATTACGAACGGTGAAGCAATATAGCCGGCAAGAACAAGTACAGCTCCTATGAGGAGCATCATACCTGCCCGCTTGATACCGTTCGAGGCTTCGTCCTTTTCACGCTGACGCTCGACCTCTCCGCTTGAAATGGTGGGCTCAAAAGATACCCAGCCATAGCCCTTTATGTAGAGCTCGGGGTAGCCGTGCGAATCCTTTGCGGAAATGACATAATTTGTATCGAAACGGCTGTTTGTGAACTGCGAGCTCATGCTGAAGCCCTCGCAGTAGCGTGCCGGTATGCCGCTCGCACGGGCAAGCATCACCATTGCGGTCGCATACTCATAGCACACGCCGCGTTTCGTATTGAAGAGGAAATTCTCGACATTTTCTCCCTGTGATTTCAGGTATTCAAGGTCGTAGTTGAAGCCGTTCTCGAAGAAATAGATCTCCAGCGCCTTCGCCTTGTCATATTCCGTCGGAAGACCTGCTGTTATCTCATCTGCAAGCTCACCGATGCGGACGCTTTCGTTGTAATCGAGCTGTTCCTGTGCTTCCTTGTAAACATCGCGCTCATTGTCGATCGTCCGGTAAGCGGACAAAGCCGCGTTATAGCGGACCGGATCGTCCTGCGAAGCCCGCATCTCGTTGTAGAGAATGTCCTCCGCATCCAGAAGGAGGCGTGAATAATCCGGCCTTGAAACAGCGTCGATAAACTCGCGGTTCGTCCTGTAGTCGAAGAAGGTATCAGCGGTGTAGGTGAAGGAGAATTCCTCGCCTATATCTATCCTTGAGTCCTCGCCGACTATCGGTCCCGACTTTATGAGGGAAAATTCGCCGCTATACGATGTGTCCGTGAACCTCTGCACGTTCTGTGGAACAGGCACGGATTTTCCGGAATCATATGCTGTATAAAGCTTTATCTCCCGCAGAGGCGGAACGGTTATATCCTTGCCGACCAGTCCAGTAAGACCGTATTTTTCAGCAAAATCGCTGTCAAGCTCTGCCGCGAGAAGAATTGATTCGGCAAGCATTCCAGTCTCTGGACCCACCTGCTCCGGTAGATAGAAGATCATCTTGTCCCTGTCCGTATCCGCCTGCGAGGCGCTCCATGTATCGTAATCGAAATCGTAATCGGTAAACGTCCTCGTTTTCAGCCGAAGCGGCTCCTCAGCCTCAGCGTAATAAAGCTGAACATTGCTGTTAACTCTCCTGAACTGTCCGCCCGAACTTGTGCCGCGGAGGGAGCTAAGGGTCGCAACGAGCCTGTCGGTGAATTTCTCGGCAGCGATGAGGTTTTCGATGCCCTCACGGTCCTCATTTATGACGGGCTTGGGACATACCGAGGCAATAACGGCAAACACAGTCACGAATACGCCTGCCGACGCAAACATATCCTTCTTCCGGACGATAACGGTGTCCGCATCGCCGCGAAGCTTCCGGCAGTACACCATAAGGACGATATAGCCGATGAGCAGCAGTATTACATATGGGATCGGCATTACCTCGTATTCCTTACCGTAGATGATGAAGGGCATCATGAAGATAAGGAAGCTCATGAGCACTCTGTAGCGTATCCTTGTGAAGTAGTATATGACCGAGGCCATAAAGAAGCAGAACAGGCAGAATGTAGCGCACGAATACCAGATGTTGTAATCGAGCGCGAGCTGCGGGGTGATGAACCACAAGCCATAGCTCATGGGACGGGTATTCAGTACGTCCTCATAGTAATCATAGCCGTGCCTGATATACTCCACTGTAGCTCCGTAGAAGAGCACGGCTGTTGCACAGTAGGCAAAAAAGCCGATGAGCCTGTGCTTGTTGATGTAGTCAAAAAGCCTGAACAGCACATATGTCACAGCAAACGAGGCGACTGTGAAGCGGAAGGCATAGTTGTCGTAGTAATGGTACATTATCGCCGACATCGCGATGACTGTATACCAAAGCACCGGGTCACATACCGAATTTATAAGGTATTCCGCGGCTTGGGGTCTTTTTCTTTCACTTTCCTGCATATTTTATACCATTTGATAGTTTTCGTCCTCATCGAGATACCAGAGCGGCAGCCCGGTATCGTTCACGCTCTCGGCACTGACTCCGAGAATGCTCGTCCTGCTTTTATCCTCAAGCTTATCGGTAACAGCCGTCAGTTCCTTGCCGGCATCAGTAGTCGCGATAAGGCAGGAGCATACTCCTGAGGCAGCTTTTCCGATATCGAGCCTTCTTCCCGGAACTACGGCAACGGCAAGCACCTTCAGAAGAAGCTGTGCCGGATAATCCGGGTTATCGACCGTTTCTGACGCAATGCTTCCGTCTGCTGCAAAGTACATGAACTGGCAAGCTATCCCTCGCTTTACGAGTACGGAAAGCAGTCCGAACACGGACCGGAGGAGCTTTTCCTCGGTTATGACAGCGTATTCCGGATCAGCGTCCGGACGTCTGTAGAGGTCAAGGACTATCAGCGGCTGAACGGAAGATGCTGCCTCGTCGAGACGCACCATGAGCTTCGATTTCTTTGATGAGAGCTTCCAGTTGATACGCTTCAGGGGGTCGCCGTGAACGTATTCCCTGTGCTCGTAGCCGGGCTGAGTGTTTGCCGAGAAAAGCATCGAGGTATCGTTATCCTCCTCGTTATCGCTTGTCATGACAACATCGGCAATGCTCCTGAAAAGCTGCGTTGAAGCCTTTATCTCCGGGATAGTCGGGATAACTCCGACCGAGACCGGCTCCGGGAGCGGTGTTTTAGCCTTGAACCGCATAAATCCGAGGAAGCCGCAGCAGTATACCTGGCTGATGAAAACGCTGCCGTTTCCGCCCGTCCTTGATTTTACACTGTATGAGAATTCGCAGTCGGAGGCTGAGAACATCGACATTCTGTATGTCTTTGCAGGCTTCTCAAAAACCTCCGAAGCTCCGGGTATCACCTCGATGATGCCAAGCGGGAGCCTTCCTGTTTTCTCCGCTCTCACCGTGACCCTCAGCTCGCTGCCCTTGTTGACATAGGCATCGCAGCTTACGGAAAGCCTTATCCTGCTGCGTCCGTAAAGCGTGAATGCGAGTGAAAAAAGCGGTGCGAGCAGCAGAAAGACTATGATCGAAGCACCGGTATCTCCGTCTATAAAGAATGCGAAAAGATAGACGTAGAGGGCTACTCCGCCAAGGCTCAGAACGGTCTGTATGAGCCGCCTCATCTGCTCATTGCAGGGACATCGCAGGTCCGCAGCAGATTGGCGATATACTCATCTGTGCTGCTGAACGCAGTTTTTCCCTGCGGGGAGAGGATTATCCTGTGTGCGAGAACAGGCACGGCGACGTTCTTGACATCGTCAGGGGTAACGTACTCCCTGTCGTAGATGTAGGCGAAGGCCTTTGCTGCCTTATAGAGTGCGATACTGCCTCGCGGACTGATGCCGAGGGTAGTGTTTCTGTCCTCACGGGTCGATGAAACGAGCTTGACGATATACTCCTTCACCTGATCGGTAACACGGATATTCTTCACTTCCTCCTGCATCGCGATGACCTCATCGATAGTGATAGCAGGCTCAGTGATATTGTTAATGGGATTGTGAAGCTCTGTGCGTTCGAGAATGCCTATCTCCTCAGCAGCGTCAGGGTAGCCCATTGAAAGGCGCATGAAGAAGCGGTCCATCTGAGCCTCCGGGAGGTGGAACGTACCGTAGGTCTCAACGGGGTTCTGCGTTGCCATAACGAGGAAAGGACGCGGCAGAGCGTGTGTTGTGCCGTCGAGGCTTATCTGTCTTTCCTCCATGGCTTCGAGGAGTGCGGACTGTACCTTCGGCGAGGCACGGTTTATTTCATCAGCGAGCAGGAAATTGCATATTACGGCACCGTCGCGGTATACGAAATCTCCTGATTTCGGGTCAAGCATTGTAAATCCGGCGATGTCTGAGGGCATTACGTCAGGAGTGAGCTGTATACGGTTGAATTTGCCGCCTATCGAGCGTGAAAGTGCGGTTATGAGCTGGGTCTTGCCGACACCGGGAACGTCCTCGAGGAGAACGTGGCCTTCGCACAGAAGCGCTGAGAGCAGCTTTATAACGGTATCGTTCTTGCCGACGATTACCTTTCCGATAGAATCAGTTAATTTTTGTATCCTGTTATTCATAAATTCACCTCTCGGGATATCGCAGGCGCACCTCTTTCAAGATACGCTCTCTTAATTATAACATAATTCTATTAACTCCGCAAGTGATAAAACGTACAATAAAAAGGACGGCTTTTGTTGGTAACGCACAAAAGCCGCCTCAAAAAATTAACATTCTATGAACTCATACAACAAAAAACTGCTCCCGGGATGGGAGCAGTCTCAGAATTACTTGATCATCTTAGCGACCTCGTCAGCAAGGTTGTCTTCCTTCTTCTCAACACCCTCGCCGCGCTCATAACGGATAACGTCAGTTACCTTGATAGAGCCGCCGAGCTTCTTAGCCTCAGCGTCAACATAGCCCTGAACGCTGAGCTTGTCGTCCTTGACGAAAGCCTGCTCGAGGAGGCAGTTCTCAGTGTAGTACTTGCCTACCTTACCCTCAACGATCTTAGCACGAACCTGCTCGGGCTTGGAAGCCATCTTGGGATCCTCAGCCATCTGAGCCATCATGATCTCCTTCTCCTTCTCGATAACCTCAGCAGGTACCTGCTCACGGCAGAGATAAGGAGCATTGAGAGCTGCGGACTGCATAGCTACGTCCTTGCCGACAGCAGCAACCTGATCTGCGGAAAGATCAGTGTCCATCTTAACGAGAACGCCGATGCTGCCGTTGTTGTGGATATAGGAAGCAAGCTTGCCCTCAAGTCTTACGAAACGGCGGATAACGATGTTCTCACGGATCTTCATGCCTGCGAGCTCTGTGAGAGCCTCGCCAACTGTGCCCTGACCGCCGGAGAGAGCCTCGTTCTTGAGAGCCTCAACATCAGCAGGATTCTTCTCGATTATAGTCTTTGCAACGTTTGCAACGAAGTTTCTGATATCGTCTGTGTTAGCAGCGAAATCTGTCTCTGTGTTTACCTCGAGGATAACGCCGACATTACCCTCAACAACAGCAGTTACAACGCCCTCAGCAGCAGCTCTGCCGCTCTTCTTAGCCTGTGTAGCGAGACCTTTTTCTCTGAGGAACTCGATAGCCTTGTCCATATCGCCGTCGTTAGCCTCGAGAGCCTTCTTGCAGTCCATCATGCCAACGCCTGTAGCGCTCATAAGTTCCTTTATTTCTGCAACGGAAACCTTACCCATTGTAATTACCTCCAGTATTTTAATAAATAATATGGGGCTGACGGCCTCGACGTCCCTGACTTGCGGGTTGTCGGGGACGCCAACCCCTACGTTTCAATTATGTGAGATGTGATTATTCAGCGTCAGCCTCAGCAGCTTCCTCAGCAGGAGCCTCCTGAGCCTCAGCGTCGCCGCCCTGTCTGCCTTCGATAACAGCGTTAGCAACTGTGCCGGCGATGAGCTTTACAGCTCTGATAGCGTCGTCGTTGCCGGGGATAACGTAATCAACTTCGTCAGGATCGCAGTTTGTATCAACGATAGCAACTATCGGGATACCGAGCTTCTTAGCCTCAGCAACAGCGATCTTCTCCTTGCGGGGGTCAACGATGAAGAGTGCAGCGGGGAGCTTCTTCATATTCTTGATACCGCCGAGGAACTTTTCGAGCTTCTCTATTTCGAGGTTGAGCTTAACAACTTCCTTCTTGGGGAGAAGTGCGAAAGTGCCGTCCTCCTCCATAGTGTGGAGCTGCTCAAGTCTCTTGATTCTTGTCTGGATAGTCTTGAAGTTTGTGAGCATACCGCCGAGCCATCTTGCGTTTACATAGTGAGCGCCTGCTCTGGTAGCCTCTTCCTTAACGGAATCGCCAGCCTGCTTCTTTGTACCTACGAAAAGAACCTCGCCGCCCTGAGCTGCAATGTCGCGAACGAACATATAAGCCTCTTCGAGCTTCTTAACGGTCTTCTGAAGGTCGATGATGTAGATTCCGTTTCTCTCTGTGAAAATGTACGGAGCCATTTTCGGGTTCCATCTTCTTGTCTGATGTCCGAAGTGAACGCCAGCCTCAAGAAGCTGCTTCATTGATACTACTCCCATGGTGTAGTCCTCCTTAAAAATTGGTTAATATTAATCCTCCGCCTGACTTAGCTCACGGACAACGTCCACCGGACGCACCAGCCCGCAAAAGTACAAGCGTGCGAATTGCCTTAATATTATAGCATTTTCTTCCGGAAATTGCAAGTGTTTTCCATTCGTTTATTTAAACAAACCTGACATTGTAATTCTTTTATTGTCTGTTGATATTGACGGTTCATGCTTCAAACTCCTGCTTATCAGGACTACCTCACTGCCGACTACCCTGATGTCGCCGCAAGGTATCTCAACGTCCTCGTCCCTGCCGAATATCCCGAAAAAACGAGTCCTGCCGTATATGACAAGCCCCACTACGCCGGAAGTTTCAAGGTCGAGACGGACGTCGTCGATGAAGCCGAGCCTTTCGCCGCTGTTAATGTCGATGACCTCCTTACGCCGGAGCTCATCAAGACTGCATACCATAAAAATCGCCTCCGCATACGCTTTTGTCAAGTATATGCGGAGGGACATTCCTCTTATTTCTTGTTGTCGTCGTCATCGTCGTCCTTTTTCTTGCTGAAAACGAACGACAATACGCTCAGAACCACCACAACTGCGGCAGCAACACCGATAACGGTGAACAGCTTCTCCTTCGGGAACTCATCGCCGGTGACCGGTACAGCAGCCACAATTGCCGCTAATATGCTGTACATTTCTATCCCTCCGATATTCTGGATTTCCTGATTATTCTATCACATACAAGAGGATATGTCAAGCTTTTACAAATATATACAAAACGATACAGCATGATAAATACACATATGTACACATTTCCTTTTTTTCAGCTTTTTATTGAAAAACGAAAAAATGCGTGCTATAATCATGTTATCAAGACTTTTATAAGGAGACGTTATTATGTCAATGATCTTTTGTCCAAAATGCGGAAAACAAATAAGTGATAAGGCACCCGTCTGCCCTCACTGCAAATCACCCAACCCTTTCATGCAGAATCGGCAGCCTCAGATGCAGCCGAAGTTTCAGCAGGCACCCACCGTTCAGAACCAGCCTGCCTCTAAGCATTCAAAGCTTGTCCCTGTTCTTCTTATACTGATCCTTGTTATCGGTATCGCAACAGCTACCCCTTATCTTATCAGAAAAAATAAATCAAGCGATTCAAGCACAGCCGAAAAACAAACTTTCACCAACGATAATCCTATAAACAATGCTATAGTTCCCGACGATGACCAAAACAATATCTCATTTACCGAACCTCCTACACAAAGGCAGCAAAAGGAAACGCAAGCTGCTACACAAAGCGATATGTGTAAGGTCAAATTACAGTTTATCAGCAAAAATCAGTTGAAAATTTCAGGGAGAGATTATGATACCAATATTTATTTTGATAACGAGCCGCTCTGTACTGTAGGAGACGGTAAAACCCAAACTATTCCTGAATTCTATGTTAAGAAAGGTATTCATACGCTGAAGTTTGAAAAGAGCGACGAACCGCAGCACTTCAAGGAAATAACGGTTCCTATAAGCAAGGACTGCTCATTATCTTACTTTATAAAAAAGTATGCCGGTGCTGGTTCAAAAACATTTGACATCAGCGAAGAATGAGTGACATTATGTTAAATCCAATTTGCAGCGAATGCGGAAGCCCTCTCAGAGAAGGCGCTTCCTTCTGTAAGGTGTGCGGTGCTCCCGTGCATTCAGCATGCAACACGATAATTTGTACCGAATGCGGCAAAGCGGTTCCGTCCGGAAGCTCT
>Ga0310691_10008721_pt1 | contig 10367 bp, 25 predicted proteins | sample 176DNAGHGlowgp2_FD_203887 | JGI IMG/M metagenome (GOLD analysis project Ga0310691, IMG submission 203887) | Sheep rumen microbial communities from Palmerston North, Manawatu-Wanganui, New Zealand - 1766 DNA GHGlow gp2 (v2) (version 2) | ecosystem: Host-associated > Mammals > Digestive system >...
TCTGGTTAACTACGTTTAGCTCCATTGGCGTACCATCATCAAGACCTAAAATTTCACGAATTTCTTTGGGAATAACAATACGCCCCTGCTCATCTATATGCCGAATAATAGTGTGTGTATTCATAAGTTAATCTCCTTAAATGTTGTCCGCGATTCTGTTCAGACAGTTTGTCACCATATTTCGTGCCGACTGGTTTAGAATTTTATTGCTATCGGTAGAATCAAACCACTGCTTAATAACTGTAATGGCGCTGTGCATATCGTCTGCGGAAACAGTCGGCTTTTTGTTGGAAGGCTCGTCTGTTGTTGTGAGCTGCACAAGAATCTCACCAGTTTCTGCTGAACAAATTTGAGCTTCTGAGAAATTATGCTTATTCATAATTTCAGTGTCACGTTTGATGGTTTCACTAATGAAATCATCATCGCGGCGTAGAGCAATGAATGTAGTGCCGTCATAGAAGAATGTTTCGGTGGTAGTCTGCCAATGATACTCTACGTTGATAGCCATAATGAATTTTCTCCTTTCATATTCCCGTTGCCCTTTCAACGTGTATAGTATATCATAGCATTACAAAAAAGTCAACCCTTTAAATTGTAAAGAATTGGTAAACTTGCGGGCCGGGCCGTAACTTAACGTTACTGCCACCTCTTTTTGTCATCATCCCACTTATTATGTACTCTTAGTGCTTCGTAAGAATAAATGCGAGTATTATGCGTCATTGACCGAAGGGCTCGCGCACACAGTCTCCACCGCCGAATATATGGAGTGGCGCGTTTGAGATAAAGTTTGCAATAACTCTTTTGCTCAATTTGAAATACAGAGTAGGTTTTGCCGCAAAACATGATGCGCTTGTTTTTCATTCTTGTTTTCCCTCTCTTTCATAGAAAGTATACTATAAATCGCGCACGGGGTCAAGTTAAAGGTTAGTAAAATTGCGCGCCGGCGGTAAAATTAACACAAAAATAAAAATAAAATTGGGGCGGTATTATGCCGCCCCTTCTTTTCAATACTTCGCCGTATAGGTCATCGGGTTCTTACCGTTCATATGACGTTCCACGTTGTCTGCCCACAGGGCGCGCAGACCGTACCGAATCTTCTCAACCGTGAAGCCAGCGGGCCACTGGTCAGACCCCTCGAATAGCTGTTCGGCCGTCTGCGGTACATCCGACAGCAGATTGCACAGGACTTCCTTAGCCTGCTCATAGGCGTCTGTCTTGGCCTGCGACTTGGCGAGCATCTTGTACCATTCGGCATTGATTTCGTTGCGCAGGGTGTCCATGTCCGCAACAGGCTGACCATTGACCATCGCGACAACCATCTCAAAAACATTCTTCTTCATAGGGCTTTCTTCCTTTCCGGTTTGAAGGGTTTTCCTTCCCTTGATTACGTACATATTATAGCATGAGCGCGCATGAAAGTCAATAGCTGGGGATGTTAAATAGGAGTAAACTTGCGCGCCGGCCTTTAATTTAACATAATATTTACAAAATGAAATAAGGGCGCTTTACGCGCCCTTAATGTTATCTCGAATTTCCTTCTTCATCTTCTCAAAGTCTTCCACCTTGACCTTTTTTGTGCGGGCGGCGGCTTTGCGCGCCTTTTCGGCATCCTTCTGCGCCTTGTTCTGCGCTTTAATCTGCGTTTCAAGTGCTTTTGTTTCACAATCTATTTTCCATGCTTTTGCGGCTTCATAGCCATTATACGGTTCATATCCACCCGGAATACGCTTGCCGCGCGGAATTGCCACCTGAATCGTTGCATACGATTCGTTGCCTTCGGGGTCGGTAATAGGCATCATTACCACCCCAGACCCAACATATTCCACATCGGTTTCATATTGAGATTTCATGAAGTTTACAAGGTCGGTCATGATGCTGTCGCGCACTTTCGTCATATTGATTTCCTTACCCATCACTCAATCCCTCACTTTCTGAGAATATTATATCTCAAATTTTGAAAAAAGTCAAGTAAAGTTTTTGTTAAGAACCGGGCCGGCGCAAGATTTAACTTGCGTTTAACATAGGTTGGACGCATAGTGGCTTTCATAGAGACCTTGGGTAGTAAGGAAACAAGGGTATGCAAAATCACAAGTATATTCTGAGCCTTTAATAGATACCGTATTTTTCTTTCTATATCTACAATTCTCACATTTATTGTTACACGATACGCACATATCCAGAAAGGCGGTAATAGCATCAAAATCGGCGGCAGTAAACAGTTTTGGATTTTTCATCGTTATCTCCTTTTTTTTACAATGTCAGAAAATAAATATTCATCGCAATAACTGCCAATCGCATCACAATAGCATTGATATGACAGCGGTCGTGAATATCCCAAATGAGACCGCCAAGCGCCACCGGTAATCCAACATACGCGCCCTTATTGTATACAATAATAGCGATAACATTCACTATCATGAGCGCGCTCGCTAAATCCATTCTTTCAAAACGGTACGGCCCATACAATTCAAACCATTTGCGCATCGCTTTATACCTTCCTTGCTTTTCTGTCATTATTATACCATAGGCTTGCGATGGGGTCAAGTTAAGTGATGGTTAAGTAGCGGGCCGGGCCACAATTTAACATAAAATTAAAAATGAAATAGGGCGCTTATGCGCCCTGTATCAGTTTCTTGAGTGTGGGAATAATTTCATTTGGCGTAAAAGCGTTCTCTCCCCAATCGTTTCTGTTTCTTTCTTCATCATCAAAAAGGATACCAGAGCCGCAAACCGAACGTTTGTTCGTTCCGTAAGGAACGATGTGGATTTCATCCCATCTCACGGAATGTAGATGGCGTGCCAGCCATTTCCTTTTAGCCTGCGCCACAGCTTCATGATAGCGTTCCGTGCCACTTTTGGACGTCCAGCTAATAATGCCCAGCTTCCAGCCAGCTTTCTGGAGCGTATGCGCAAGACGTGCAAATAGAGCAAAGTTCAGCATAGGCGCAGCTTCCAGATACGGGCGCACGACTTCGGCTTCAAGGTCAGCAAGCCAACCTTCAACTTCATAAAAACGGTTCAAAGTACCGTCCATATCGAAATAAATCTTTTTCTCCATTTGCTTCCTTCCTTTCTCTCATCTGGCAATAGTATATCACACAGCGGCGGCGCAGTCAAGTTAAACGTGGGTTAAAAGCTGGGCCGGCCTTGAACTTAACATAATTTTTACAAAAGAAAAACGGGCAATAGTGCCCGTTTCCTTTTAGTCGTAGAAGTAGAGGTTGAGAAGAGCAATGGCGTCTACCATGTCCATTATAGTGGCATCTCGGGTGCAATACCCATCCTCGTCTCGCTTATAAAAGATAAGTTCCACTTGTTGCGCGTCATCCGCGCGAATGACCACGTTAGGGTCGAGCAGTTTAGTGCCAAAGCAGAGTACAGTATACTCTTCATTTTCGTTGATCAGGCGCAGCGGAATGTTCGGATACTTCGCCAGCAGCTTCTTGAACAGTTCTACACGATACTTCATTATTTTAGCCCTCCTTGCAGCTTTCGTCCGCGCTCAGGCGGCAAATGTCAAACATGATAGCCACGTTGGCGTAAGGATGCTTCTCCTCGCAGTAGTGGAAAAACAGGACGGTCTGCGGGCACTCCATGCCATAGTTAGTAATCATATAGTCCTTCATCTGCTTCTTGGTCATCATTTTTGTTCCCTTCCTTTTCTTTTTCTGGTAATAGTATAGCACAAGGTGCTCATGAAGTCAAGTTAAACGTAGGTTAAGTCGGCGGCCGGCCCAGCTTTTAACAAAAAAGATGCCATTAGGCATCTCCAGCTTGCGGTTGAGTGGTCAGGATACGAAACGCTTTTGCCAGCTCGTCAGCGTTTGGGTGACGGCAGGCGATGTTAAAAAACGAAATGGTGCGGTAGTCCTCGAAACCGTAGTTGCGCACCATGTAGTCCATCATTTCCTGCTTACTCATTGTGTTGCCCTCCTTTTCATTCTGGTATTAGTATAGCATAAAATGCTCGGGGTGTCAATATGGTTTTAGGTAAAGGTTTGGTTAAATGTAAGGCCGGCCCGCAATTTAACATAAAATTAGCAAAAAGAAAAGAGCCGATTAGCGGCTCACGGAACGAATATCGTGATAAACTGCCAGCCAAACATTGCGCGGCTTGCCACTTAGCACAACGTCATACAGCTTACCGCCTTCATGGTGGTATAGAGCAACATTGTAGTGGCCGGGACGAATTGGTGTCAGAATGATAGAGTAGTCGCGGGAAGAAATGGCGGCGAACGTTCCGTAATTCATGATTTCCATTTGTTTATCCTTCCTTTCTCTCATCTGGGAATAGTATAGCATAGATGGGGCTGTCAGTCAAGTAAAGATTTGGTTAAATTGGCGGCCGGCCCACAATTTAACATAATTTTTACAAAAGAAAAAGGGCTGGTTTACACCAGCCCGTAGAGGTTGAACGTGTGGTCGATAATCCACACCTTGCGGTCAGCGTCCCACTTGTACCAGCCGTTCCACAAAAGGGCGTCGCCTTCGTCCGGCAGTTCGGTTTCGTAGTACTCCGTGCGCACAACGTCAATGACGTTGTACTTGCGCAGCGTGGCCCAGCTCGGCAGGCCCTTATGGCCTTCCATCATGGACATGATGTCATTGTAGGTCAGGGCCTTGTCGCCGATGAGAGCCTTGAAGTTGTCGATTTTAGCTTTGGTCGCGTTCTGCATTTTCGTCATTTTGGTTTGCCCCTTTCCTTTTTCTGTATATAGTATACTACCGACTGACCAGAAAGTCAAGTAAAGATTGCGTTAATTCGCGGGCCGGCCCTTGATTTAACATAACTTTTACAAAAGAAAAAAGCCGCTTGCGCGGCTTTGTTAAACGTCGAAGTATTCACACGCTCGGTCATACACGGATTCCCATCTATCCTGAAGGTCGGGATCGTCATCTATGATTTCACGCAACTCACGGATAGAGAAATCATCATCGCTTTCAAAATTTGTAATCATAGCCTCATAGGCTTCATTGTAAATCTCATCATGGAGGTCGTCTTCGTCCATGTCTTCACTATCGTCAATATTGTCGACAACCTGATTAACAAGCTCTTCAATACCTTCATCACCATAGCACCACTTGCGCGCATCCAGATAACCGGTTTTGTACATCGTTGTGTCCTCCTTTTCTGTTCTGGATATAGTATAGCATAAAGCGGTGCCGAAGTCAAGTAAAGATTATGTTAAATTCGCCGCCGGCCTTGAATTTAACAAAACATTTACAAAAAAGGATCGCTTAGCGATCCCAATTCATTATAAGCTTATGCTTGTTCCAGTCGTAAATTTCAACACTAATACAGGTAGGGTCTTCAACATAGATTGCTGCGCAAGCCAGCGCAGAAGGGAAGTTCGCGGTCGTTTCAGTCTTGCTGGAACAGTCATCCCACATAATAATAATCTGATACATGTTGGTTTCCTCTCTTTCTCTTTTGTGATTATAGTATAGCACAAGGTGGGACGAAAGTCAATACCGGCTTGGTTAAAGGTATGTTAATTGGCGCGCCGGCCTTGGATTTAACATAAATTTAAAAATAAAATTGCGCGGATTACTCCGCGCAATAGGCCAGATTTTTGCGTGCCCAACCGAAAATTGAAATTTGGTTATGCGCGCGACCGATTTCAAGGGCTTCATGTTTGGTCTTGACACGATAGCTTTTGTCGATGTAAAAGATACCATCGGACAGCCAAATGCCGCAATCGCCATGATAGCTTTCAATGGCAGCAAGGGCTTCTTGCGCGTCACACGTTTCAATGCCTTCCGTTGCAACCTGCCAACCAGTTTTGTACTCAATGGGCTGGCCGGCTTTCAGGCTCATTCCGTCATTGTTTTTAAGATTCCGAAGCTGTTCAATGGTAATCATGTTGTTTGCCCCTTTCCTTTTTCTGATAGTATTATACCATAGCGGGGCCAGAATGTCAATAGCGGGATTGGTTAAAGGTGTGTTAAAAGGGCGGCCGGCCCGTAATTTAACATGGATTTAAAATAAAATAAGGAACGCATGGCGTCCCTTATAGTTCAAAGTAGTCGCAAGCATTGTGATAAACATATTCGTGCAGTTCTTGAAGTTCAGGATCGTTTTTAATAATTGAATCACGGATATTATTTTTAAGATAGATGTCGCTATTGAAATACATGCTCATAACGTCATAAATATTATTATGAATTTTCTCGTAAAAATTTTTTCGGTTGTCTATTGTCTGAATCAGTTATTCGCCGTATTGAACAACAGATTTTATCAACTTATCAACATTGGCATCAAATATCCAACGATGGCCTTCAATCCAACCAGTTTTGAACGCCTGTATAAAACTCCCGTCGTTTCTTATAGAAGCATAACAGTGATGATAAAACCGAATACGATAATCGGCAGAAGAATCTCGCCAATCTTTTCGTCGTTGGTGCTGAGCGCGAAAGCGCACAGTAGAATCATAACCAGAGCCGCAATCAGAAACATTGTTCATCCTTCTTTCTTTCCTTTTTCTGAATATATTATACTACGAATGGTGGCGGAGGTCAAGTTAAGGTCTTGTTAAATGGCGGGCCGGCGCGTGATTTAACACGCGCTTTACATCGCTGTAATCGTTCTTTTACTAAATTCGTTCTTTACATCTGCATCAATATAATCGTTGTGAGTGCGGGTAAAATAAGCGATAACGACGCCTGTCTTGTTATCTATAACGTCCGTATTGTAGTTATAGTCATCTCTTAGAGAGCGCCCGTGACAAATGGCCGCCCATGCCGAGTGAAAAGCGAAGGCAAATTTGCCATAGTTGCCATTTTCATCAACGTAATAAATTTCGTACATTCTGATTGCCCCTTTCCTTTTTCTGTACTTAGTATAGCATAGAACCGTGAGGAAGTCAAGTAAAGATTATGTTAAATAACGGGCCGGCTTTGGATTTAACATAATTTTTACAAAAAGAGAAAGCGGGTTACACCCGCTCAAACTCCAACATGGGGTCGATGTGCACCAGCTCGTCCCAGCTTGCACCACGTTCCAGCTCGTAGCGGATTGCTGCGGTGATGCGGGAGTTGGCTCCGTACCTGCGCGTAACGTTTTCGATAACGGTTGCCGCCATGATCGCGTCCTGCTCGTCCTCGTCTATCTGATACTCGTCCTCGTAGACCTCGCGTGCGTCAATGGTGTACAGTTCCTCAATGCTCATTTCTGTGTCCCTCCCTTTCGTTCTGGATACAGTATACCACACATGGAGGGGGAAGTCAAGTAAATATTATGTTAAATACGGGGCCGGCCCCTGATTTAACAAAAACTTTACGAAATAAGAGAAGCGCCGTTCAACGGCGGCGCTTCTTATTGTTGAACCACGGGGCTTCTTGCTGATAGCGTTCATAGGCGCTAATCTTGACGAACTCGTTGTACTCTTCCAGCTGAATTTCGCGCGCTTGCAGGATTCCGCGCGTGTGTTTCACGGAAGGCATCCGCTTTGCTCTGTCCATCGCTTCAATCATGTTAGCGCATTTGAAAGCGAACTTTATGTCGCTTTCGTGACCATTACCACAGTGTCCACGCGGAACAGTTACCATGAAATAACGTGCCATTTTCCAGCTCCTCCTTTACAGCGCCATAATAATGGCGTTCACGATAGAGTAAACGATGTAGAGCGCCAGTAATGCAATCGTGGAACCCATCAGAATCAGAATAGCCTTCATTTCAACCCTTCCTTTCTTTCCCCTCGGTACATACATAGTATAGCACCAGACGCGCCAGAAGTCAAGTAAAGATTGTGTTAAATCGGCGGCCGGCTTTTGATTTAACGTACATTTAACGTAAGACAAGATAAAGAAAAAGCGGCTTGCGCCGCTTTCTTTCAGAAGTCCAGCTTATCGCTGAGAATGTCATCCCCCTCCCAGCGTAGCAACATGACGCCTTCCCACTCAGAACCGTCTCGCAGCTCGCGCGCCCGATCCTTAGCTTCGTCAATGTCATAATAGTCCTCCCAAAGCTCGTCCATGAAACCATCAGACGCTTCCTTCTCAGCAATCACCGAATACCTGTACCACATGTTTTTGTTCCTCCTTTTTCCTTTCGTTCTGTGAACATTATACCACATCGCGACCGCCTTGTCAACCCTCTTCTATGTAAATTGTATGTTAATTTCAGGGCCGGCCCTTAATTTAACATATCCTTTACAAAAAGACCCTTATGGGTCTTTACACGCAAATGGTTTCTACGTGCCACGGCTTGCCGGTGAGATTCGTGCGCAACGTGGCGGCTTGTTCGGCTTGTTCGCGCGTGGGGTAGTATTCGGAACCGCGGAAACCATTCCATGTGGCGGCGAGATATTCCCAAAACATGAATATCTGTTCTTCATCGCTCATTTCTTCCCATTTCTTCATGTTACTGTTCCTCCTCTTCGGCGGTCATGCGGCGCATCCAAATGTTAGTCATGGTCGTGTACATGTGTGCCTGCGCGCCCAAGGTAGCATCCGGATGACGTTTCATCCATTCGGTATACTGGCGGACTTCTTCAGTCTCCTGACCAATGGCACGGATGAGTAGATTCAGAAACATCATTGTGTTTTCCTCCCTTTCACTTTCTGATAGTATTATAACACGGGTAGGGTAAAAGGTCAAGTTAAACGTATGTTAAATGACGCGCCGGCTTTGGATTTAACATTAATTTAACATAAGGTATAAAAAGAAGGCGCTTATGTGCCTTCCTTCTCTGCGATCGGACGGATTATTAAATCCAAACGATCAATCTGGAACATCCGCCACTGGAACAACTGATCGTAAGTCAACCCCGACAGGATAATTTTGTTAGTACGGACATTGTAGATTTCAAACATTGGTTTTCCTCTCTTTCATTTTCTACATATATTATACTGCGGGGCCAGTTCCATGTCAAATTAAGATTGTGTTAAATGTGTGGCCGGCCCCTATTTTAACATGAAATTAACGTTAACAATAATTGAAAAGCCGCCCGAAATGGGGCGGCTTTTCGGTTGCGCTCATATATAGCACGGGCGCGCAAGCCGTGCCAGAACAGAATCAAATTAGGGGATATGGGCGTTTCTGTTCGGCGTTTCCATAGAGCCCTTGCCTTAGTACAATGGAATCATTCCTTTCCCCTTCGTTCTGAGAATATTATAGCACGGGCTGCGTTCTAAGTCAAGTTAAAAGAATGTTAAAAGAGGGGCCGGTTTAGGATTTAACTTGAAATTAACATAAAGGCGCGCAGCTTATGCGCCAAAAATGAAATTCGCAGCTTGCAACTTGCAGCTTGTGTTAAGTTTAGGTTAAGTTTACGTTAAGCGCTCCGGTGCGCGAGGAGGTGGATTAGCAGCTTGCTTCCAGCTTGTCGCCGCGAAAATGTCTCGCAGACAAAAACCAGAGCTTGCAACAGAGTGTCCTATGGTTAAAAATGAGTTAAGATTGTATTTCGTTACCATGACGTTTTCTCTTCCTTCTTTGTCGTTTTGTGTCCTTCCCTTCCATCACCCCTATTATACTGCAACGGCGTGTATTGTGTCAAGTAAAGATTATGTTAAAAAGAAGGCCGGCCTTTAATTTAACGCACATTTAACAAAATAGGTAAAAAGAAAAGCGGCTTTCGCCGCTTTATTTCACTTGCCACTCCCAGTCCCAGCTATCATTCACAAATCGTGTGATCCGAATATGGCTCCAGCAGCCTTCCTTCACCAGCTCATTGGCGTAGAAGTCCGCATCTTCGTAGGTTTCCAGCTCCTCTTCCTCTTCGTCGTCCCACGCGTAATCGTCCTCATGATGGGGCGCATAGGTTACGCGGTAGGTTATTTCCTGAGAGTGCTTGCCGAACTCGTCATTCCAATACTGCACCATGGTTTACAGCCCCTTTCCTTTTTCTGTAATCATTATACCACGCCCAACCCCAGAAGTCAAGTAAAGGTTTCGTTAATTCGCGCTTCGGGGCTATGTAAATTTTATGTTAATTTGTGGGCCGGCCTTCTATTTAACATAGATTTAACTTTGAAATTGGAACTTTCGGGATTGTTAAAATGAAGTTAAAGGATAATTTTTAGGATAAAATAAAATTATAATTGGGGTATAATTATTAGTGAAATTAAAAATGAAATTACGGGAATGTTAAAATGCCGTTAAAAAATGAAATTGTTATGGGAAAATAAAATGAAATTCCCGAAAGTAATGGGAATGTTAAAAGAAAATGAAATTCCTAACATTGTTAATAAAAGAAAATGAAGTTAACAAAGGCGCGCGAAGCGCTACGCGGCAAAGTTAAATGATGGTTAAAAAGAAGGCCGGCTCGCTATTTAACATACATTTAACATAAACGCGCCAGAAAAATTTTAACTTAAACTTAACATAAGCGCGCCGTTACGATTTAACGTAAACTTAACATTCG
>Ga0310691_10008724_pt1 | contig 10365 bp, 8 predicted proteins | sample 176DNAGHGlowgp2_FD_203887 | JGI IMG/M metagenome (GOLD analysis project Ga0310691, IMG submission 203887) | Sheep rumen microbial communities from Palmerston North, Manawatu-Wanganui, New Zealand - 1766 DNA GHGlow gp2 (v2) (version 2) | ecosystem: Host-associated > Mammals > Digestive system >...
TTAGTCAGATACAGGACGGACAGGCCAACCAATATATTTGTTTTTTGATTCGTCCGATGGAGTCCTTATGAAGCAGGCGCTTTCGGTTATGTTAATGGGATAAGCATGTGCCGTAGCAGAGCCCATTCCAGGTTGTTCAGCCCAAAAACCTGCGATTGTCTCTGAATATTTAGTTGAATTACGCAAACGGTATCCAGAAAGAGGGATAAAAATGTTATTCCCGTTTTTATTGCTTGTGATCAAACAGCCAGATACACCATTTAGTTTTGACCATGTAAAAGTACAGTTTTGGGACAATTCTCTCGCTTGTTCATAAGTTGGCATGTGCCACGTACCTCCCCATTTCATATAGGCGACATCGTATTGCGTAAACAGAATACTCTCTAACGGCCAATAACCATGCTGGTATTCTTCACCTGTCTTAACAGGTTCATTGTACGTATCTGCTATGTATAACTCTTTTTCCTCTATTTCACCATAAGCATAATACCCACCAGGCTCTTCTGGTTTTGTGGCTCCCACATTCATGTTGGCCCACTTCGTGCCGCTGGGTAGACCGAGGTCAACGGCTTCCACGCCTTCAGGCGGACTAACGGTTTCATCTTTTTCCGAGAAATCTATGTAGTTGATTTCTGTCATAGGAATAGAGAGCACTTCGCCGTTCGTCTTATGTACGTTGACGGACTGCGCCTGTCCTGCCAAAGCTATAAGCAGGAATGAAAATAGTAAAGTTAGCTTTTTCATGTTCTTTCTGGATTTGAGCAAATATAAATGTCGTGCCTCATAGATAGCACGGCGCAAAGATAGCAAATAATCTCTGATGTACCAAACTTTTTTTGCGTTTTTTCATCGGAACGAAAGAAAAAACACGCGGTATCCTTTCATCCTTTTCCTCTGAAGATTCGCCCAAGGAGTGAGTCTTTATACTTTTGTTATCTGGAACATGAAATCATCATGGGAATGTCATAGATTACCTCTTTTCACATCGAAAGACAAGAAAATGTGTAGAAAAGAATCAGGGGGACAGGTTTTTGAAGTGAATTCGCTGAATTCATTCAAAAACCTGTCCCCCTGATTCTTTCATGCCAAGAACCGCCGTAAAAATTGCTAATAATACTTAACGTTTGAAGGAGTTTTGGCAAATAATTCGTATATTTGCCCAAATTTCTTTATAATACCCAAAACGAATTAAAAGATGTTTGGACTTGGAATGCAAGAGATACTAGTCATCGCGCTGATCATACTTCTGCTGTTTGGTGGCAAGAAGATACCTGAACTGATGAAAGGCCTGGGCAAAGGCGTAAAAAGCTTTAAGGAGGGAATGAACGAGGTCAGCGAGACATTTGACGAGCCTGACAAGGATGAAAAGCTAAAGAAGTGAAGAGCGGAAACGACACGTCTCAGCAACCCATGACCTTCTGGGATCACCTGGACGAGTTACGGAAAGTGCTGATGCGCATCCTGATGATAACGGCTGTGGCGGCAGCAGCGGCCTTCGTGATGAAGGACGAACTGTTCAGCGTGGTCCTGGCACCGCGTTCGAGCGAATTCATCACCTACAGGCTGATGGGCGTGGAGGCGTTCAGTGTAAGCCTGATGAACACAGGGCTCACAGAGCAGTTCATGGTACACCTCAGAACGGCGATGTATGCCGGGCTGCTGGCTGTCTCTCCATACGTGCTCTATGAACTGTTCCGTTTCGTCTCACCCGCTCTCTACGACAACGAGCGACGTTATGCGACGGCTCTTGTCAGCTGCGGATACATCATGTTCATGATCGGTACTGCACTGAACTACCTGCTGATATTCCCGCTGACGGTGAAGTTCCTGGGCACGTATCAGGTAAGCCCCGATGTGGCAAACATGCTGACCCTTCAGTCGTACATTGACACGCTGCTCACGATGAGTCTCGTGATGGGCATAGTTTTCGAACTGCCTGTGGTGAGTTGGCTCTTAGGCCGTATGGGGCTGATCAATGCCGGGATGATGCGCAGTTACAGAAAACATGCCATCGTAGCCATTATCATTGTGGCAGCCATTATCACTCCTACCACCGACGCCTTCACGCTTTTTATTGTGGCACTGCCCATCTGGCTGCTCTATGAGCTTAGCATTCTTGTCGTTACGACTTCGTCAGGAACAGCAAAAGAATAATGATATAAAAAAACAACTAAAACCTACAGATAGTTATGCTAAAGAGAATTAGGACAATCCTGGCAGCTGTGCTATTCACACTGATCACACTGCTTTTTCTCGACTTTACGGGAACACTTCACCACTGGCTGGGCTGGCTCGCCAAGATTCAGTTCCTGCCTGCCATCATGGCAGTCAACGTAGTTGTTGTGGTTGTACTCATCGCCCTGACGTTGGTCTTCGGGCGCATCTATTGTTCTGTGATTTGCCCCTTGGGAGTCTTTCAGGATCTGCTGGCACGGCTGAACAGGAAGAAAAACAAATACAGCTACTCCAAGGAGGTGCGCTGGCTGCGCTACCCTGTGCTAGTGATATTCATCATTGCCGGTGTGGCAGGGGTCGGCTCACTGTTCCAGCTGCTGGCTCCCTACAGTGCCTACGGACGCATCGCCACGATGCTCTTCCAGCCAATCTGGGAATGGGGGAACAATCTGCTTGCCCTGGCAGCAGAGCACTACGAGAGCTACGCTTTCTACAGTGTGGACACATGGATGCGTTCGATGCCTGTGTTCATCATTGCAGCCGTGACGCTGGTGGTGATTTTCATCCTGGCATGGAAGGGTGGACGTACTTATTGCAATACCATCTGCCCTGTAGGCACCATCCTTTCGTTCTTTGCCCGGTTCTCGTGGCTGAAGATAAGATTCGATGCCGACAAGTGCAGGAACTGCTCACTGTGTACAAAGAACTGCAAGGCCTCGTGTATCGACTTCAAGACTCACACGGTGGACTACTCACGCTGCGTGGTATGCGGCAACTGCATAGAGAAGTGCAAGTTTGGTGCCCTGAAGTACGTCCATGGCCCCGCACAACAGCCAAAGGCTGTTCGCACAGAGACAGAGAACACAGCTGACAGCAAGAAGAGCAGCCAAGACGTAGACACATCGAAGCGCAGTTTCCTGTTAGCCTCGGCCTTGGCTACTACCGCCGCCCTGGCACAGAAGAAGGAGAAGCTGATGGATGGCGGACTGGCACAGATTGAAGACAAAGTGGCTCCGACACGCCAGACCCCACTGACCCCGCCAGGCTCCATGTCGTTCCAGCATTATGCACGACACTGCACAGGCTGCCAGCTTTGCGTATCAGAATGCCCGAACCAGGTATTACGTCCTTCGTCAGACCTGTTGCACCTGATGCTACCCGTCATGAGCTACGAACGCGGATATTGCCGACCGGAGTGTACACGCTGCTCGGATGTATGTCCTGCCGGTGCCATTAAACCGCTTGATGATGTGGAGAAGTCCAGCATCCAGATTGGTCATGCTGTGTGGATCAAGAAAAACTGCATACCACTGACCGACGGAGTGGAGTGCGGCAACTGTGCCCGTCACTGTCCCACTGGTGCCATTGAGATGGTGATGATGGACGAGAACGACGAGGAGTCTCCGACAATACCTGCCATCAACGAGGAAGCATGCATAGGATGTGGCGCCTGCGAGTATGTCTGCCCTGCCCGTCCTTTCTCGGCCATCAGCATCGAAGGCCACGAAGTGCACAAGTACATTTAATTAAAAAGAAAAAACAGAATTGACAGCTATGACATCCAAGGGAAACAAAGATATATCACGACGCTCGTTCCTCAAGCTTTTTGGAGCAGGAACAGCCGCTACAGCCGCCGCACTGGCAGGGTGTAAGAACCCTGACAAGACCCAGCAGCAGGCCGCTGACGAATACAAGGACCAGGTGGAACCGCCAAAGGACAAGATGACCTACCGGACGAACCCACGGACGGGTGACAAGGTGTCGCTCTTAGGCTATGGCATGATGCGACTTCCGACAAAACCCGATAACGACAAGGAGTTCGACCAGGAGATGATCAATCGTGAGGTGGACTACGCCATGGAGCACGGCCTGAACTATTTCGACACCAGCCCCGTCTACTGCATGGGACAGTCGGAACGCTGCACAGGCATCGCCCTCAGCCGACATCCCCGCAGCAGCTACTTCGTTGCCACAAAGCTGTCGAACTTCAATCACGACTACTGGGCACGAGAGAAAGCCATTGAGATGTACCGCAACTCGATGAAAGAACTGCAAGTGGACTATCTGGACTACTACCTGCTGCACGCTGTTGGCGGCGGCATGGACGAGTTCAACGGGCGTTATGTGGACAACGGCATCATGGACTTCCTCATGAAGGAACGCGAGGCGGGCCGCATACGCAACCTCGGATTCTCGTTCCACGGCATGAAGGAAGTGTTCGACGAGATGATGGTGCGTCATGACCAGTACCACTGGGACTTTGTGCAGATAGAGCTGAACTACCTGGACTGGGACTTTGCCGACGAGATCAGCGGCAACAGGAATGTGGATGCCAGCTACCTCTACAGCGAGCTGGAGAAGCGTGGTATTCCGGCTGTCATCATGGAGCCGCTCCTTGGCGGACGCCTGGTGAAGTTGCCGCAATACCTCATGACCGAACTGAAACAGCGCAACCCGGAGCGCAGCGTCGCCTCCTGGGCCTTCCGCTATGCAGGAACGCCTGAGGGCGTGCTCACCGTTCTTTCTGGAATGACCTATATGGAACACCTCAAGGACAACCTGCTTTCATACTGCCCGTTGAATGCGCTGAGCGATGAAGAGATGGAGTATCTGCATGGTGATATCGCCAAGAAGATTGTAGGGTTGGAGAACATCCCCTGCAACGACTGCAAATACTGCATGCCCTGCCCCTACGGCATCGATATTCCTGCCATCTTTGTACATTATAACAAATGCAAGAACGAGGGGTCGCTGCCCATGGACGTAGGGTCGCCCGACTATAGGAAGAACCGCCGCCGCTACCTCATCTCACTGGACAGGGTCGTACCTCGTGACCGCCAGCCCGACCACTGCATCCAGTGTGGACAATGCGAGCCCCACTGCCCTCAAAGCATCCGCATCCCCCGCGAGCTGGCCAAAATCGACAAGCTCATTGAGGAGCTGAAACGCAACAGCTAACGGCTCTGTGTAAGCCTGTCTTGGCTTACACAGAGTCTCAATCGTAAATCTGTCTTGGCTTACACAGAGTCTCAATCGTAAGCCTGTCTTGGCTTACACAGAGTCTCAATCTATCTCATTGCCCGTGTAGAGCTTATAGTAACGTCCCTTCAGGCGTAACAGCTCTTCGTGAGTGCCTTGCTCAATGATGCGTCCGTGATCAAGGACAATGATCTGGTCGGCATTGCGGACGGTGGAGAGACGATGAGCTATGACGAAGGTGGTGCGACCCTGCATGATGGTGTCCATGCCGCGCTGTACCAATTGTTCGGTGTGAGTGTCGATGCTGCTGGTTGCCTCATCGAGAATCAGCACTGGTGGATTAGCCACCGCCGCACGTGCAATGGCCAGGAGCTGTCGCTCACCCGCACTGAGGTTGCCGCCGTCGGCATTCAATTGTGTCTGGTAGCCGTTGGCCAGGCGGCGGATGAAGTCATCGGCTCCTACCAGTCTGGCGGCCTGCATACACTCCTCGTCGGTAGCATCGAGTTTTCCATAACGTATGTTGTCTAAGACTGTACCCGTGAACAGATGTGTCTCCTGGAGCACGATGCTCATGCTCTTACGCAGTGACTCCTTGCGGATGTCGCTCACAGGTATGCCGTCATAGAGTATCCTGCCCTGCTGAATCTCATAGAAACGGTTAATCAGGTTGATGATTGTTGTCTTACCGGCACCAGTTCCTCCCACGAAGGCAATCTTTTGACCTGGGTTGGTGTTGATATCGATATCAAAGAGTATCTGCTTCTCCTTCGTATATCCGAAATCCACGTCCTTGAAATCCACATCGCCCTTCGGGTCCTTCAGCTCCACCGTACCCTCGTCTACCTCGGGCTCGGCATCCATCAGTCTGAACACACGCTCGGCGCCCACGGTGGCGTTGAGTACGGAGTTGATTTGCTGTGACACATGCGTAATGGGCTGTGTAAAGCTTTTATTCAGTGTCAGGAAAGCCACCACCGTTCCAAGCGTGATGGTGAACTGAGCATGGAGTGCGGAGCCTTGACCAATGGCCAAGGTGGCACCTACAACGGCAATGAGCACATAGCCGAGGTTGGAAAGGTTACCATTGACAGGCATAACGATATTGGCGATTTTGTTGGCACTGCATGCCGAAGACCGGAGCTGCTCGTTGATGCGTTCGAATTCCTCAGTCACCTGCTGCTCGTGGCAGAACACCTTAACGACCTTCTGCCCCGTCATCATCTCTTCAATGAATCCATTGACACGGGCCAGGCTCTCCTGCTGAGTACGGAAATAGGTTCGGCTGCGCTTGCCCAGCTTCGTAGTAACCACCATCATCACCACCGCCATCAGTATCGATACCAATGTCAGTGGCACACTCATCACCACCATCGAGGCAAACGTCACGGCAATGGTGATGACAGAGTTGAACACCTGGGCTATGGAGGTACTGATCATCTGACGCAGCGAGTCTACGTCATTGGTATAGACCGACATCATCTCGCCATGCGAGTGCTGGTCGAAATAACTGATGGGCAGACGCTCCATCCGTTCGAAGATTCGCTTGCGCAGACGCAGCATCGTTCCCTGCGAGACATTGATCATCAGGCGGTTGTAGAGATAAGAGCATGCAACGCCAACCAACAGCACGAGTCCCAGTTTGAACAAAGCCTGTGAAAGCGAATAGTATTCCGGACTGGCCACTTTGGTCAACGGTACAATGTAGTCGTCGATCAGCGTACGGGTGAACAACGTAGAAGCCAGTGTGGTGACCGACGTGATGGCGATGCAGACCAAGACGGTGAGGATGGAGAACTTATAGTCCTGAAGCACATATTTGGTCAGTCGCCAGATGACAGCCCGTTTCTGACGGTCTACTTTCTGGATACCACCCTGGTTCTGAACATGAGGGCCTCGTGGGCCTCCTCCGAAATTAGGTTGTCTCATGCGTCACCTCCTTTCCTATCAAAGTCACCACGGTCGGAAGTCTGTATCTCGTAGATCTCCTGATACAGCTGATTCGTACGCAACAGGTTCTCGTGAGTGTCAAAGCCCGTGACGGCACCACCCTGCAAGACGAGGATGCGGTCGCAGTGCTGCACACTGCTGATGCGCTGAGCAATGATGATTTTCGTCATCTCAGGCAGCTCTTCACGGAAGGCTCGCTGGATGCGAGCATCCGTCTGTGTGTCGCAGGCCGACGTCGAGTCGTCGAGCACCAATATCTGTGGACGTTTCAACAAGGCACGTGCTATGCACAGACGCTGCTTCTGTCCGCCAGACACATTGGTGCCTCCCTGTTCGATATGGGTGTCGTAGCCGTTGGTCATCTGAGTGATGAACTCGTCGGCCTGTGCCAACCGGCAAGCCCAACGGCAGTCGTCCAGCGTAGCGTTGGAATTGCCCCAGCGCAGGTTCTCGAGGATGGTTCCACTGAACAGGATATTCTGCTGCAGCACCACACTAACGGCATTTCTCAAGGCTGTCAGGTCATACTCCCGGACGTTACGTCCACCAACGAGCACCTCGCCTTGGTTTGTATCGTAAAGACGGGAAATTAGGCTCACCAGAGTGGACTTGCCCGAACCGGTGCCGCCAATCACGCCAATGGTCTGACCGCTCTCTATGCGGAACGAAACGTTGAAGAGCGCTGAACGGCGGTGTTGCTGCTGGGAAGTGGTCTTGTAGTCAAACCTCACCCCTAGGAACTCCACACTACCATCGGCAATGTCATAAACAGGATGATCAGGATTGACAATGTCGGGGGTCTCCTCTATGACCTCGCTTACACGCTGAGCCGAGGCTGCGCTCTGAGTAAGCATCACAAAGATCATCGACAACATCATCAGCGCCTGAAGGATAGACATGACATAAGTAAACAGCGACGTCAGCTCACCGGTGGTCAGCGTACCGCCTACGATGAACTGGGCTCCCCACCAGCTCAGAGCCATAATGCAGCCATAGACCACAAGGTTCATCACGGGATGGTTCAGCGCCATCAGGCTCTCTGCACGTACATATAATTTATAGAGTCCCTCAGCCGCCTGGCTGAACTTCTGGTTCTCATAGGCCTCACGCACGAAAGCCTTCACTACGCGGATGGCCTGGACATTCTCCTGTACGCTCTGGTTCAGGTGGTCGTACTTCACAAACACTTGTTGGAACAGACGTGCCACACGACTGATGATCTGATAGAGCGACACACCCAGAATGGCCATTGCCACGAGGAAGATAAGACTGAGTCTCGCATCAATGACCAGACACATCACAACAGACAACACCAGGCGGAACGGTGCCCTGACCGTCACACGCAGTATCTGTTGGTAGGCATTCTGCAGGTTCTGAACGTCAGTGGTCATTCGTGTCACCAGACCAGCTGTGGAATATTTGTCAATATCAGAGAAAGCAAACCGCTGGATGTTCCTGTACATGGCTTTCCGCAGGTTGGCTGCGAACCCCGAAGCAGCATAGGCCACCGAACGGCCTGCCATGATGCCGAAGGCCAAGGAGAGAAACGCCATTCCAATCATCACCGCGCCGTAGAAGTAGACATTCTCCATGCTTCCCGCATTGATGCCCTTGTCGATGAGCGAGGCCGTGACATAAGGTATCAACACATCCATCACCACTTCCAGGGCTGTCCACAAAGGCGTCATCAGTGAGGCTGCCTTATATTGTCCAATCTGTTTAGTTAGTGTCTTTATCATGTTCTGTCAGGATTTATCTGTATACCGTATAGCTGCCGCCGTCGCTTTGGCAATACTTACGGACAAGCTGCTGGATCAACTCGGCATTCTGCCGCACGCGGTCTTCATCGCCGTCGTAACCGTTAATAAGTACCAGGAGGTGTGTGGTCTCAAGTGTCATCTTCGTGCGCTCGTTGTCACTGGTGGGCGTCCCCACCCCACCCTGCGCATCACGGTAGACAGGCAGTCCGGCGATATTGAGCATTCCGCGCCCGATGCCCTCGTAGGGCTCACCCTCGCGACCCACGCCCAGCGTCAGCGTGTCACCCACAAACCTGTCGGCATCGAAACCGCCAATGCTGTAGCCAAAGGCTATAGAGGCAAGGTTCACCAGGTCGACAAGCGTATCAATCTGGTATAGTTCCTTGCCCTGCAGCATGCGGCGAATGAGCTGCTCGGAGGCAGGACGGTAGCGAGAAGGATCCTTGCCGCATTTCTTGTAGACGGCCCTGGTGGCAGCGATGCCGCTCAGTTCCTTCAACGACTCAGTGGTCAGTTCACGTCGGAAACGCTCCTCATACTCATGTATCTCGTCCCAAAGCGGGGCACAGTATTTGCTGTTCACCACCTGCGCCTCGACCGCTACCCCCACGAATCGAGGGCACACCTGTTCTATCTCTTGTGATACGATGATGTTCATGTCTTCTTCATTAACGTCTAATCGCTGCAAATTTAGGCATTTTTTCTGTATTTTCTGCGAACATTGACTTTTTTTTTGCTCGTTTTTTGTAAATTTGCAGGCGCAAACGAACTACTAATAACATATCTATGCACTACAAAGTGATTTCTCTGGCTTTGACCGTCTGCCTCAGCATGGCGGTTATGGCTCAGACAAACAACTTGAACAACCGCGCCCTCTGGGCCAGTATCAACGACAAGAAGGATGCCTCCTTAGGCGACTATCAGCAGCACACGGGCAAAGTGCTCGTCACGTGGCGCATGCTGCCAGGCGACGACGCCACGACGGGCTTCGACCTCTACCGCGCCATCGGCACAGCCGCTGAGAAGAAGATTGCCACCAACATCCGCAACCGCACCTGCTTCCAAGACGCATCGGCCAGCAAGACCGCCGACAACCACTACCGACTGACCTACTCGGGCAGCGACGAGACGCTGTCCATGTTCACGCTTACGAAGGCCCAGGTCAGCGGTGGACTGCCTTACGTCAGCATCCCGCTGGCCGACACGAAGGACGTTTATGCCGACACCAAGAAGATTGTATATACGGCCAACGACGTGAGCGTGGGCGACCTCGACGGCGACGGTGAGTTCGAGATCGTGGTGAAGCGCCTGCAGAGCGTGAAGGACGCCTCGGGCAACATCGTCAGCGACGGCTCTGGCGCCAGCTACTCACAGCAGGACTGCCTCTGGGCGGTCATCTGGGATGCCTATAAGCTAGACGGCACGCTCCTTTGGCGAGTCAAGGGCGGCCCAGGCATCATTCTCGGCAACTCGTCGAGCTTCGCCATTGCCGACTTCGACG
>Ga0310691_10008726_pt1 | contig 10364 bp, 10 predicted proteins | sample 176DNAGHGlowgp2_FD_203887 | JGI IMG/M metagenome (GOLD analysis project Ga0310691, IMG submission 203887) | Sheep rumen microbial communities from Palmerston North, Manawatu-Wanganui, New Zealand - 1766 DNA GHGlow gp2 (v2) (version 2) | ecosystem: Host-associated > Mammals > Digestive system >...
CCTCAGTATTTCCTGAGGGACTTTTTAAGTAAGCGGGTGATGGGAATCGAAGGGCCGCACCCCAAACAAAGAATTAAAAAATCAGTAAATTCAACACTTTGAAAGGAGGAGCGGCACTCATTTCCTTCAAGGTCACGCAAAAGGTCACGCAGATGAATCAATACGAAAAAATTGCTTTGTTTTCCCGTATAACACGGATACCACTACTATGATCCGTGACCAGAGTTGCAACTCGTTTCAACTGATTTCCATTCGGTCTCGCCAGTCTCTACTCCCTTATGTACAAGGTAACACGCTCCTGAATTATCTTACACGCGTCATCCAGCGTCCTTCCACCGGCCAGGTATGCATCTGCCTCCTCGCTTATGATATCCAGTATCGCATTGTTATAAACATAACTTCTGAGCTTGCCGTTTACCATATCCCTGACGGTCTGCACGTCTTTCGGTTCCGCCCGCATGACCTCGATCATGATTCCGCTTTTCCGTTCGAAATAGCTTTTTTTGACTTCCGGAAACGTGAATCCATCCATGGTGATCATGTTTTCCTTCGCTGCGTTCTCCATTTGCCTTTCAAAGCGATCCTTTACGACCGACATCCCGACCCCGGCGTAATGAAACAGATAGTACTTCACGAAATCCCATGCTCCGTCAGGATGCTCCGACTTCGCATTAATGGCAAGGCTTCCCCCGATGGGCACGACCGCAGTCTCAACCTCTCCGTCGGCCGCAGGGCAACCCAAGTATTCCACCGGACCGTCCTGCATTCTTCTGGCCAAGGTGCAATCCTCCGGGCTGCTTATTACGCCGAGCGTCAGCAGGATCTCACCGCTCCTCATAGCCCGAATGACGTCGTCAAATTGCCTGGCCTGATAGGATTTCACGAATTTCAGGAGATTCTTAAATTCCTCTCCCTCAAAATTACAGCTTGCACCGTCCCAGTCAACAAACTCGTCCATTCCCAGCGTACAAAGCATTCTTAAGATCGGTTCGTCTGCCGAAAAACCATACAATGAGTTTGCGTCTCCCCCGTTTTCCCTGAGCAGTCCAATCAATTCGTCCATGCCCAGTCCCTTCCTGCCCTTTACGACGGACGCTGAACCCCATACGCTGAACAGGTGAAATGCCGGAGACGCGGCACGGAGCCTTCCTCCTGTTTCCTCCGTTTCCAAAACTCCCTCGATGAAGGCCTCTCTGCCGACTTCTTCGTCCTTGTCCATGCAATCATAAAGATTCAGCAGAATCCCATCCTTGGCATATGTTTCCCGTTCCATCAACGTCAGCTCGATGACATCCGGTCCCTGACCTCGTAACAGTTCCAGATTCAGCCTTTCCGCCGCTTCGTCGGCGTTCCCGCCGTTCATCTCCGACCTTATGACTACGGAATACTTATTCTGGTAACGATTGTAGGCAGTGACGGCATCCGTCAGTTCTTCAAAGGCAAATGGCGCGCCTAAGGCGATCTCCGTCCTGTCTCCCTTTCCTTCCCTGACTTCCGTATACTCCGACGACGGAAATCCCCTCGGATTGTCGACGAACACCGGATTACCCACTTCGTTCATGCCGAAATATACGATCTCGTCCTGAAAGATGCCACAGCTCGCAAGGTCCAGAATCGTCTCATCCGTCCCGTCTTCCATTCGGTATTCATGCAACCTGCCTTCCCAAAGGTACGTCATTCCGTTCACGGACGCCGCAACCTGCGGTGACGCGTTCATTTCAAGTCCCGGAATTCCTTCGATCCGCGTCACCTCCGGTTCTTCGCTGTCTGATTCCTTCAGTTCCCTCAGATATGCGCCGTCATCATCCTTAGCCAAGAGGATCGGCCTCCCGCCCGTCTTCATCCCGATCCCCAAAAGCTGCGGGACTTCGTCGCGGTATGTTTCGCGCATCTCCCCGTCCAGAATGTCGATTTTGTCTCCGCGCCGCCATATCGGTATTTGTTCTCCATCCCATTCTGCATAGCTGCCTATAACATTGCGCCTGCTCCAAAGAAGATAACCGTCGCCGTAAGCATAAAACCCCATAACGACAGGCCATTCACCGAGCTCGTCTTTTTCCAGAAACGGAATTTCAAAACGGGTCGGGGCACTGTTCGGCCCAATCTTCCAAATCTCACACTCTTCATCCTTACTCGCGAGCACGAAGGCGTTATCCCCGGAATCAGCCGTGATACCCAGCACGCCTGTCATTCCCGGAATAACTTCTTCCCTAATCACGCTTCCGCTCGTGCAGTCTGCTTTCTGCACCAAGAGGCCGTCTCCGATGACCTGGCAGCCATATGTCGAACCGTTCCTTACGAATGCGGTCTCATAGGACCCGCCCAGCATTTGATGTTCGGCGTGCCACGGCGTCTCCCTCACCTCGCTCACAATCGGCACGCCCGTTACCGCATTCGGCGTTTTTTCCTCAGATGAGGGCTTTTTGCACGCCCCGGCAAAAAAGATCAGAAGCATCATCATCCCCAAAACCGAAACCAGGCAACGCTTTCTCATACCATTTGTCTCCTACTGATAATCGTTTACGCTTACTTTACTGCCATCCGCAAATCCTTCCACGTTGCCGTAAAATCCAAAGTTCCTTCCTGCGTCGGCAAAAGAGTAAAACAAAAAACTTCTTCCGCTGGGAATGTATGCTACCGTACTCGTAGAATATGGAGAATCATAAAACGGCATCGGATTAACGCCTATGCCATACAGAACCTTCATATAATGATCCACCGGCTGTTCATCCAGATATGATGCTGACACATAGCCATAATGCCCAGCGTTATCATATTGGACCTTAAACCAACCATTTAGGCGTTCAACAATCATAATGTTACTATGGTATGGGAGCTGCGTTATAATTCCGTAAGACGTGGATGGTCCCTGTCTTACTATCAATGAACTGCCATTGGTATGATTCACGTATCCTAACCCTGGCTGATTCACCGAAAGCGTGGCTTGATCAGACGTGATTGCCCTAGCATTTTCTCCAACCATGACAAAAACCAATGCCATCATAAGCACTGCACATATCGATTTGAGTGACTTAATTCTTCTTAACATACTTTAACCCTCCATTTCAACTTCGCGACCTAATTGAATCCGTTCCATAATTCCATCTTAGCCCATTGGTATCACCCCCCCTTTTCCCTTTGTAAAATGTAACGATCCGAAAAAGGAAAACGTGACGCCTCACGGAAAAATTATGCAATTATTGGAGTTTATTAATCTTCTCTGCCATTTTTATCAGTGTTTCCTTGTCCATGACCGCCCTGATGCAAAACAACGCTCCATTTTTATCTTGCCATACAATTTCATTTGATTCATCGGAATCTCCCGACAAAAAGAGATCCGCCTCCATCCCGTTGACGTAAACGATTTCACGCATCATGTCTTTATCAGCCACAACATTAAGCTCTTTCATCTCAGAGGAACTCATTACCGTAAAAACAAGCATACTTCCATTCTCGCCGGCATATATCTCGTGTACGAGGTTCCTGCTCTCATGTCTGTCGATTTGCTTATATTCCTCAGGGGCGATGTCTTCCAAGGTATAATGGGAAACATCATCGTCCAAGCCAACCCCATTTCGATACACGTATCCATTTTTTGCGAATCGCTCTCCTACCCATCCGATTACGCCTGCCCTTGCTTCTTCATCAACCGCAATAAGCAGACCGCAAAATAACCCCATTGCGATAAGCATGGTAACGGCCATCTTCTGCACGCGATACAGAATCGGATATTTTTCCATCCTGATCAACCGTTTCATTTTCCTTTTAAATTTTGGTGAAAACTCATGTTGCACATCCATTTCTGGAAGTTTGCTCAGCATGTATTCCTGTGCTTCCGTTAGAACGTTCGTTAATTGCAAGTCCGTCATTTAGACTGATCCTCCTTCAAATTCTTTTCCAACCTTTCCCTGGCTCTTTGCGCCATCTTTCTGACTGCGTCCTTAGACATTCCCATGCTGTCCGCAATCTCTGAATAATTGAATCCATATTTGTATTTCAGCATTAAGACGTCCCTGTCAGCGGGTGAAAGATCCATGAACTGTCTTAATGCTACATTTTCTCCGTCATAATTTGACACTGCCTTTTCCCATTTACAAATCTCATGCAGGGACGCTTCCTTTTCCCTTATGCTGAGTTTCTTTCTGTAAATGTCGATTGCCGCATTTCTGGTCGTTTCGAGCACGTACCACTTGGTTAAATTGCTGTGAGGTTCCTGCAGTTTCTTTACGTGCTTACACGCCTTAACCATGGCCGTCTGTACGGCATCTTCCGAGTCTTCACGATTATGTAGAATGGCAAACGAAAGCCGAAACATGTATTCCGAATACAATTCGTAAATCTGCTCAATCTTTGTTCTTTCTGACTCGTCCTCTATTGTCGCAAGAAAAACTAACATTTCTTATTCCCCCTTCAAACATTCGTTCTGGCATTCGCGGTATCGCTGAACATCATGTATCCGTTGGAAGAGAGATTTGACCACTGCTTTACCGTGGTATTTCCACGCCTTAGGGTAACGGTAGCTACGATTTGATCCGACGTATGCTCAGCAAATACATTCAAAGAACAGGTCGCAGTCGTTCCGCTAAAGCTTAATCCCGGAAATACATCGGCAATCGAATCCGTTGAAGCTTTCACCGTGCTGCTCATAACCATTACAATCGCCAAAGCGGTCATCATTGCAAGTATTTTTCGCATATCCTTTTATCCTCCTTTCCTCGTTTCTAACTATATGTAACGATTTAAGAGTGGCAAACGTGACACCCCATATATATTTTTTTCATCCGCTGTCAAATTCAACACGAAAAAACGGCACTGACAAATCATCTCACGGTCAGACAATCTTCCCGTCATTCATCATCTCGCGCATTCTCTCCAAAGCCGTCTCCTCGATCTTTCGAAGGTAATTCTCCGACAGGTGATAATATGCCGCAGTCTCCGCAATGGTCTTGGCCCGTATGGCCCCCAGGCCATAGTGGTACGCCAGTAGCATTCTTTGCCTCTCCGGAAGCATTTTCAGGCGGTTTCTCATCTTTTCCAGCATCACGTGAAGCACCGCCAGGTTTCCGGTCGGATCCGTCTGGCTCGCGGTGGTTCTGGACATTTCCACGAGTCCCTCGCCGGTCTCCGTGTCGTCGTCCAGGAAGACCCTGGTCAGTCCCTTCTTCTCCATGTGCCTCTCAAAGGTGGACTGACATTTGTCGCACAGGTCGATCATGGCATTTTTCATGACGTCATAGGCATAGGTGGAGAACTTTACGTTCCTTCCCTCGTCAAAGTGTTTTGCCGCCGTGAGCATGGCAAACCTGCCCTCCTGAAGCAAGTCTTCCAGGTCGATTCCATCGGAGGAGTTCACCTCGCGCTTGTCCTCCATCCGCTTGGCAACCTGAACGATCAGTCCCTCGTTCTCCATGAGCAATGTCGTCTCCGCCAGCAGGTCGTTTTCCTTAACCAGCCGACACAGCTCAATGTTTCTTTCGTTTTTTTTCTCAGATTTCGTCATTCCCTTTTCCATAAGTCCATCAGGACGGGTGCCGCCTGGTCAGCCAGCTTTGTCAACGCTGGCAGCTCCGCCTCTCCGATTCCGGGTGCGCGGGTCAGAGCCCGCCTGATCCCTTCGGTGACCCGTTTTCTTTTTTCTTCCTCTCCCAGGTTTTTCAGATCCTCAAGCCTGCCGATCTCTTCCCTTACACTTTGCGCGATCTCCGAGGACAGGACTTCCCTCCCGAGGTCCGCTTCCCTGATTTCTTCCGCGCATTTTCTCCGGATCTCCCGGACGGCCGCCATGAGCTGTGCCTCGATCTTCGACAGCTCAAACCGTTCCGCCGGAACCTGTTTTGCCCGCAGCTCCTTTTTCAGTTCCGTCAGTTCCTTCGCCTTCGGCAGGTTTCCCAAATCCTGCTGCTCGCTGATCAGCCCGTAGGCAAATTCAAGAAGCGCGTTGTGGTCGGCCAGCGCCTGAGCCACGGCTCCGGAAAAATAGGTCGCCATCATCCTGGTGGCAAGCGCGAACCTGTCGTTTGTCAAAAGTTCGTTAACCACCCTGGGATCCGCCTTTTTGGAGTATAGGCTTTTGGCCGCCTCCACGGACAGTCCCATCTCACTCAAATCGTAAAAAGTGTCCTCCGGAACGTCCGTAAGGCCGAGGACGTAGTCCGTCGTCACGTGGTAAAGCCGCGCCAGCTTCACCAATACGTCGCTGCTGACGGTCTTTGTTTCCCCGCTCTCCATCCTGCCGTACGTGGTGCGGTCCATTCCCAGGACGTCGGCCAGCTTTGCCCTGCTGGAATAGCCGTGCTCCTCCCGCAGTTCCCTCAGTCTCTCGTGCAGTTCTCCAGGCAGTCTTTCTCCCATGTCTCCTCCATCCAGAACATATGTTCTTTTGTCACCATCATAACACGGACGATGCAAATTTGCATCATTTTTTTAAAAATCTTTTTCGAAAGCACCGCAAAAGTGCAATACCCCCGCAAAACGGGAAAGGCGCGTTTTTTCGCCATATTATTACGCGGAAGCGCTAAAGGATTCACCGACGAAGGCAAAAAGGATTCTTCCCCCGGGCAGGAAGGATCCTTTTTCCTTTGTGCGGGCGGAGTGCGGAGGTGCAACCTTTGCCGGATCGTGAAGGCGGCGCCTTACGCGGGGTGCAGGGGCAAGGCTCCGCTCAGGTCCAGGGTGAAACCTTGGCCCAATGAAGTGTTGCGCCGCGACACTTTGTATTGGGTTATCTTCCGTCGCGGATCTTCCAAGACGGATCGGCTTCGCCGTCACAAGAAAAACAAACTTTTGGAAAAAAAGAAAAAGGAGGAAGGAAAAAATGAACAAGGTAAGGGCAACAAGACACAACGGAAGAAAGGGAAAGGCGGGAATCTTCCGGGCGGGACACAATGACAGAAGCTTTGACGTGGGCAACGCGGATCACGTTGACGGGCGGCGCTGTTCGATGAACGTCTACTGGGACTGTTATCAGGGATTTAACGTGGCGGATTCCGACGGAAACCGTCCCGAGCGGAAATTCAATTTTGACGAAGTCGAGCACGCGTTTTACGTGCAGGCCTTCGGAGATTCCGTCGACGCGCAGAACGAGAGGCACGAAAAATCCAGGCACAGGGAAAGGATCCGAAAGGTCGGGGACGTTCTCAGCGACCCGAAGACCTGTCCGGAGGAATCCATCTATCAGCTTGGCACGAAGGACGGACACGAAGACCCGGCGCTGTTCGTTCAGGTCGTGGAAGAACTGTTCGGGGAAATGACGAGGCGCTACGGATCAAACCTCAAGATCCTGGACTGGGCGCTTCACATGGACGAGGCAACCCCTCATGTTCACGAGCGTCACGTCTTTTTCGCGGACGACGGACACGGCATGCTTTTCCCAAAACAGGCAAAGGCCTGCGAGGAGCTGGGCTTCGGCCTCCCGGATCCCGAAAAAAAGGAAGGCGTCAAAAACAACCGAAAGATGAGCTTCGACGCGGAGGTGAGGAAGCTTTTCATCGAGATCGCGGAAAAGCACGGCGTGACGATCGAAAAGATTCCGCTGGAAGGAAAGACGCACCTTGAGAAAAACGACTTCATCCTCGCGAAACAGGACGAGGAGATCCGGGAAAAACGGCAAAGGCTGGACGAGCTGACCCTGAAGGTCGCCGACCTGGACGGATTTACGAGGGAGGTCGCAGAAGCAGCTTACGAAAAGGCCGTGGAAACGGTCACGGATGCCGTGAAGGACGAGACGGTCCGTCAGAACGTTTCCCTGATCGAAAGGTACGGAAAGGAACTGAAAAACTCCCGGCACGGGCACACGCAGGAGCAGCTTGCCTTTGCCGACCGCCTGATTGGCGGGATCGCGAACCTTCTGAGGAACAGGGCGGCCTCGCTCTCCTCCGCCATAAAAAGGATCCTCGGAAATCCCGAGGTCAGGAAGGCCGGTTTGGATGAGATTGCCAAGACGACCAGGGAGTCCGTCCTTGAGCGTCTGGCACGGGCCAAAAAAGAGGCTGTAGGAACCACCGGAAATAATCACGAGCGCGCAAGGCGCCGGAACGAGGAAAGGAGCTGACGCAAATGGCAATGAGAAGAATGTTTTCAAAGGAAGTCATTGACACGGACGCCTTCAGCCTTCTGTCCCTCGGCGCCAGGGGGCTGTATCTGCACCTGAACCTGGCCGCGGACGACGACGGCTTTATATCGTCCACCATCCGCACGGTGCGTGGAGTCGGCGCATCCGAGGCGGAACTCACGGAGCTTCTGGAGGCGGGTTTCCTGATCCGTTTTGACAGCGGGATCTACCTGATCCGGCACTGGCACCTGCACAACAAGCTGCAAAAAGACCGCTACAAGCCAACCATTCACCTGACGGAAAAGTCCATGGTGACGCTAGAAGGCGGAATCTACCGCCCCGTGTCGGATCCGAATTGGATCCAAAACGTATCCAGAATGGACACACAGGAAAGTACAGGAGAGAATAAGTCAGGTCAGCTTAGACAAAGAGAGGGCAAAACCCCTCCCCCGACGTCTGACGAACTGTCAGAATATGCCAAGCAAATCGGTTATGAAGCCATAAATGCCGAAAAGTTCCTTGCCTACTACGACGCCAACGGCTGGAGGAACGCCCGTGGCGAGCCCGTAACCGACTGGCAGAAGCTGGTCGACCTTTGGAAGGCACGGGAGAAAGATTTCCCTCACGGCATCGCCAAAAAGGCCGCCGGGTGCCCGGGCAGCCAACGCGACTACGATTTTGAGGAGTTGGAAAGGCACCTAATCGCCAACTAAATAACTTGTCAACTTGTCCTTTGTCAGCATCGACAAAGGCTTTTTTATTTTACGGAGCAGTTCTGCATGATGCAGGCTGCTTTTTTTTATAAGGAAAATACACATGATAAGCATACAAAACAACACCATCCCTATAAACAGCGCTCTGTCGGATCATGGCGCATTGCATCTTTTCACGGACAATGCTACAATGAAAGAGCTTGAAGACATGAGTGCCGCAATAGAAGCAGCAAAAATGAGAAAAGAAAAAGAAAGGACAATCATTCAACATTTCGGGGAACCTTACCTGACAACAAAAAGGAAAAATGGTAAATCCATTGAGTATTTCCGCGTGGACTATCGAGACCAATCGGGAAAGCGCCAGCAGATGTCCGCCAAAAGCAGAAGTGCTCTCATCGACAAGCTCTGGAATCGCTTCATGTCAGAAAATCCGGCGTTCCTTTTATCGAATGCCACCGTGGCGGAGGTATACGGCAAGTATCTGACAAGGCGAAAGGAACTCGTCGACGCAGGAGCATTATCCTCGCAAACGGCAGAATATGACATATACAACTGGAATCGCTTTTTTGCCAATTGCAATTTTGTCGACCTGCCAATCAACAAAACTTCCACTTACCTGTTGGAACTGGAATTTCGCAAAATCTGCGGCGACGGAACCAAATACACCAAAAAGGCATTTCTGAAAGGCAAAAGCCTAATGAACGGTATCTATCAGGAAGCAGTCATGAACGGCATTATCCCGACGAACTATGCAGCCAACGTATCCTTGGACTTGTGTAAGTTTATCGTGGAAGACTTTTCCGAAGAGACTGAACAATGCAAGTACTACTCCCGAGAAGAGGTGCAAACACTCAGGGCTTACCTCAGAACGCTTCCAAAGGATACCTATTCCCTTGGCATTCTGCTCCATACTTACCTTGTAAGTCGCGTTGGCGAAACAAGGGCTCTTACATGGGATGACTATAATCCTGAAACCGGAGAAATGAATATCTGGCACGAAATCACGCAGAAAAAACAGGGGGATAAAAAAAGATCCGATTTTGATAAGCATTGTACCAAAAGCGGAAAAAGTCAGGGCAGACGAACGGTTGCGCTCCCAAAGGAGGCAATGGAAGTGGTTGAGGAGCTTCGGAAGATCAACGGCTCCAAAAAGTACATCCTGAATGGCTGCAGGGACGCAAAATTCTCCATACCGACCAATAAATTTAATGAACACATCAGGAAGTATTGTGAGGCTTGCGGCGTCACCTACCATTCATCTCATAAGTTCCGATTCTACGGAATTACAAGAATGTACGAACTTAATGTGGACGAGGACCGCATTCAATACCTTGCAGGTCACACTACCCCGGAAATGACCAGACACTATGACAAATCCAGCTCCAAAAATAAAATGATCGAACGAGAGATCATGGCTGCCATCTGATGAAAAAACTGGTCACGCAGTTTTTTCATCGGGTCACGCAGGAAAAAATGGCCTTGCGCCCTTTATTTTTGGGCATAAAAAAGAGCGGGTGATGGGAATCGAACCCACGTGTCCAGCTTGGAAGGCTGGCGTACTAACCATTGTACTACACCCGCATGATAAAACTTATGAAGTT
>Ga0310691_10008727_pt1 | contig 10364 bp, 8 predicted proteins | sample 176DNAGHGlowgp2_FD_203887 | JGI IMG/M metagenome (GOLD analysis project Ga0310691, IMG submission 203887) | Sheep rumen microbial communities from Palmerston North, Manawatu-Wanganui, New Zealand - 1766 DNA GHGlow gp2 (v2) (version 2) | ecosystem: Host-associated > Mammals > Digestive system >...
GCCGTATGCATTAAGGATCGCATTATGAACGGCAACTGCAGTCCAGGCTGTTATCTCGCTCATGTCGGTAAATGATCCTTCGGGCCTGAGGATCATCGACATATAGATGCCGGTATCAGGAGGGGAGATGAAAGTCCTGCCCATCCTGCCGCGGCCGCCTGTCTGTTCGTTTGCGATGATGCATGTTCCGGACACCGGGCTGTCTTTGAGCATTTCCTTGAGCATATTGTTGGTGGAATCAGTACTTGCAACGCAGATTATGGAGGACCTGCGCTGTTCATCCAGATACGAATAGACTTCGCCTGCAAACAGCTTGTCAGGGCAGTATTCGAGCTTATAGCCCCGGTTAGTTACGGAGGTAATGATGCATCCGTCGGTCTTCAGTGCCTTGACGGCTCCGTTCACGGCTGCTCTTGTGACACCTATCCTGCTGCTTATGGTCTCGCCCGAAATATAGCCGTCCGAGTTGATCAGTATTGCCAGCACATCATCTTTTGTCATAATGCCCCCGAATGAAAACTTTTTATATTATTATATGTTTTTCGCGCGAAAATGGTAAAATTAAATCAGATAACAATGCGAGGTTAATATGTATACTTATAGCTTGCTTGCAGTAGTGGTCCTGTCCGCCATCTGCACCGTATATCTTATACATAACGCCAGTAAGGGTATCAACCCCTTATATATCCTTGCCTCATTTGTCATCACGGTCACCAATGTAGGATACTATTTCTTCGATGCTGCAGATAACCTGCAGAGCAGCCTTTTTGCCAATGCGATAGCATATATTGGCGGAATATTTCTGCCTTTGATCCTCGTATTCATTATTTCTGATTTTACCGGCAAAAAGACTCCCACATGGCTAAATCTCATCCTTTTTATCCTGAATGCCGGCGTCTATGTGACCATATTGCTGTCATATAAATACAGGTTCTATTATTCGTATTCATACTATGATGCAATGTCACACATGAAGCTCAATAACGAGCCGGGCATAGGCTATTATGTGAGATTGGGAGTCCTTTTTGTTGAAGTAGCTCTCTGCGTGTTCTTTGTCATAAATGTTCTCGTCAAGAAGAAGACTGTGTCAAGGAAGACGATGAGCGCTTTCGTGATGTATTTCCTGATCACACTGTTTGCATATGCAGCATCATCTCTGTTCAAGATCAATCATAGTGTAGTATCGTTCTCATATCTCCTTTGTGAGATCGCGCTCGTTGCTACAGCAAGACAGTTCCAGCTGTACGACGTCACGTCCAATGTGCAGAAGAACCTGTCTGAGAAGGAGAAGAGAGGATACTTTACGCTCGACAGCAGGTTTAATCTTGCTGCCTGCAACAAAGCAGCCATCAGCCTTTTCCCTGATCTTGGCGATACAAGGGTCGATACTGCGATCATAACGAACAGTTTCACTCTTAACGAGATCTTAAGGTGGGTCAAGAAACTCTCGTCAACGATCAAGCCTAACAGCTTGTATTCCAAGGACTTCATAATCAATGAGAGCAATCTTGAATACAATATCCACATCAAGTGTGTCTTAACTCCCATCACATTCGGCTTTAAGAAAGTCATCATGGGTTATCTCATCGAAGTCATCGATGAGACAGAGCAGATCAATTATATCAACGAATTGAGCTATACAGGTGTCAGGCTGAAGCAGGAAGCTGAGAGGCAGACAAAGAGAGCAGAAAACCTGCAAGGTTCCGTAATCCTGGGAATGGCGTCCATGATCGAATCCCGTGACAACTCCACGGGTGGCCACATCAACAGAACGAGTGCAACAGTCCAGTTGTTCGTTGATGCCATTAAGGCCAGCGGTAAGTTCAACAGGCCGGAGACTTACTGGAGTAACGTGATCAATGCCGCACCTCTTCATGACCTCGGTAAGATCGCCGTTGATGACAGGATCCTCCGCAAGACATCAGCACTGTCTGACGAAGAGTATAAAGAGATGCAGCGCCACGCAGCAGTCGGCGCTGAGATCGTGCAGCAGGTCCTTGCTGACGTTGATGATAAGGAGTTCGTAAGGATCGCATCCAATGTTGCTCATTATCATCATGAGAAATATGACGGCTCAGGCTATCCTGACGGCCTCAGGGGAAGGATGATACCTTTTGAGGCAAGGATCATGGCCCTGGCTGATGTTTTCGATGCGCTCATGAGCAAGAGGTATTACAAGGAGCAGATGAGCTACGATCAGGCTTTTGATATCATCAAGGAAGGGCTTGGCAAGCACTTTGATCCGGATCTTGGACTGATCTTCATTCAGATGCGTGATGATCTCATCATCCTGTACGACAGTTTCTCCGGCGTAGATGACCCCGGAAGGCTTAAATAATCTTTGTTGTTACTCTTGACTTACACTTTTTATGTAGTAAACTACTCACAATAAATGCGTTGACTCAGGACACGTATGACCGGTAGCAGGTCCTCAGAGAACCGGGTGCCACAGGCTGGAAGCCCCGCGGAACTGTCGTTCATATACAACCTGGATAGCAGCAGGGGTAAAGGCACTTGCCGTAACCCGCGCCGGTTGACTCCGTTACAGTCTAATTAAGTGGTACGGCTTATGCCGTGCAATTTGGGTGGAACCGTGCAGCCATGCATCCCAAAGTGTTGGGAACATGGTTTTTTTATTGCTTAAATTTTTGAAGGAGGATATAAAGATGTTTGATTTTAACAACGAGCAGGACAGGAAGAACTACAGACATACTACTTCCCATATCCTTGCACAGGCAGTTAAGAGGTTATGGCCTGAGACAAAGCTTGCCATTGGGCCTGCGATCGATGACGGATTCTATTATGATTTCGATAAGGAGGGCGGTTTTACAAATGATGATCTGAAGCTCATTGAAGATGAGATGAAGAAGATCGTTAAGGAAAACCTGCCTCTCGAGAGATTTGAACTTCCGAGGGCTGAGGCCATCAAGTTCATGCAGGAGAAGAACGAGGATTACAAGGTTGAGCTGATCAATGACCTTCCCGAGGACGCCGTTATCTCTTTCTATAAGCAGGGTGATTTCACTGATCTTTGCGCAGGGCCTCATGTAGAGAGCACCGGCGTTATCAAGGCTTTTAAACTCATCTCTGTTGCAGGTGCTTACTGGAGAGGTGATTCATCCAGAAAGATGCTCACCAGGATCTACGGCACAAGCTATCCTGATAAGGGAATGCTCAAGGAGCACCTCGACAGGCTTGAAGAGGCCAAGAAGCGTGATCACAACAAGCTCGGCCGTGAACTTGAATACTTTACGACGGTTGACTATATCGGTCAGGGACTTCCCATCATCTGCCCTAAGGGTGCAAGGGTTATCCAGACTCTGCAGCGCTGGGTAGAAGACGTTGAGCAGGAGAGAGGATGCCAGCTGACAATGACTCCTTATTTCGCTAAGCGTGATCTCTACAAGATCTCAGGTCACTGGGATCACTACCGTGACGGTATGTTTGTAATGGGCGACAAGGCTGATCAGGATGACGAGACCAAAGAGTGCTTTGCTCTCCGTCCAATGACATGCCCGTTCCAGTACCAGGTATTCCTGAACCGCCAGAGATCATACAGGGATCTCCCCATGAGGCTGACCGAGACATCCAAGCTCTTCCGTAACGAGGATTCCGGTGAGATGCACGGCCTTATCAGAGTCCGTCAGTTCACTATCTCCGAGGGTCACTACATCATCAGACCTGACCAGCTCGAAGAGGAATTCAAGGAATGTCTTGACCTTGCGAAATACATGCTTGGCACTGTAGGTTTGCTTGATGATTGTACATTCAGGTTCTCCCAGTGGGATCCGGCAAATCCTAAGAACAAGTACGAAGGAACGGCAGAGCAGTGGGAGGTGGCTCAGGATGCAATGGGCAAGATCCTGGATGATCTTGGCGTTAAATACGATATCGGTATCGATGAAGCAGCTTTCTATGGTCCTAAGCTCGACATCCAGTATAAGAACGTTTTCGGTAAGGAAGATACTCTCGTTACTATCCAGATCGATATGCTCCTTGCACAGAAGTACGGTATGGAATACATCGACAAGGATGGTTCACGCAAGACTCCTTATATCATTCACAGAACAAGCCTTGGCTGCTATGAGAGAACACTGGCATACCTTATTGAGAAATATGCCGGATGGCTTCCTCTCTGGATGGCAGACGAGCAGGTAAGGATCCTTCCTATCTCTGATGCTCATTACGATTATGCTTTTGAGGTTTGCGATGCGTTGAAGAAGCGTGGTATCAAGGCAACTGTAGATGACAGATCCGAGAAGCTAGGCAAAAAAATCCGTGAAGCTAATCTGCAGAAGGTCATCTACACCGCCGTCATCGGCGATCAGGAAGTTGCGGACAAGACTTGCGCCGTAAGCTCGAGATTTGACGGCAAGCTCGGTTCCATGAGTGTTGATCAGCTCGCTGAGGTAATGCTTAAGGAGATCAGTGAGAAGGTTAGGCACGAAGTCTGAGGTTATTTAAATAATTATGATAGGGTGTCTCAAGCGGGTGGTCGCTTGAGACACTTTTAATTTGGCAGAAGTCTTCCTAGCAAAATAGGCATTATTTCCTAGCATTGCTAGGATGATCTGCCTATTTTGCTAGGATTCATAACATATTCAACTTTTTTCCTAGCATTGCTAGGAAAAAACTGCCGATTTGCTAGGAAATGCCAAGTAGTTTCAAACCTTAGCAACTCTTATGTTTCCACAACATGTCTCAAATAAGTCAAACAAGTTACAAAACACCCATTCATTAGCTTTTGCCTTATATTGAGTCCGAAGAACTGTATAATATATGTAACAAACTATGCCCATCAGGGCGGGAAGGAGTGCCATTTTGCAGTACGATAATCTTGTATCCCGCAGCGTCATAATGAGAGTCGTGTCTTTCGTTACAGGATGTGCGGTTACGGTTTCCGGATTCTGTGTATCAGAACTCGGCGCTGCTGAACAGGTCTCTTTGCAGGTTCCTGAGCGTTCTTATGTTATCGGTAATCCTGAATTCAATGTAGAAGATGATACTCTTTTGACTTTTACTTCATTGCCGGAACCTGACAATGATATGGAAGGCTATACTTTCTTGCTCTCCGGAAAACCTGAATCAATGTTCCAGTATGATGGCACATACTGTTACACAAAGCGGAAGGGAGTCGAGGTAAGAACCCAGGCCGATATGGATTCTGAAGTTCTTACTACACTTGTTAAGGATGCACGTGTTCTTCAGATCTCCACAAATGATGCCTGGTCGAAGATCAGACTGGAGGATGGTGAAGAGGGTTATTGCTTAAGTAATACTCTTATCAATGAGGCTGATGCTACACCTACGCCGACGCCTACAAATGCGCCTACGGCAACACCTACCAATACTCCTACACCAAAGCCAACTAAGGCTCCTGGTGCTAAGACAACTAATACTCCGACTCCTACTCAGCAGGCGAAGAGACCTACTAATACAAGTACGCCTACACCTACTAAGAAGCCTGAGAAGAAGGTAACGAATACTCCTACTCCGACCAAGAAACCGGAGAAGAAGGCAACTAATACACCTACACCTACTCCGAAGCCGAAGAAGGCGACGAATACGCCTACTCCTACGCCCAAGTCAGAGAAGAAGGCGACAAATACGCCTACTCCGACTCCAAAGAGTTCCCAGAGCTGGACTGAGAAGGAGTATAAGGCAACTGTATATACAACGACTACGGTCAATATCCGTAAGGGTCCCGGCACTGATTACGGCACATATAAGACCGTAAGTTCAGGAACGAAGCTCAGCGTTGTGGCCGAGACTGACAACGGATGGTATAAGCTTGACAACGGCTATTACATCATGGCGAAGTACACTTCCACGAAGACACCTGCAACTGCAACGCCTACTCCGACATCTACGTCGACGAAGCATGATACGAGTAAGCCTTTCGATCAGTATGTGAAGAGTTTCCTTGGTATACCGTATGTGTTTGGTACTTCGTCGCCGACATCGGCCGACTGTTCCGGACTTGTTAAGTACGTATTCTCGAAGTATTACGGAATCGTGCTGCCGCACAGTGCGAGTGCCCAGTATAAGTATGGTACGGAGGCAGACACGAAGAATCTGAAGTGTGCGGATCTTGTGTTCTTCGACTACAACAAGGATGGCAAGATCGATCACGTCGGAATCTACATAGGCAACAATACGGTCGTGCATGCGTCGCAATCGCGAGGGAAGGTAATATCCTCAACATATTCGGCAATGTCGTGCATCTACGGAGCAAGAAGATTGGTATAAAAAGTAACGGTCCTCATGAGAGGGCCGTTATTGTTTCTGTCATTATCTTGATAAGCGCTTCGAAATCGTTCACCGACATGTGCTCATTTGCCTGATGACACTGGTCTTCCTGCCACGGGCACTGGACCCCGAAGGCGACAGTATTGGGCATGTGCCTTGCATATGTTCCACCACCGACAGCAACGGGCTTTGTGAACTTCTCTTTGTATTCAGGCTTGAACCCGTCAAAAAGCTCCATATTATCTGACCAGATCTTCGTAAGTGTCCTGATCTCGTTTGTATCCGTATCCTTATGGATCGGCCCCATGTGACTTACGATCTCAACGGACAGGCCATATGCGCCGCAAGCTTCCCTAAAGTGATCCATGATATCATCAAGTCTTGCAGTTATCGGGTAGCGTATGTCTATCACAAGGCTCTCCGTGCTTGAGTTTATATCGAGCATTGCCGGGTTAGCCGTAATAGTACCTGAGATATCATTGATGTCACAACCGGTATATCCTTCATAGGTGTTCCAGACGATGTCATCACTTATGTAGCACAGGAGAGGGGAGGTCTCCAGGACTTCGTTATTAAGCTTTGATACCATGTCTAGGATTGCGTTGATACCCAGTTCAGGCTTGGAGGCATGTGCAGTCTTGCCTTTGCCTTCGTATCTGTTGTCTCCGTATTCGATAAATGCTTCGTTGGGGACCATGTTTGCAGCATTTCCCGCCTTAGCAGTGATCCTTCCGGTCGATGCACCGGAAATCCTGATATGGAGTATTCCTTTCTCTGCGAAGATGACCGGGAATTCCGCGTCCGGAGTAATGGCAAAATCAGGTATCTCTCCCTTAACAGCATATGTCTCGATACAGTCGCATGTCCTCTCTTCATCAGATCCCAGTATCAGCCTGACTCTTGACTTGGGGACAAAGCCGGACTCCTTGAGCCTGTTCATTGCAATGAAAGAAGCGAGAGCAGGTCCCTTGTCATCCACGATCCCGCGTCCGTACATGACGCCGTCTTTTATCGTCAGTTCGAAAGGATCCGTATCCCAACCGCTACCCTGCGGAACTACATCCAGGTGGCATACGATACCGATCATGCGTTCGCCTTCGCCAAACTCCACATATCCTGCCTTATCGTCAATGATCCCCGTTCTAAAGCCGAGTTCTTCCGCTTTCTTAGTGAATACGGACAGTGCCTTCCTGGAGTTCTCACCGTAAGGACATCCGGGGCAGGGGACCCCGCCGACGCTTTGTATGCTTATCATGTCCTTCATGAATCCCAATTCTCTGTCATTTAAAGCCATTAAGCTCACCTCAATTCTGTTATTTGACTTAATTATTATAACTTTTGAGTCCCGATATTGTATAATATTTCTGTTCATATTGGAGGTTAGTATGCGCAAGATTACATGTTTATTATTGTCTTTTGTAATTTGTATCATGATGGCCGGCTGCAGCAGTGAGAATTCAGGTTCAGTAACAACGGCATCAGCAGATCATATCAAGTGTGAGATGAAGATAACGGATTATGGCATCATCAAGCTGGAACTCTATCCGGAGAAGGCGCCTATCACAGTGAATAATTTCGTCAGTCTGGTTAAGAGCGGTTTTTACGACGGTCTTAAGATCCACCGCGTTCAGCCCGGTTTTGTTATCCAGGGCGGTGATCCTACTATCGCAGGTAAGGATGCGGTAGCTGCCATCAAGGGTGAGTTCAGGGAGAATGGTATCGAGAATGATCTTGCTCATACCAGAGGCGCTCTTTCAATGGCGCGCAAGGGTAATGACAATAACAGTGCAAGTTCACAGTTCTTCGTCTGTGTAGGTGACTGCAGATCATCCCTTGACGGTAAGTATGCAGGATTCGGATATGTTACTGAAGGCATGGATGTAGTTGATAAGATCTGTGCGCTTTGTCCCGGTCAGGGTAGCATGGGCTTTATCGAGAATCCCGATGTTATGCCTGTAATCGAGTATGTTAAGGTTGTAGAATAACTGATTGGAGATTGGAATATGGAACTGAAGGGTCTGTTTTGTCCGTCATGTGCTTATGCAATTACCCAGGCTGATATCCAGTACGGCAACTGCCCGTGCTGCGGCGTTGATATCACTGCACTTGGAAACGAGAACTTAAGAACCGGACGTAATGCGGACGGCACAGTTGATATCACGGATGACAGGGGCAAGGTAATAGGTTCTGCCATACTGCCCCGCGGTGCGACGACAAACGTATCATATATCAATGACAGTTCCGATAAGGTAACTCCCCGGAAGCTCAGGATCGACATGGCCTGCCCCGGCGGAAGGACTATGTTCTATGAGAGCGGGTCCATGTATTGCCAGATCAAGTCCGGTATCTATAACGATGCCAAAGGCGGTTTTGCAAAGAAACTCAATGCCAAGAGGCGTAATTTCATGGATTCTTCCAAGTTCCTTGATAAGACTGCGGAGCAGATAACAGGAGCTGCAGGAAGGATAAGTGTTGAGAGGACGTCTGATTTTCCTTTCGAGGATGCTGACAGCGTCAGGACAGTGTTCATGAATGCTTCAGTCCTGGACCTTAATAAGGCTATGAACGAGAACCACGGAACGCGATTCTCTCTTGACGATTTCTTCTTTGACGGGCTTGTGAAGATATACACTTACCGCGTCGGTGAGTCCTACAAATACCTGACTTTGGGAACGATCATCAAGGGCGATGAGATCTCAATGACTTTGTCAACGGCTGCTGATCTTGCAGACGGTCTTGAGCAGGTAAGGGATGTAACAGGCAAGATAACGCAGGTAACTAATGCCTCTGCAGGTTTTGTCGGAAACGTGGCAAGGGCTGGAGCCAGGATGCTCGGACTCGGTGCGATCACTGCCATTCCCGGAGCGATCGGCGGCGTTAACAGATTTATCAATAACAGCGGTATCATCGGCCTGCTCAATGATGTTAAAGAGAATCAGGTTACAGATGATGATACAAATGTGCTCACTTCTGATGCAGCAGACGGAAGCAACGAAGGCTTTGGAGATCACCGTAAGAACGCAAAGATATCTTACATATCCTGGGGCTATGAGCTCCTTGTAGGTATGGTCACTGACTCGAGGCCGGATGCCAGGGATATGGATGAGTTCGAGACTTTCGTAAAGACGTTGAAGTGTAATGAGAGCCTGAACTGATATGAGAGATATCATCAGGAGTTCGGACAACCAATTCCTCAAGAAGATAAGGAAGGTTCAGGACAGGAAGAAATGTCCTGAGCTAGTGTATATCGAGGGCCTTAGGATCGTAACTGACTGTCTTCTAAGCGGCGGCAGATGTGACAGTCTTATATTGTCTGAACGCAAGGTGGAAGAGGGAAGATCGATCGCCTCTGAATACGGTATCGATGATGCTTCGGTCTATGTTCTTGATGATAAGCTCTTTGATAAGATATCCCAGACCGTGAATTCCCAGGGGATCGCGATGATCTGCGAATGCCCTCAGTTACTAAATGACCTGCCGCTCCGTGGTAACGACGTGATCTGTGTCCTCGAGAATGTGCAGGATCCCGGCAATGTTGGAACTATAATCCGTATGGCCGATGCGTTCGACATGAGCGCCGTGATCCTCACGAAAGGCTCCTGCGACCCGTTCGGCGATAAGGCTCTTAGAGCTTCCATGGGCTCTGCCTGGCATATCCCGGTCGTTATGTTCGATGATGAGGAACTGCTGTTCGGTAAACTCGCTGATAATGGGATAACGTCCATCGCCATGCATCTTCATGGAGATGACCTTTTTGGATCTGATATCAAGTTCCCAGTGGCGTTCTTCATCGGCAACGAAGGCAAGGGGCTGTCAGAGTTTGCATCATCACGCTGCACATCGAAAGTAAAGATCCCGATGCCCGGCAAAGCAGAGTCTCTCAATGCGGCTTCAGCAGCTTCTGTTATAGGTTATGAGCTGATGAGGAGAAGATTGACATAAGGGAGCCAGATGATTAGAATAACATCAGAAAGGTACAGTCTGCAAAGACGGTCACCTTCTGAGTGAGTTGTAATGCCTCACCCATAGAGTGCTAGTCTTGGGTGAGGTTTTCATTTGCGCCTATATCTGGAATCCAGATAAGCAAATAGTTTCAGTAACAGGGCAAGGACACC
>Ga0310691_10008728_pt1 | contig 10364 bp, 4 predicted proteins | sample 176DNAGHGlowgp2_FD_203887 | JGI IMG/M metagenome (GOLD analysis project Ga0310691, IMG submission 203887) | Sheep rumen microbial communities from Palmerston North, Manawatu-Wanganui, New Zealand - 1766 DNA GHGlow gp2 (v2) (version 2) | ecosystem: Host-associated > Mammals > Digestive system >...
AAGAGCAATAACGGCAATGAGGCGGCCTGCAACCGTTATACATTTGCCTACGAGTCACCGATCGCCGGTGAGGCCAGATTTATCCACACATATATGGGCGACGGCAATCCGCTTCCCAGCTACGAAGGCGAGCCTACAGAGGTTGAGATAAACGGTGATATCGACAGCTTTACAGACAACATCTGGAATGCGCTTAATGAGAACAACAAGGTTTCTCTTTTTACCCGTTTTATAAACATCGAAACAGGCGAAACACAGACAAGAATTGTCAATAAGAATAAGTGATAAGGAGATTTTTATAGATGAAAGAACTGGAACTTAAATACGGATGTAACCCTAATCAGAAGCCTTCAAGAGTATATATGGAGGATGGTCAGGATCTTCCAATCGAGGTATTGAACGGAAGACCCGGATATATTAACCTTTTGGATGCCCTTAACGGATGGCAGCTTGTATCAGAGCTGAAAAAAGCAACAGGACTTCCTGCAGCAACTTCATTTAAGCATGTTTCACCCGCAGGTGCTGCAATCGGACTTCCACTTAGCGAGATCGAGAAAAAGATTTACTGGGTTGATGACCTTGGTGAGCTTTCACCCATGGCAAGTGCTTATGCAAGAGCAAGAGGTGCTGACAGAATGTCATCCTTCGGAGATTTCATTTCACTCTCTGATGTCTGCGATGTTGATACAGCAAAACTCATAAAAAGAGAAGTTTCAGATGGAATCATTGCTCCCGGATATGAAGATGAAGCACTTGAGATATTAAAGGCAAAGAAGAACGGCAATTATGCAGTTATCAAGGTTGATCCTTCATATAAGTGTGCTCCTATCGAGAAAAAGCAGGTATTCGGAGTTACCTTTGAGCAGGGACACAATGATATTGAGATAAATGATGAGATGCTTTCAGATATTGTTACAAACAACAAGGATTTACCGGATTCAGCAAAGAAAGATCTTCTCATTTCGCTCATCACACTTAAATACACACAGTCAAATTCAGTATGTTACGTAAAGGGCGGACAGGCAATCGGTATCGGCGCCGGACAGCAGTCCCGTATCCACTGCACAAGACTTGCAGGAAGCAAGGCTGATAACTGGTTCTTAAGACAGGCACCCCAGGTTCTTGAGCTTCCTTTCCTTGACAACATCAGAAGAGCTGACAGAGATAACACAATAGATCTATATATCGGAGCTGATTATATGGATGTTCTTGCAGATGGTAAATGGCAGAACCTCTTTAAGGAAAAGCCTGAAGTATTTACAGAGGAAGACAAAAAGGCATGGCTTTCAAAGAACACAGATGTGGCTCTTGGCTCTGATGCATTCTTCCCCTTCGGAGACAATATCGAGAGAGCAGCAAGAAGCGGCGTAAAATATGTTGCTCAGCCGGGCGGATCTGTCAGAGATGACAACGTTATAAGTGCTGCAAATGACCACAATATGGTCATGGCATTTACACATATGAGATTCTTCCATCATTAATTGTGTACTATAAAAATACCTCCAAAGATAATATAATCTTCTTTGGAGGTTATTTTTTATGCTCAAATTTGTTTACGGACCGTCAGGATCGGGTAAAAGTCATTATATCCAGGAAGAGATCATAAAAAGGAGTATCGATAATTCGAATAAGAATTATCTTATTATAGTTCCGGATCAGTTTACGATGCAGACTCAGATGGATATTGTGAAAATGCATCCGAGACATGGCATTATGAATATAGATGTACTTAGCTTTTCCAGACTTTCTCACCGCATCTTTGAGGAGATATCGGTTGAGACAGGAAGTGTCCTTGATGATATGGGTAAGAGTCTTGTACTTAGACACGTTGCGGAAGATATCAAGGATAAGCTGCCAATCATAGGCTCCAATATGCACAAAATGGGATATGTTGACGAGGTTAAGTCTACAATATCCGAGTTTATGCAGTATTGTATTGAGCCCGATGACCTGGACAAGCTAAAGGAGATTTCAAAAGGCAGGGGAGCTCTTTGTGCCAAACTCTCAGATCTGCAGCTTCTATACAGCGAATTCAAATCCTACATAAAAGACAATTATATAGCTCAGGAGGAACTTCTTAACATTCTCTGCAGGATTCTTCCGGATTCTAAACTGATAGCCGGCAGCACTATAGCTTTCGATGGATTTACCGGTTTCACTCCCGTGCAGTATCAGGTTATAAAGCAGCTTCTTAAGCTATCTGAGGAGGTTGTCTTTTCATGCACGCTGGGAGATGATGAGAATCTCTACGAATACAGAAAAGAGTCTGAGCAGGATCTGTTTCTTCTGAGTAAAAAGACAGTCCATGACCTGTTAAGGCTTGAATATGATAACGAGAAAGAGGTAAATGCATCCAATATGCCTGATTTCGACAGGTGGGCGGATTACAGAAAAGAAAACAATTCCGATATAAGGATCATATCCTCTGAAAAAAGCAGACATTCTGGTAATCCTGAGCTTGCATTTCTTGAGCAGAATCTATTTAGATATTCCAATAAAAGCTATGACGGTGACTGCCGAAGCATAGCGATATTGGAGGCAGACACTGTTCAGGAAGAAGTGCTCATGGCATTTTCCAAGGTGCGCGAACTTATAAGGCAGGATCCGACGCTTCACTATAGGGATTTTGCTATAGTCTGCGGAAGTCTCGACAGATATGAGCCTATAATTACCAGGCAGGCGGACAAGACAGGTCTTCCTGTATACATCGACCAAACAGGGGCGATTAAGCTCAATCCTTTGATCGAACTGATAAGAAGCGCCCTGAAAGTAGTATATGAGCGTTATACCTATGAGTCTGTTTTTCACTATTTAAGAAGCGGTTTATCCGATTTTTCAAGAGAAGAAGCGGATAAGCTTGAAAACTATGTCCGCTCCCTTGGTATCAGAGGGAAAAAGAACTGGGAACAGCCATTTTCCCAATATCCCAAGTATATAAAGAGAAAGCTTGAGCTTAAAGATGATGACAGGCAGTCACAGGAAGAAGCGGCTGAGTACCTCGAAGAAATAAACGAGATGAGACTAAGACTTGTAAACAGTCTGGCTCCTTTGTTTGAATGTGAAGGAAAAACGGTAAGAGATATTTCGGTTTCGCTTTATGCTTTTCTTGAAGAGAACAGAGTCGAGGAAAAGCTTGCCGTTATGGAGCAGGAGTTTAGAGATGAAAATGATGAGATAAGAGCAAAAGAATACGGGATCATCTTTTCAAAGGTTATAAATCTGCTTGATCAGGTTACCGGACTCCTTGGGAATGAACCGATCGAACTTAAGGAATACAGCGATATTCTTGATGTGGGATTTTCTGACATTGAGATAGGCACGATTCCGCAGAGCGTGGATAAAATCGTGGTGGGAGATATAGAAAGGACCAGACTTAAGGAGGTTAAGATATTGCTGCTCCTTGGAGTTACAGATGACCTTATCCCCAAGAACGCGACAGGAGGCGGAATAATATCCGATATAGAAAGACAGTTCCTTATAGATTCGGGGACGGACTTAGAGCTTGCGCCGTCACCAAGGCAGCAGATGTATACTCAGAGATTGTACCTGTACATGAACCTGACTAAGCCTTCTGACAAGCTTTTTATGTCATTTGCGCATCTTGACAGTGAGGGCAAGAGCATCAGACCGGCTTATCTTATAGGCAAGATCAGAACACTTTTCCCTTCGGCTGTTGTAGAAAAGGCAGATCCGTCAAAGCTTATCCAGACTACGGAAAACGGAATTGATTATATAGCTTCCAATATACAAAACTATGCTCTTGGCTATATGCAAAAGGAAGAAGAGCGGGAATTTTGCGCGCTTTTCCATGTTATAAATGAGGCGGGAGGAAAGAGCAGGCAGCGCCTTGCAAGGATGCTTGAAGCAGCGGGCATGAACTATCATCATAAGCCGCTTACGGATGCGGTTGCGTCCATGCTTTATGGAAATACTCTTGTAAACAGTGTTAGCAGACTGGAGAAGTTCGCGGAGTGCTCGTATGCACATTTCCTAAGGTATGGTCTTGGGATAAGCGAGAGAGAAGAGTTTTCTTTTAGCAGATCGGATCTCGGTAATGTGTTCCACGGCGTACTTAAGGATTTTTCCGAGAATCTGAAAAAGGAGAATCTCGACTGGTTTTCTTTTTCACCGGAGCAGGGCGAACGGATACTGAATTATACTCTTGATGATTATGCAAAAGAATACAGCGGCAATATACTTGGAAGCTCTATGCGCAATGAATATGCGCTTGAGAGGATAAGAAGGATCCTTCTTAGGAGTGTTGACACACTTCAGTACCAGTTGTCAAAGGGTTCGTTTGTTCCAAAGAGCATGGAGACTGCCTTTGACTCTGTCGGTAATATAGATGCGATAAATATTGACCTTACAGAGGATGAGAAGAGCAGTATCAGGAAGAAAATGAGACTTACCGGAAGTATCGACAGAATTGATACCTATGATGATGGCAGCCATGTGTACGTTAAAATTATTGATTTTAAGTCCGGAAGTAAGAATTTTGATCTGTGTGCGCTTTACTATGGCTTGCAACTCCAGCTTGTAATGTACATGAATGTTGCAAGAGGCATGGAGGAAGCGGTAAATCCCGGAAAAGAGGTTATTCCCGCAGCGATTTTGTATTATCACATAGATGACCCTGTACTTAAAGGAAGCGATGTTGATAAAGAAAAAGAAGACGTTGATATCAATAAACTTATCCGCAAGGAGCTAAATAATAAAGGTATTGTTCGTGAGGATAAGGAAGTTGTCCGGATGATCGACAAGGATATAGTTGATAAATCTGATGTAATTCCGGTTGCCCTTTCCTCAAAGACCGGTGAATTTTCCAAGCAGGGAAACAGTACGATGACGGGAGAGGATTTTGACTTTGTATCCGAGTATGTTACAAGGCTTATAAGAAAAGAAGGCAGACAGATAGTTTCAGGGGATATCAATGTTAATCCCTGCACACTTGGAGACAGGGATGCTTGCAAATACTGCAAATTCAGATCTATCTGCGGATATGATGAAAACATTCCGGGCTTTTCCAAGACAGAACTAAAAAAACTTGATGACAGTCAAATAATAGAAGAGATAAAAAGAGAGTGTATTTAAATGGGAGTGGGATTTACTAAGGAACAACAGTCTGTAATTGATGAGAGAGGATCTAATGTCCTCGTTTCTGCAGCGGCAGGATCCGGAAAGACAACGGTTCTTGTAGAGAGGATAATACAGAAGATAACAGAAGATAACGGAACAAGCATTGACAGATTGCTGGTTGTTACTTTTACTAAGGCTGCAGCCGCTTCTATGAAGGAAAAGGTATTAAATGCTATTCAGAAAAAGCTTTTGGAAGAACCTGAAAATGAGCACCTTCAGAAGCAGGAGACTCTCGTTCACAGTGCGCAGATAACAACAATTGACTCATTTTGCCAGTACATTATAAGAAACAACTTCAATGAGATCGGACTTGATCCCGCATACAGAGTTTTGGATGAAGGAGAGAAGAAACTCATTATGCAGGATGTTTTGGAGGAACTTCTTGAAGAAAAGTATGCTCAAAAGGATGAGGCGTTTATCGAGTGCATGAATTATTTTGCAACAGGAAGCGATGACAGTGCGGTCGAAGGCTTTATACTGCAGCTCTATGACTATTCAATGAGTATGCCCTGGCCGGAGAGGTGGCTTAAGGAGCGAAGCAGAGACTACAGAGTAGATGAGGATAATTTTGAGCAGCAGGAATTCGTCAGAAAAAGTAAGGAGAGCATAGCACATTCTCTTATTGAATGCAGGGACAAGATGGAACTTGCGGTATCAGTATGTGACGAAGGAGATGGCCCCCATATGTATGGCAAGCAACTGGAAAATGAACTTGACGTTTTTCAGGGAATTATCGATAAACTCGGGATTGAATCAGAATCAGGATTTGTTGCGGACAGTGTATCCTTTGATGAATTAAGATCGATGATCTTAAATATTGATTTCAAGAGATTGTCTGTAAAAAAAGATGACTCTGTAAATACTGATAAGAGAGAATACGTAAAAGCACTCCGAACTGAAGTAAGAGATAAAAATATCAAACAGATCAAAGACAAGTTTTTTTCAGAGGATAAGAAGACAATAATAAAACATATGGATATGGCGGCAGGTCCTGTGGAGGAACTGTGTAACCTGGCACTTCTTTTTAAAGAAAAATTCGATGCGAAAAAAAGAGAAAAGGGTGTAATTGACTTTGGTGATATGGAGCATATGGCTCTTGATATCCTTGTAAAGCAGGATCCTGAGACCGGAGAAATGCTTCCGACAGCTGCGGCACAGACTTATTGGGAATATTACGACGAAGTAATGATAGATGAGTATCAGGACAGTAACCATGTTCAGGAATTTTTGCTCAAAGCTGTTTCGGGAGAAGAGATCGGCAATTACAACAGGTTCATGGTTGGTGATGTCAAGCAGAGCATTTACAAGTTCAGGCTTGCAAGACCCGAGATCTTCATGGAGAAGATGCAAAGATATAAGTGGGATGAGGGCGAGAAAGAGAGAAAGATTGCCCTTCACAATAACTTCAGAAGCAGGAACCGTGTTCTTGACAGCGTAAATTATATCTTTGAACAGATAATGGGCAAGGATCTTGGCGGTGTATCTTATGATGAAGATGCTTTTTTGAGAACCGGAGCTTCTTATCCGGAGACTCCTGCTGATATGGCAGATGCATTTGATACAGAGTTTTTATTTGCAGATACAGGAGATGAGAAGTCCAAGGATGCAAGAGTTACCGAGGCAAGACTCATCGCAGCAAGAATCAATGAACTTAGAAAGAGCGGCATTGTAACAGATAATAATGAGTTCAGACCGGTAAAATACAGCGACATAGTCATCCTTCTGCGTGCGCAGAGTGGATGGGACAGTGTTTTCAAGAAGGAATTGGAGGATCGCGGGATTCCTGTATATGTCGAGTCGAGAACAGGTTATTTCTCGGCTGTTGAAGTTGTTACGATCCTTAATCTTCTTAGAATTCTGGACAATCCTCTGTGGGATGTGCCGATGGTAAGTGTCATGCATTCGGCTATAGGTGGCTTTTCGGACGAAGAGCTTGCGATAATCAAGGCCTGTGACAAGAAGGTAGAGAAGCGGATCTATGACGGAGGGTCTTTCTACGAGATACTCTTTAGAAGCAGGCTTGCAGAAGATCATCCGGATCTATCGCAGAAAGTGTCTGATTTTATAGACATGATCGATGACTTTAGAGATAAAGCGGTTTATTTACCTGTAAATGAGCTCATTAGATATATTCTGGATTCAACGGGATACAAAGAGTATTGTGCTGCCCTTCCCGGAGGTGAAAAGAGACTTGCAAACATAGATATGCTCATCGAAAAGGCAGCTGATTTCGAGAAAACAAGTTATCGCGGAGTATTTCACTTTGTCCGTTATATAGAAGAGCTTGCAAAATATGAGGTCGACTACGGTGAAGCAAATACTCTTGATGAAAATGCAGATGTTGTAAGGATAATGAGTATACATAAAAGTAAAGGTCTTGAGTTTCCGGTTGTTTTCCTTGCGGGAATGGCTAAGAATTTCAATTTTATGGACACAAGCAAGCCACTGTGTCTCGATATGGATCTTGGCATAGGAACATACGGCTTTGATGTTAAAAACAGGGTTAAGTATGTAACACTCAGAAAAAGCACAATGGAAGACTGCATGAAAAATGACATAATCGCCGAAGAAATGAGAATTTTGTATGTTGCTATGACAAGAGCTAAAGAAAAGCTGATAATGACAGGACAGGTTTCTTTCTCAGAGGGTGAAAAAAGAAAAGCTTCCGATTTCAGGGTGATACTTCAGAATCTAAGTAAATTAAGTGGGAGAAAAGAAGTTAAAGGGATACAGCCATTTCTTCTTCCGTTTTACAGGAGAAAAAGGGCAACATCTTATCAGGATCTCGTGCTTTTAGGACTTGCCCGTCATCCTGCTTTTGCTAAGCTCTGCAATGAGGTGTGCCCGGGCGAAACGCATATATCTCTTGATGACATGGATACAGAAGATGCCGGTTATTCACCTAAGAAAGTCCCATTTATTTTGAGAGTTGTAAGCGATGATGAACTGGTAGCCGGGGAACTTAAGAAGGAAATATCTCATGAAATAAGACTAAGCAAACTGACTTCTCCTGCAGCAGAGGACATTGGCAGCTATACAGAGTTCTTTAATGAGAGGTTTAACTTTAAATATGCATTTGAGAATTACAATAAGCTCTTCGTAAAAACCACCGTTACCGAGCTTAAGAAAGAAAAGCTTCATGAGGCATCTGAAGGAACAAGAGAACTTATTGAGGAAGATAAGAAGATAGTGCCGGCTTTTATTGGAAATAAAGAGGAGCTTAAAGGCGCTGCCAGAGGAACTGTCTATCATAAGATTATGGAGCTTTTGTATGAAGATGGGAGTGAGAGCCCGGAGAAAAAGATCCAAAATATCAGTGGCTGGCTTGAAAGCCTTGTTACAAATAAGCGAATAGAAGCTGGGGATATTGACTGCATCAATCCGGCAGATATCATCAGGTTTTATAATTCCTCTGCGGGGCAGAGGATGAAGGATGCCTTCTACAAGAAGAGGCTTTACAGGGAATCGCCTTTTATGATGGGACTTGAAGCTTCAAGAATCGACAAAGAACTCCCGGAGGGCGAGCTTGTGCTCATTCAGGGAATCATCGATGTTTGGTTTGAGGAAGACGATGGACTGGTACTTCTTGACTACAAGACAGATAAAGTAAAGGAAGGGTATGAGCTTGTAAAGAGATATGCCCTTCAGCTTGATTACTATCAGGAGGCTCTTGAGAAAATAACCGGTAAGAAGGTAAAAGAAAGGATTATTTACTCATTTACCCTTGGAGAAGTGATAAATTTGTAAGAAGTATCTTGACTTTTTTATAGAAAAGGCTTTTAATGATTCTTGCAGTTAAATATTTGCTAGGGGAGCTTTGCTGAGATGGACTTGTTCCGACCCTCATTACTTGAACCGGGTAATACCGGCGTAAGGAAGCATTTCTGATATGTTTTATGTAATTATATCAGATTACTTTATGAGCGATGAGATAAACCTCCCTTGGCTATCAAGGGAGGATTTTTTATGGAATTTTTTTTACAGAGGGCAGAAGACACTTATGAGATAACAGGTGCAGGCTATGGGTTATTTATCGCACTTCTTATCGTATTTCTTCTGGTTGCATGCATGTTCACAGGGCAGGACAGCAAAAAACATTTTTCAGTTAAACAGCTTGTATTTGCAGCTATGGGAATAACCCTTGCGGTTGTAACATCTATGATAAAATTTTTGGAACTTCCAATGGGCGGATCTATAACTTTGTTCTCTATGTTCTTTGTCACATTTGTTGGTTATCTGTACGGACCAAGGGCAGGTCTTACATCTGCAATAGCTTATGGATTTCTGCAGCTTATATTAGGACCTTATATCATCAGCATTCCGCAGCTTATCTGTGACTATATTCTTGCATTTGGTGCACTTGGACTTTCAGGATTCTTTGCAAATGCAAAACACGGAATGATCAAGGGCTATATTGCAGGATGCCTTGGAAGACTCTTCTTTTCAACTCTTTCAGGTGTTATCTTCTTTGGTCAGTATGCAGCAGATTACGGAATGAGCCCGTTTGCATATTCACTTTCATATAATGGAATCTATATCGGAGCAGAGATGATCCTTACAATTGTGCTTATCAGTGTTCCTGCCGTTCACAAGGCACTTAATAAGGTTAAGGTTATGGCTAATGAAAATGAGATCAGGGAAAGACTTTCCCTTGTCTGATCATATGTAATCCTGTTTTTTTCTCAGAAAAACGGGAATTTATAAAATCAAAAAGGCGTGGTGCATTTGATATATGTACCACGCCTTTACTAGTGCGCCGGAAGGCGCATGTCTTTCTTTTGCATTAAGGATTCTTAAATGCTTTTTTATAATACCTGCAAGAGTTAAAGAATCTGAATGCCGCATTTTTCAGCTTCGTTTGCTTCATCTTCTGACCAGAGAGAACACTGAACTTCACCAATGTGTGCTTTTCTTAAGAAGAAAAGGCAAAGTCTTGACTGACCTATACCACCGCCAATCGTGTAAGGAAGTTTCTTTTCCAGGATTGCTTTTTGGAAAGGCAGCTCTGCTCTTTCAGTACATCCTGCCTTCTCAAGCTGACTCTTTAATGAATCCTCATCAACTCTTATACCCATGGATGAAAGCTCGAGAGCGATATCAAGAACAGGATAGTATACAAGAATATCACCGTTCAAAGCCCAATCATCATAGTCCGGAGCTCTTCCGTCATGTCTTTCACCTGAAGCAAGGACGTCTCCGATCTGCATGATAAACACTGCACCCTTTTC
>Ga0310691_10008729_pt1 | contig 10364 bp, 13 predicted proteins | sample 176DNAGHGlowgp2_FD_203887 | JGI IMG/M metagenome (GOLD analysis project Ga0310691, IMG submission 203887) | Sheep rumen microbial communities from Palmerston North, Manawatu-Wanganui, New Zealand - 1766 DNA GHGlow gp2 (v2) (version 2) | ecosystem: Host-associated > Mammals > Digestive system >...
GGATCCGTTCGTGCTAGACGCGACCGCGTCGATTTCCTTCGGCGGCGCAAGGCTCGTGGCCACAGTGGACGACATCCCCACCGTCGTAGCCGCCAAGCGCAATATGCTAGATTATGCGAATGGTACGACACTTGTGCCCGGAACGACGGTTTATCGATCCTCTCTTAACGAAGACGGCACGTTCCCGGAGATCGTGGACACGGCGATTCCGACGACGATATCGGCATACTACCAGTTCGAACTGGAGCTGACCGTGCCAAGCACCGTGCCGCCAGCCTTCGTGGGCCCGACCGGGTGGACTTGGATCGACGGCCACGGGCTTCCTGATCCGGTGGACCTCTTGGGCGGAGAGAGAATCTATATCTCGGTGCGGTTTGACTGCATGGTGCGCACGTTCCTCGCAAGCGTATGGAGGGTGGCGTAATGTATCCGATTCCGCCAAACGCGACGAGAATACGGTACTTGGAAGCAACGGCGCTATCTACGTCGAGTGGTCCGTATATCAATACAGGATTCATTCCGACGTCGTATTCGAGATTCGAGATTGAATACGCCAATGTTGGCAATCCCTCCTCTCAAGAAGTGATGAATGGAATCGCGGGCGGGGCTGGAGGCAGCAACAATTCTCGGTTCGCCATAGGATCCTCCGTGAATGGTGGAGGATCGACATATTTCGGAGTCGTTCAAAGCAACATCGACAGCGTTCAACGTGTCTACTCGCAGACAAAGATTTTCCAGTTTATCTATCTGAACGGAACAAGTGCGACATACGGAACGGACTCCGTGACACGAACCGTGTCAATAAATCCATACGAAAACACGACGGCCCCAGTCATCCTATTCGGTCGCTATGGCGGCAACGGTGTCTTTTTCCCCGGTGCAACAACGCAGCGGATATACCGATGCAAATTGTGGCGAGATTCGTCGACCCTCGCCCACGACTTCGTACCCCTTCGCATCGGTTCGGTCGGCTACCTCTTCGACCGGGTGTCCGGCCAGCTCTTCGGAAACGCGGGGACTGGCGACTTCGTGTTAGGCCCGGACACCTTCCAACAGGGCGTGATTCCGACGAGGATGATGGTCGCGGGGAAACACAATTCAATGGTTCGGCTCTCTAGCTGCTGGGCCAACGGAGAGGTTGATTTGCCTGTTGACTTCATTCCAAGCGACGGCGTAACCGTTGAGGACACGATTCGAAGTACTGGTGGATATTCCGGCTCTTCTGACCGGGCGATTTTTGGAGTTTCAATTTCCAGTGTAGTATGGCAGGACATCTTCTGTCGAAAGAATGGGGCGGGTTATTGCTTTGTCTGCGGTGGTCCATTTGGCGAGTTTAGGTGGAATGGAGTATCTACCGTAAATGATGGACAGTTCCACACATTTCGCTCCGGCCCGTGGACTACTTCATACTCAACATCCATGACCGAATACAAAGTTGACAATGTGTCTCGGTCTGGCGTGTGGAACGGGAAACGATCCCGTACAATGCCGCAGAATCGAATTTGTCTGTTTGCGTGTCGAACATACAATGGAGGTTTGACATTCAAATGTTCAGAGAAGTCTCATTGCGAATTGAAGCGGCTTCGATTTGAAAAGAATGGAGTGACGCTTGCTTCGTATGTTCCCGTTCGCATGAACGGGATTGTTGGAGTCTATAATGAAATTTCAAAGCGAGTGTTTTTCCCCGTATCTGGAACTCTTGGAGGAGAATGAACATGACATACGTACACATCATAAGCAATACATCAATCGCAACGAATCCGCCGCGCTCGGCCGTCATCGACGGAGCGCAGGTGGTGGGGGAACTCCCCGAACCATATCTCAACTCGCAGGGCTGGTACCGGCTTGACGCCACCACGCCAGCGCCGGAGACGCCGGACGGCTACCACGCCGAGCCACGATACGCCTACGACTCGGAGGAGACGCCGACGCGCGTCGTCCAGTCGTGGGAGATCGTGCAGGACCTGCCGCCTCCGCCAAGAACGTTCAGCAAGTTCAGGCTCAAGATGGCGATCGCGTCCGCCGGACTTCTGGAACAGTTCGAGCAGCTTCTCTCGTCCGTGGAGGTCCTTCCGGGATATTCGGCCGCGGCCGCGTTCGCGGACGCCGTTACGCTCGACGAGGGCAACGAGAAGTTCAAGGCCGCGACGATGCTCGCGAAGGAGCGGTTCGGCCTGTCGGACGAGCAGATAGAGTCGATCCTGTCCTCGGCGGTCGCTTCCTGACTGGATCCGGCTACGCCAGATTCGCCTGCTGTTCCATCTTCTCTTCGAGGGAATCGTTGGCTGCGGACACCCTGTCGTAAGCAGCGACGATCTCTTCGGCCACGGCCGAGAACTTCTCGTCGTCGGCGTTGGCCTGGATCAGCTCCTTCAGCCTGAGCGCCAGCTTGGCCACAGGATCGACGAACAGCGCGCTGAACGCCCGTTTCGGCTCTACGACGACGTAGAACTTGTTGGCCTGGCTGAACGACGAATCGTTCTGCGGGCTGTGCGACGCGGCGTACATTCGTCTTTCGGACTCTTCGGCCGCGATCCTCTGGCACGTTCCAAGCAGTTCCTCCGTCGCTGCCGCGAGGGATACGAATTCGTCGAAGCATCTGAAGGCGTTGGGATTCGACTCTTTGAACTCGGCCATCCTTTTGCGGCTGTCAGGGCTCTTCTCCATCCAGTTCTCGATGTTCCGAAGGCCGTTGGTCATATCGTCGAACGCGGGTTCAATGTGCTCCAGATGGAACCCGAGCGAATCGGTCTTCGGTCCGAAGGACACAAGATTGTAGAACAGTCCCATCGGAGTGGGCTGGAACGTTCTGGGATCGTTGCGCTGTCTGGCGTCCACGCCGATCCGGTCGACATGGTCCGGCTCGTGGGGATCCGGCGGAGGAATGTCAGCCGTCTGTATCTTTCCGCCGGGAGGCGTCTTTCTCAGTAGTCTGGCCCCGGGAAAGACGGGGACGGCCTGGCGTTTCGCCTCGTCGAGTATGCGGAGGTACATTCCGTATATGGAATCGTTGAACGTGCCGGTATCGTATGTACGAATGGAATCTGTGGAATCGTTGCTCATATGAAATATTTATCGTGTTCGCGGAGGAACGGAACCGGATATCCGCGATAAATATAGATGATCCATGGACTACAAAGATACGAGAGACACGAGCGACACGATAGACACGAACGAATCCATATTCCGTCTATACGAATCGGTGACCGGATCCGATCGGAAGAATTCGCAGATCCTGCCGGATCCCCCTCCCGGATATCACCATGAAACGATCTACGCGACGAGGTTCGAGGTATCGAGGACGGACGTGGGCGTCGGAACGCACGACGCCCACGGAAGATGGATCGAGAACCGGAAGGATCTGATATCGGTATTCAGGATCGTCGTGACGGACGCCGGAATCCCCACGGAGAAGGAGACCGGATACATGTGGACCATGGCCGGAAACGGAGAAAGGCTGGCGGAATCCCTTTCCGCGAAATATTCCGGCAAATGGATCGTGGTGGTGCGAAGGGACGGATCCAGAAGGATGAAGAGCAGTCCGATCGTCGTCGTCGAACCTCAGCCGCCGCCTCCCGGACCTCCGGCCGACCCGAGTCCGCCGAACGAACCGGACGAGCGATCGCCGTACGTGCAGATGACGCTAGGAATCTAGCAATTCGGCGATAAATACATTTATATGGACGGTACGAACGAAGAGATCTTCAGGCTGGTGGAATCGGTTCTCGCGGAATCCGGCAGGATGGACCCGTCTGAGAGCAACGCGATCCATCTGAGCAACATCATAGGCCGGGCGGCGGACGAACTCGTCCCCCGCATCAACCAAAGGATTCTGGACACGCTCAACGAAAAGCTGGACGGACTGAAGAAGTGCGCCCCCGCGCTGTTAAAGATCTCCGGCAAAAAAAGCCCGCTCTCCACGGAGGCCATCGTCGACGCGAACGAATCCGGCGTACTGCCATGGGAGACCTACCACTTCGCGTTCGGCTTCCTGCGCGGAAAGTCGACGTTGAAGATCGGCACGTTCGGCGTGGAAGTCCCGATGGAGACGAGCCCCGGCGAGTTCGAGACGGTCGAGATGCCGTTCGATTTCGAAATCGGAATGGACGAATACTTCCGGCGACGGCCGAAGCCGAACGGATACTCCTACTCGTCCGAGGGCGCCCACGCCGTGTCTCCGACCCGCGAACGAAACGTTTTTTTCGGCGACAAAAGCACGATCAGATACAACATACAGACGGGGACGAGCCACGGGGAGAGCGACGCCATCTCCACGATCGAGTCGAGCCTGGCCGATGGAGAATACGCCCATCTGAAATTCTCCTTCGACATGGACGAGAAGTCCAAGCACGGACTCTCCGATGCGGAATATTTCAACACCATATTCATACGGCCGCTCGACAGGAAGACCTTCCTTCACGAGCTCGACCATCTCATAGACCTGGATTGGCGCAACAAAAGAAGCGGCATGAAAGCCGTCGCCAGAAAAAAGGGCAACAGAGTCAGCACCAGGCCGTATTTCTCCCGACCGACCGAAATAAACGCCAGATGGCAGGAATTCCTCGACAGTCTGAGAGATACGGCGAAGACCGGCGAAATTCGTCCGGCCCAATGGACGATCGATTCGATCCTTCGCTCCAGATACTACGAATGGCTGGTTCGCGGCGTTTCCCCCAACCAGAAGAGACAGATCATGAAGAAGCTCCCGGAAGTTCTGGAGTGGATAAAGGGTCTGGCGAACGAAATGTCGCCGGATGACGCCTGATGTCGCCGGATGTCTCTGGATGTCTCTGGATGTAGCCGAATATAATCGGTCGTGTTCGAACATAGTCGAACATAGCCGGTCATCTTCGAACATCGCCGAACATGGCCGGTCATCTTCGAACATCGCCGGTCATCATTGGTCGTAGAAATTGTCGAAATGGTCGAGATCGTCAATAAGGCGCTTCGCGCGCCAGGGAATTTTTTTTATTTTCGATTTTTAATGAATATGGGCATATGTAGTTGGAGAGAAAAAACTCCTTGAAAAGTTGGAAACATTTTCCAACGCTTCCCAAGGCTTGGGAAGCTATAAGGAGTATATACTCTCCGAAGGAGAAATCCAAAATGGCTACAACCAACATCAAGGCCGACATCAAGAAGGTCGTCAGTGATATTCAGAAAATGCTTACCGATTCCAAGTCTATCTATTCCGATTCAGCAGCACAGGATCTTGCTGAGGCTGAGGCGGCGCTTTGTGTCGCCACCGATGCGCGTGGCCTATACGCAGTGGCCGGGAACATGGTCTCGGCTATCCGGCACCTCGGCTGGGTGGTCGGAGGACTCGACGTCGATTGGATCCGCCATGCCAAAACGGAAGAGGCTGCGGTCCGGGAGATGAATCATCTCCGGGGCTACCGAAACCATCCACCGATGGAACCCGGCCAGGAACAGAGATTCAAGACGGCATGGGGGATCTGCCCTCTGACCGACGAGGTCCTCTCCGCGTGGGCGGAAATGGCTGTGGCCGAGGAAAAGGCAAAGCTCGCCCCAGGCGAGTTTTGCAAAATGGATCTCAGTTATGTGAAGGTCTGGGAAACTCGCGAGTGTGGTGGAAATACCCACTCTGACTGCCGTATTCCAGAGTGGGTCATCAAGCCGCTTCGGTCTGCTGGTGCCGCAATCTCAACGTCCCGCTTCGATGGCGGTGGAATTGTATACGTTGTTGTTGGTGGGCATCTCGTCAAGTCTTTCAAGTCCTGCTGTTGTCAGTGGTGGGACGACTCCCACAACGACTTCGCCGTCGTGGGAGGAGAGGGTGTTACCCTCACCGAGGGCGGCTGGTCGGAGGAGTTCGACGACGACGAGAAGGACTCGTCGCTATACGAAAGGATCGGGGCGTTCAAGGACGTCCCCGCCGCGAAAAAGCGCGAGGAGGCCGAGAAAAAGCGCGAGGAGGCCGAGGCCGCCGCGGCCCGGAGAGAGAGGTACGAGGCAGCCAAGGAGCGCGCCGAGCTCCTCTACCCCTACGTGGGGGCGCGGGTCTTCAAGGCCCACATCCGATGGGCATTGGAAGAGGACGTCGCGGAGGCAGCGATCGCCCTCGCGCGCCACATGAAGTGGCTGGCTCCCCACCTCCGCCCCCTCGGCGGCTGGCAGTGCCACTACAAGCGGATTTCCGCTGCATGGCACGCCGCATACGGATGGAACAGCGAGTCCGCGCTCGACGCCCTGCTCGGGGTGTGTTCCAAGATCTCCCAGCCGCGCCTCGACGCGGCATGGCAGATTGCCAATATCCTTTCTTTATAATCAACGCCAACCCACAACCCCAACCACCAATCCAAAACGCCATGAACAATAGCACCAACCCGTTCATCGCGGCCATCACCGCCGCGTTCTCCACCGAACTCTCCGCCGCGAAGCGGAAATATCCAGGATATGATCCCTTCAAGGATCATATCATGGAGTCACACCCGGAGGGGAAGTCCTACTTCCTCCCCGCCGTCGAAGGTTACCTCCGCCCGGACGGAGGCGTCCAAATCGTCTCCGAGACGACCCCCGACCCCAACACGCGAATCCTTACTCTCCGCTTCACGGCGGAGTATTACGATCCCGACGAGGAAGGACTCGCCGGGCTCGCCGGACCCGAGAGCGGGTATATCTGGACCGCCCGCTGCGGGCGGTTCGTCACGACCGTTCCCAACCCCGACGGCAATCAAACACTTGAGGTCAAGGTTCGCCCAGGCCACGGCGAACTCCAATTCTTCGGCCGCTCTTCGGAATGGACCACCGAAGAGGAAAACTCGGCCGAGGCCACGGTCATCCTTGCAAAAGAGGACGGCCAATGGCTGTTGGCCACAGCCTTTCCAGGTCCAGCCTCCGCCCACAACGACCCCGACATCATGGAGGCTCTGTCGAAAAAGGAGTATATTGACACCGACATGCTCCCGGACGGTGCGAACGATACGTCCCACGTTCAGCTGAAGAGTGACGAAGAGTTTGACAAACTCTAGCCCCCCTGTCTCTGTTCCCGGCCTTCGGGCCGGGGGCGGATTCATGCCCCCGAATGCAATACGTCGGAGGTGTGAATCCGTCAGACACGTGGTCTGATGGAAACCCAACCCACAACCACCAACCAAGGAGAAAAAAATGTCATTCAACACCGCCATGGCCGACGCACTCGACGAAGTGTTTGACGGCCCCATCCCCGAGGGGCCGTTCAAAATCGGTCAACGTGTGCGGCGCCTCGTCCGCCGTCCCGTCTGCGGAACGATCATCAAGCTCGTCGTCGTCGAGACCGACGACGGGCGTGAAAACACATATGATATTCAGGGCGCTCTCGTGCGCCTTGACACCCCCGACGCCTTCATCGACGACTACGGTCGTCGGAAGGAGATCGGAGAGGAGATCGTCGACGCGGAGGACGTCGACGACGGGTTCTGGGAGATCATCTCCTAGACTCCTCCGTTCCCGGTCTTCGGACCGGGGGCGGATTCATGCCCCCGAATGAAACACGTCGGAGGTGTGAATCTGCCGGACACCGTGTCCGTCGGACAACCCCAAGCCAAAGGAAACCAACAATGAGCAAGTCCGCCAATCCCGGCGAGCAGGTCACCCTGCGTGCCGCCATCCACAAGGCCGAGAAGGCCGCCCACGTCGCCGACATCAATCGCGAGGCGGCTATCAACGCCGCCGTCCTCGCCGCCGCCAAGTCCGTCGCAGCCGAAGAGGCGCTGGGCAAGGCCGACCTCAAGAAGTCGGACTACAACTCGATCGCCAAGGCGTACAACGACGCCGAGGCGAATCTCACCTCCGCCGTCGAGGCGGAAAACGCGGCGTGGGACGCCGCCGCCCGTGCCGACGCCGAACTCGCCGCCGCCCGCGCCGCCGCCAAGGCGGCGTTCGCGATCTAGGATCTAGATCGCGTCTCCGTTCCCGGTCTTCGAACCGGGGGCGGATTCATGCCCCCGAAAGAAACGTCGGAGGTGTGAATCCACCCCCTCGTGAACAATCCATGAGCATCTCTTCTTTCCTCTCTTCTCTTTTCCGTCGGGAAAAGAGAATCGTAGTGACTCTCGATGAGGCTCGGCGAAGGGCCAAAGAATGTTACTACGTCGAAGACCTCGCTGGAGCGAGGTACTGGAATAATTATATTGCAAAAACCTTTCAATTTCCTCTGGTCGATCAACCGCCGTCGGCCGAAGGACAAACAGTTCGGCGGTAACGCATAAATCCTCAACAAGGTAAACCATGAACATTCCTGCACTCATCGCCATCGGCCTTCTGGCCGAAGGCTTCGTCGTCGGACTCTGGTCCTTCGTAGCCGGAGTCGTTGAAGACAGCGACGGCCCGGCGTGGATCGCCTTCGACGCCGTTGCTTGGACAATCGGTTCCGTGATCTTGTTCCCCATCACCACAACGTGGGGGTGGATCCGAACCGGAGTCTGGATTTTTTGCCACTCCTAAAAAAAGGAAAACAACATGACCAACATCCTGGTTACCTCGATCGCCAAGAGCACCGCTCTGGTGATCAACACGAAGACGGACGGCGACATCCTCGTCGTCCGTTCCGTTAAAGAGATTCGTGGCAAGATCGTCTACGATCTTCGCCAGGCGTCCAAGCAGCAGATTCGTCTGCTGGACGTCGAGCACTCTACCGACCTCGGCGACGAGTCGTCGGAGTTTCTCTCGGCGCTTCTCGACCACACGGTCGGGGAGACTCACACCCGCCTTACTCAGCTGAAAGGCTAACCAAAATGATCAAGGTTACCGCAACGATGAAGAGCCACGCAACGCAAGCGGCGTTGCTTCATGCTCTTCCAGATTGGACGCATCCGGTCAATGCCGATCCTCGGCCGTACTCACCGGTGCGTGTCGTCAGGTTCGAGATCGCCGATTATTGGCGCGATTTCATTCCGGTGTACGACATCATTCGTGGCGTTACCGCCGAATACGAAGACATCAAGCTGGTGATGACGTCGGTCGTTTCTCCGAAGATCATTCCGCCGGGAACGAAGAAACTCGTCATGCATTTTCAACCCCAACCCGAAAGGAAATAAAATGGCACAAAAATGCTGTCACCCCGCCACGAACAGCGGAGTCTTCGTGTGCGAGTGCGGAAGCCTCGCACACATGTTTCTCGTCACAACAATTTATGACGAGAAATACATTCAGGTCTTCCTCGAACGCGAACCACTTGTCGAGCGGATCAAGACCGCGTGGACCCTGCTTCGTGGGCGGCGGCGGAAATACGGTGACTTCGGAGCCGTCCTCATCCGGGAAGCCGACCTGAAAGGTCTCGCCGAATCCTTCGACTCCGGTCCCGAGAAACGGGAGAGAGTGTCGCGAGAGGACACCTTCGTCCGGCTGTTTGACGAACACGAAGAAGAAGGGTGGACCTTCGGTTACGGCATCATCGCCGAGCTGTTGCCGAGCGAGGGCTACGACGAAAATCTGATCGAAGATCCTCAGCTGGTTCTTCGAGTGGAGTATCGTAGAGACAAGCCGTTCTGGCACCGGTGCAGGACGGCGTTGAGCCACCTGATCCGCTGCCGTCCGACCAGCGGGTGCGGAGACTGGGCGGAATTCCTGCTCAGCAAGGCGGACGAGCAGGCGCTTCATTGCGCTTTCACGTCCGCCGAAGAGCGGTACGACAAGAAGATAGAGAACGCCTAACGCCCTCTCGCCCCCGGAGGAGAAAAACTCCGGGGGCACCGACGCGCACCCAGCAAGAAAGACCAAAATAATTTTTCGAAAAGCTAGTGGCACCTTCTAGTGGATCGAAACAACCAAACCCAACCCAACAACAACAAGGTGTGAAGGAACAAACCATGAAAAACACCACCCCGGCCGACCCGATCTCGGCCATCAAGTCCCACACGACAAACGGATACATCCGTTTGTCGCTCGCAATGTCGTTTACCCACGGCAATCCCGCTGCCCAGTCTCGGATCCGCAAGATGAAGCGGGACAACGGGCGGGTCTACTCGCCCTGCGTCATTCGCCTCGTCAAAGAGACAGATCTTCGTCCCACCAAAAGGACCGAACGTTCGGCGCGGCAGAGGCTTCAGTTCTCCAAGGATCAGATCGAGAAGGTCATCGAGGAACTGAAGACGAAGGAGGTGCGCGGTCGCATCCATCGCCTCGTCGCCGCCAGGATCTGCTGGAAGCTAAACAAATCGCTCGGCCACTACATCGGCAAGCCGCCGAAGAGGCTGTCCCACTTCTACAAGTCTGGGCGGTGCGACTGTTTCGTCGCGCAGTCGCTCTACGAGTTCCTTCGGGACGCCTATGTCAAGCCGGAGCCGAAGCAGAGCGCGCAGGTCTCCGAAGTCAATCTCGGAAAACCCTTCGGAAAGGACGGCGTCGTTGCGATTCCGTTCTGG
>Ga0310691_10008731_pt1 | contig 10363 bp, 10 predicted proteins | sample 176DNAGHGlowgp2_FD_203887 | JGI IMG/M metagenome (GOLD analysis project Ga0310691, IMG submission 203887) | Sheep rumen microbial communities from Palmerston North, Manawatu-Wanganui, New Zealand - 1766 DNA GHGlow gp2 (v2) (version 2) | ecosystem: Host-associated > Mammals > Digestive system >...
ACTTATTGAAATTGCAAGAGAAAATTGCATAGATTTCGGGGATGTCTCCGGCTCCGTCTCCGCGGCGGCCTTCGGGCGGCGCGCGGCTCCGTCCGGCCGACATCCGGCGGCGCGCGGCGAGCGAGAAAGCGCTTGCGCGGGAGGCGGGGGAGCGGGTAGAATCCGGCGCGTTTCCGACTGGAGCCCCCATGAGCAAGACCCGCATCTTCATCGACGGCAGCGCCGGCACGACCGGCCTGCGCATCCGCGAACGCCTCGCCGCGCGCGAGGACCTTGAGCTTCTGGCGCTTCCGGAGGAGCGCCGCAAGGACCCCGCCGAGGCGCTCGACGCCGCGGACGTCGCGTTCCTCTGCCTGCCCGACGCCGCCGCGGTCGAGGCCGTGTCGCTGGTCCGCAATCCGCGCACCGCGATCATCGACACCTCCACCGCGCACCGCACCGCGCCCGGGTGGGCGTACGGCTTCCCCGAGCTCGCCGGCGCGCGCGACCGCATCCGCGCCTCGAAGCGCATCGCCAACCCCGGCTGCCACGCGAGCGGGTTCGTCGCGCTCGTCGCGCCGCTCGTCCGCGCGGGGATCGTCCGGCCCGACGCCCGGCTCGCCTGCTTCTCGCTCACCGGCTACACCGGCGGCGGCAAGAAGATGATCGCCGAGTACGAGGCCGCGGAGGGCCGCTCCCCGCTCCTCGACGCGCCGCGCCAGTACGGGCTCGGGCAGGCGCACAAGCACCTGCCCGAGATGGCCGCCGCGACGGGGCTCGAGTCGCCGCCCGCGTTCTGTCCGGTCGTCGCGGACTTCCCGTGCGGCATGGAGGTGACGGTGCCGCTCTTCGCGCGCGACCTGCGCGGCACGCGCGCCGACGTCGCGGAGGCGCTTCGCGCGGCCTATCCCGCGGACGGCCCCGGGCTCGTGCACTTCGACGAGACGGCCGACGAGGCGGGCTTCCTCGCCGCCAACGCGTTCGCCGGGCGCGACGACATGCAGGTGGCGCTCTTCGGGAACGACGAGCGGCCGCTGCTCGTCTCCCGCTTCGACAACCTCGGCAAGGGCGCCTCCGGCGCCGCGATCCAGAACCTCAACCTCCTGCTCGGCGCGGACGAGCGCACCGGCCTCGTCGTCGGCTAGCGCCCCGTCCCTGCTCCCCCTCCATGAAGACGCCCCCGCACCGCATCGCCCTCGCCGCCGCCCTCGCCGCGCTGCTCTGCGCCGCGTGCCGGACGCCGCCCCCCGCCGCGCCGGTCTCTCCGGCGGCCCCCGCCGCCGCCCGCGACGCGATCCCGCAGGAGGAGATGCCCGACCCGCTGCTCTACCTCCCGCCGCCGCCCGCGCCGGATTCGCCCGCCAAGGCGTGGGACCTGGCGCGGTACGAGTGGGGCAAGACCGTCCGCACGGCCGATCCCGCGCGCGCCGCGCAGGCCGTGCAGGACGCGCTCTTCACGTGGGAGAACCTCTACGCGATGTTCACGCCGTCCTACGGCCGGACGATCTCCGAGGCGGAGACGCCCGCGCTGTGCGCGATGCTGCGGTACGGGCTGGAGTCCGTCCGCCACGCCTGCCGCGGCGCCAAGCGCAAGTACATGCGCGTCCGCCCGTTCGCCGAGCTGCACGAGCCCTCGCTCACGCCGGACGACGAGCGGTTCCTGGTGAACAACGGCTCCTATCCCTCCGGCCACGCGGCCAACGGCTGGGCCGCGGCGCTGCTGCTCGCGGAGGTCGCCCCGGGCTCCTCCGAGGCGATCCTCGAGCGGGGCCTGGCGATCGGCGAGAGCCGCGTCATCGTGGGCGTCCACTGGCAGAGCGACGTCGACGCCGCGCGCGTCGTCGCGGCGGCCGCCGTCGCGCGGCTCCACGCCGATCCGGAGTTCCTCGCGCGGATGGCCGCGGCGAAGGCCGAGGCAGCCGCGCGCCGGTAGGGGAAAAATGCCGGTTGCTTTTTCGGTGCGGGCTATGCTAGAATCCGCATCCGTTCCGCCGCGGGTGTAGCTCAACGGTAGAGTGGCAGCCTTCCAAGCTGCTTACGTGGGTCCGACTCCCATCACCCGCTCCATTTTCCTTGCTTTCCGTTCCGCCCCCTGCTACAATCGCCCGCATGTTCCGCGGCTCCGGGGGAGAAGGCTTCCCCGCCGCGGGGAAAGGAACGAGAAGATGAAGATCCACCCCCTGTTTCCCGGTCTGTTCGCGGCCGCGCTGCTTGCGCTGCCGGCGTGCGCAGACGATCCCGAGCCCGCCGCCGCCCCCGCCGCGCCGGAGGCGCCCGAGGCGGCGCCCGCCGAGGCCCCCGAGGACCCGGACGCGCCCCTCTACCGCCTGTTCGAGGAGCTCGACGCGCTGTTCATGGACGGCCAGACCAACGCGGTCTCGAAGCGGCTGAAGGCCGCGGTCGCCGACCCCGTCTTCAAGCCCCGCGCCGACCGCCTGTTCTCGATCTTCCTCGGCTTCCTGCTCCAGACCGGGCAGATCGAGGAGGCGAAGTCCGAGTTCCTCGGCGCGCTCCGCACGGACCCCGAGCTCGCCCGCCCCTGCTCCGGCTACATCTACGGCTTCCTCTCCGAGACCGGCGACCGCGAGGGCGCGCTCGACTGGGCGCGCACGCTGCTCGCCCAGGAGATCCCCGGCGACTTCCGCCTCGCCGCCACCGAGTGGCTCGCCTCGGGCCTCGTCGATCTCGGCGACGGCCCCGGTGCGCTCGCGGCCGTGCGGGACTCGCTGGGCGCGTTCCCGGGCGCCGAGGCCGTTCCGGTCGCGGCGCGTGTGGCGCAGAAGGCGCTCGACGGCGGAAACCTCACGCTCGCGGAGGGCGTGCTCGACGCGCTCGCCCCGTTCGAGGCGGAGGACGCCGACGCCGAGGCCCGCGCGACCGTCTCCGGCCTCCGCCTCCGGCTCCTCGCCGCGAAGGGCCTCTACGACGAGATCGCCGCGAAGGCCGAGTCGCTCCCCGCCCGGATGCCGGACGCGCAGCTCGTGGCCGCGCTCAACTACGTCTTCCGCCGCGCCGCCGCCGAGAAGCGCAGCGACGCGATCGAGGCCCTCTCCTCCGCGATCGTCCACGGGAAGGCCTTCGCCGACCGCCCCTCCGCCCGCCTCGTCGGCGCGCGCCAGTGGCTCGGCGCCGCGCTCGCGGCACCCGAGGGCGCCGCGGCGCTGTCCGGCCGCTTCGCCGAGCTGATGGCCTCCGGGCTCCCGGCCGACCGTCTCTACGGCCTCTGGACGCGCTACTTCTACGATGTCATCGGCGACCTCGGCGCGCTCCGCTCCTACCTCGACTCCGGCCGCGCGCTCAAGAAGGCGCTCTCGGATCCCTCCGACGTCGAGATGATGCGCGTCTACGAGCTCGACGCCGCCTTCGTCCTCTCCGACTACGACGGCGTGCTCGCGCTGCTCGACCAGGGCATCCCGGACCACGACGCCCCGTGGCACGAGATGATGCGGACGAAGGTCCTCGCCCACCGCGCCGAGGCCGATGGCGAATGGGCGAAGGCCGCGGAGCTCTTCACGAAGTTCGTGTCGCTGCTCCCCGAGGAGGACCAGACCGACCCGACCTCCGGCATCGTGTTCACCAAGACGCTCCTCTCCGCCAACAACCACAAGCGCGCCGGCGACCTCTGGACGAAGGCCGGCGACGCGGCCCGCGCGGCCGCGGCCTACGCCGTCGCCCGCGCGGCGTACGACAAGGCGCTCGAGGACAACCGCGCCGGCCGCGAGACGGCCGACTACATCGAGGCGCAGCGCAAGGCGCTCGACAAGGAATAGCCACCCCATTCCCCATTTCCATCCCCCCGTTTTCCCACACCCAACCTTCCCCTCCCATGAAACCGACCGAAAAGCTCCTCTCCTCCGCCCGCGGCGGCTTCACGCTCGTCGAACTGCTGCTCGTCATCGTCATCCTCGGCATGCTCGCCACGGTGGCGGTGCTCAACGTCGGCCAGCACGCCAAGACCTCCGCCGTCGGCGCCACGCGCGCCAGCATCGCGACGATCCAGGAGGCCTGCGAGCTCTACGAGATCGCGACCGTCGGCCGCAAGCCCACGTCGATCGACGACCTGCTCAAGCCCGTCGGCGCCGGCGGCCAGCCCCTCCTCAAGGGCGGCTCGCGGCCGAAGGACGCCTGGGGCAACGACTTTCAGCTCCGCTCCTCGAGCTCGGGCATCGAGATCCGCAGCGCCGGTCCGGACGGCTCGTTCAACACGGACGACGACGTCACCAACTAGCGCGTCCCGCCGTCCGCCGTGCCGCGTCCCCGCGCCGCCTTCACGCTGATCGAGCTGCTGCTGGTGATCGCGATCCTCGGGATCCTGGCGGCGGCGGTGGCGCCGTCCGTCGGCGTCATGATCTCCGGCGGGCGCCTCTCCGCCTCCGCCCGCGAGCTCGCGGGCGCGGGGCGCTACGCGCGCACGATGGCGCTGCTCAACCAGACGCCGGTCGACCTCGTGGTCGATCTCGGCGCCGGGACGGTCGCCGTCCGCGCGCGCGACCGCGAGGAGCAGGTCCGCCTCGGCATGAGCGACCTGGCGGCCCTCACGAACGACGTCGGCTACACGGAGGAGCTGCTCCGCACCAGCGCCCGGCGCGCCGCGTCGCTCACGGGAGGGTTCGGCCTCGCCGTGTCGCACGCGGACGCCGACGCGGGCGCGGCGACGAACCTGCTCAACCGCTGGGCGGCGGAGGGGGACGCCGACGGCGCCGCGCCCGCGCCCGCCTCGCAGGTGTCGCTCTCGGAATCGATCGACGTCGACCGGAAGCTGGAGGGCGTCGCCGTGGAGTTCGCGGGCTGGACCGACACGCCGCGCAGCCGCCGCCGCACGGTGTGGGACGCCGACGCGGCCCCGGCGTCCTCGGGCGAGATCGTGATCCGCTACCGGGCCAACGGGACCGTCCGTCCCCACCGCTGGGTGGTCTTCGAGAAGGAGGACGAGGACGGCGGCGCGCCCGGCACGGGCGCGCGCATCGAGATCGCCGTGAACGCGGTGGGGCGCCCGAGCGTCCGGCTCGAGGGGGATTCGCGCCGATGATCCGCGCGGTCCGCCCCTCCGCCGCCGCGCGCCGGCGCCGCGGCCGCGCCGGCACGACGCTGCTCGAGATGCTGCTGGCGGTGTTCATCCTCGGCGTCTGCCTCGTCGGGTTCCTGCAGGGGATCTCGACGGGGCTCGCCGCCTACCGCCTCTCGCGGTTCGTGCTGCAGGCCGCCAACGTCTACGCCCGCGGAGAGGAGGCGCATCCGTTCTGGGTCGCGGACGATCCGGAGGAGGACCTGCCCGTCACGCCGGACTCCGCGCTGCTCAAGGGCTGGAACTACGAGCGCACGGTCGAGGAGGACGAGGACGAGGACGGGCTCTATGTCGTCCGCGCCCGCGTCTGGCAGGGCCGCGGCGGCCCGGGCAACGAGCGGGAGTACGTCCGGCTCGTCTACGCTCCGAACGCGGGCTCCGGCGCCGACGCCGACGGCGGAAGGGGGAACGCCCCGTGACCGCCCCCCGCCGCCGTTCCGCCCGCGCCGCCGCGCGCGCGGCCTTCACGCTGATCGAGGTGCTGCTCGCCGTGACGATCCTGGCGATGGTGCTCGGCACCGTCGGGCTCGTCCTGCAGACCGCCGTCTCGGGCTGGCGCGTCGGCGCGGAGCTGGCCGAGACCGAGCGCGACGGCGACGCCGTCATGGAGCAGCTCGTCATGGCGCTGCGCTCCGCCTACTTCCCCGCGGCGGGCGAGAACGCCTGGGAGTACGGCTTCCAGCACGAGGACGATGGCGAGGAGGAGTCGGCGAAGGACCGCATCTCGTGGGTCAAGGTTGGCGCCTCGCTCGTCGGCGAGGACTCCCCGTGGGCGGGCGCCGCGCACCGCGTGAACGTCTTCGTGAGCGACGACGAGGACGGGCAGGGGCCCGGCCTCTACGTCTCCGCCTGGCAGATGGTCGGGCTCTCGGAGGACTTCGACCCGGAGGAGGACGCGGAGCCGGTCCTGCTCTCCGACCAGGTCGTCGGGCTCGACTGCCGCATGCTCGACCCCTCGAAGGCGATCGAGCCGGGCGAGCCGTTGGAGTGGATCGACGAATGGACGGAGAGCAACCGCATCCCGACCTTCGTCCGCGTCACGCTCGCGCTCCGCCCCGTGGAGAAGGGCGACGAGCCGGACGTGCTCGTCCGGCTCGTCCGGATCCCGCTCGGCGAGCTGTCGTGGAACCCCGTCAACATCCGTGGCGGCGGCGGGCGCCAGGCCGGCTTCCGCGGCGGGCCCGGCGGCGATCGCTTCGGCGGCGGGCGCGGCGGCGATCGTTTCGGCGGCGGGCGCGGCGGCGATCGTTTCGGCGGCGGGCGCGGGGGCGATCGCTTCGGCGGCGGCGGTCCGGGCGGCGGTCCGGGCGGCGGCTCGGGCGGCGGCTTCGGCGGCGGCGTCCGGGACCGTCGCGGAGGCACCGACCGTGGCGGATCCTCCGGAGGCGGTGGCCCCTCCGACCGTGGCGGCGGCGGACGGCGTCAGGGAGGCGGATCCGGCGGCGGATCGCCGGGGCTCCGGATCGAGGGCGCCGGCGTCGGAGGGCGTCCGCGATGAGGAGGCCTTCCCGCGGCCGCGCCGGCTCGGCGCTCGTGCTCGTCCTGCTCGTCGTGGCGGTCCTCGCGCTGCTCGTCGGGTCGCTCGGCTTCCAGGGGCGGCTCGAGGCGCGGTACGCCGGCTACTTCGACAACCGCGTCCGCGCGGGGCTGCTCGCGGAGTCCGGCGTCGAGGTCGCCAAGATGCTCATGGCCCGCGCCGGCGGCGGCGCGCAGCAGGCCGACGGCATGTCCGACGACGAGGACCGCTGGCACGACGCCGTCGAGCGCCTCGGCAAGGGGCAGTCGCTCGTCGGCCTCGTCGAGCCCGTGGGCGAAGGGTTCATCGTGCTCGACATCGAGCCCGAGCCCGGCCGCCTCAACGTGAACCTGCTCGCACGCGACGACTGGGAGACGATCCTCGGCAACGCGGGCGTCCCGGAGGAGTACTTCGACTACATCGTCGACCCGATCCTCGACTGGACCGACTCCGACGAGGAGCCGAACTCCGAGGGCGCCGAGACCGAGGACTACTACAGCCAGCTCGACCCGCCCTACGAGGCGAAGAACGGCCCGTTCGACACCGTGCGCGAGCTGCTGCTCGTGAAGGGCTTCACCGAGACGCTCCTCACCGGCGGCCTCTTCGACCCCGCCACCGTGCGCGGCGACACCGACGTGAAGAGCTCCCGCCTCTCCTTCAACCGCTTCTCCGAGACCAACGCCATCGTCGTCGCCGGCATCGAGAGCCTCCTCACGACCTACGGCGACGGCAAGATCAACATCCAGTCCGCGCCCTACGACGTGCTGCGGACGCTGCCGGGCGTCGACGACATCCTCGCCCGCGCGATCCTGGAGGAGCGCGAGGCGACGGACGAGAACGGCGATCCCGACCCGTTCCGCAGCGCCGACGACCTCTTCGCGCGCGTCGACGGGCTCGACCCTGCCATCCGCTCCCGCATCACGGTGAACTCGCAGTACTACCGCATCACCGCGACCGGGCGCTCCGGCGACGTCGAGCGCCGCATCTGGTGCATCGCCTACGCGGAGGGCGCGTCGCTGCGCTTCCTGCGCTGGGTCGAGGAGCCGTAGCCGCGGGCATGGCGGCCGCCGGGGGCGAGGGAGGCGCCGCCGCTAGGTGAGGCGGCGGTAGAGGCCGAGCCCGATGGCGAGGAACACCGCGTTGGGGAGCCACGCGGCGAGGACGGGGGGCATGTAGCCCTTCTGCCCGAGGTACTTCAGCGTGATCGAGAACAGGTAGAACAGGAAGAAGGTCGCGAGGGCGAGCACCACGCCCTTGAACACGCTCTGGCGGCCCGTCGTGATGCCGGTGGGGATCGAGAGCAGCGTGATCACGAGGCATGCCCACGGGGCGGCGAGGCGGTACCAGAAGTCGAACCAGTGTTCGTCGCTGTCGTCGCGGCTGGAGAGGAGGCGGCGGAGCATGTCGCTCGCGGAGAGGTAGTCCCACTGGCGCGCCTCGATGTGGAGGTCGCGCGGCGTCTCCGTCAGCTCGGGGAAGGGGAGGGGGTCGGGAAGCGGGACGCGGGGGCGCGACGGATCGGTGTCGGGGAGGACGGAGCCGTCGTAGGGGTCGATGCGGATCATCTCGGGCCCCGAGAGCCACCAGATGCCGTCGAGGTAGTCCGCGCGGCGGGCGGCGACGCCCCAGACGATCCGGCCGTCGACCACGCGCTTGATCTCCACCGCCTGGGCGGGGAGGCGGTCCGCGGCGTTCGACGGGACGAAGAGGTGGGCGCAGGCCTCGACCGAAGAGGTGTCGATGCTCGCGATGCGCCAGGTGCGCGAGGCGGCGGGGTTCGTGTAGTTGAACTTCTCCGTCGGGCCGGGCGTCGCGTGGGCGAAGCCGGACTCCTTGAGCCGGTCCGACCAGGCGCTGAGGCCGGGCGCGAGCAGCTCGGCGTTGGCGAAGGCGAGGAGGCTCGCGAGCACGGCCACGCAGAAGAAGGGGAGCGTGAGGCGGTGGAACGAGATGCCGCTGGCGCGCATCGCCGTGAGCTCGCTGTGGTGCGAGAGCTGCCACATCGTGTAGAGCGTGGCGAGCATGCAGGAGGCGGGCAGGAACCAGTGCGTGTACGTGCAGACCACGCCGGCGTAGTACTTCAGGATCGCCGGGAGCGGGAGGTTCGCGTCCAGGAACCGCGACAGGTGCCCGAACAGGTCGAACAGGATGAAGATCCCGTTGAAGGCGACCAGGCAGACGAGGAGCGGCCCGAGGAACTGGCGCAGGAGATAGCGGGTGATCAGGGACATCTTCGTTCGTCTCAGGTCTCAGGTCTCAGGTCGAAGGCCGCAGGCCGCAGGTCGAAGGTCGAATGGCGGGCTTGCGACATGCGACCTGGGACCTGCGATGCCGCGGGGCGGCTAGAGGCCGAGGGTCTTGAGGTACTTGCGGCTGATCGCGTAGGAGACGAACGGGTCCTTCGTCGCGATCTGCGTGTCCTGCTCGACGATGAAGTCCTTCACGCCGGCCTTCTTGCACTCCCGGACGAGCGTCGGCCAGTCGAGCGAGCCCTCGCCGAGGGCGCGGAACTCGGGCGTCTGCGCGTCGTCCCAGATGCCCCAGTCCTTGAGGTGGACCTGGTCCATGCGGCCGGAGACCTTGCGGATCCAGTAGACGGGGTTGTAGCCGCCGCGCGCGCACCAGCCGAGGTCGAGCTCGGCCTGGATGGCCTTGGTGCCGTCGTAGAACATGTCGAGGATCGTCTTGCCGCCCTTGCCGGCCTTGATGCCGAACTTCTGGAACTCGAAGGCGTGGTTGTGGTACTGCACGAGGACGCCCTCCTTGGCGAAGCGCTTCGCGTAGCCCTCGAACTCGCGGAAGAGCTTCTTCCAGTCGGCGAGGGTCTTCTGGTCGGAGGCCTTGAGCCAGGGGATCGCGACGTAGGAGATGCCGAGCTTGCGGCAGTCCTCGAGGACCTTCTTCTCGTTCTCGCGGAACTGGGGCAGGCCGATGTGCGCACCGATCGGCGTCACGCCCGCGTCGTCGCAGACGCGCTTGAGATCGGCCATGTCCATGGGGCCGAAACCGGAGATCTGGGCGTAGTCGTAGCCGATCTTCTTGACGCGCTTCATCGTCTTGGCGGCGTCTTCGAGGGTCTTGGTGTAGTCGCGGAACCCGAACATCTGGGCCGCGACGCGGAACTTCGTGGGCATGGTTGCGTTCTCCTGGGGAGGGGTGGATGGAAGGCCGCCCATTCTCCCCCTTTTCCGGGAAAAAAGCAAGGCGCATTTGCGGTTGCGGCGGTCTTGCGCTTTCGGGCGGGCGGGCTGTAATCGCACGCATGGGACCTTGCGCGACTCCAGCAGCCGGAAGACCTGCTCGACCGCGATGACGAGCACGCCGAAGGCCAGGTGCAGCGCCACCTTCGCGTGTACTAGTAAAATATTTGTCGGGGGAGGGGTAGATTTCGTGGCCCCGTTGTGGTAGAGTATGCGGGCTTGCGGCGGCGAGTGCCGCCGCAACGCAACCCTCAACCCCAACCCCTCACGCGCGCCCCCGTCCCGGGGGTTTGCAAGAGCCTCGCCTCGATTTCCGTACTTTCCTCTTCCCGAAACCATTCGGCCGCAAGCGGCCGCGAAAAACAGAACTCAAACCAGCACTCGAATTCGCCATGAAACGATTCCTACCCCTCCTTGCGCTTCTCGCGCTCGCGCTGCCCGCCTCGGCGGGCTTCTATTGGCTCGCCGTCGGCATTCCTAATAATGCCAATGCCAATGCGAACGGCGGCGCCGGCAACTATCTGATCCTTTCCAACGACGATCCGTCCGTCACGGACTTCAAGCCCGTGAAGCTCTTCGACGTTCGCCGCACGGAGAACGGCG
>Ga0310691_10008733_pt1 | contig 10360 bp, 8 predicted proteins | sample 176DNAGHGlowgp2_FD_203887 | JGI IMG/M metagenome (GOLD analysis project Ga0310691, IMG submission 203887) | Sheep rumen microbial communities from Palmerston North, Manawatu-Wanganui, New Zealand - 1766 DNA GHGlow gp2 (v2) (version 2) | ecosystem: Host-associated > Mammals > Digestive system >...
GGGCGAACGACCGGAGATGGTCGTAGCCCTTCGGCTTCAACCTCTTCAACCTCTTCATCCTCTTCAACCCCTTCAACCGTTTCAACCTCTTCAACCATGTCCTCCCCCCTCACCCCCGCCTACTACAACCGCTGGAACGCCGACGAACAGGCGCGCATCGACGCGGACATCGAGAAATACCGCAAGGCCGACGCCACCGTCGCGCTCGGCGCCCCCGCCGGCGCCGAGGTGACAGTCGAGCAGACCTCCCACGCGTTCCGCTTCGGCGCGCACACCTTCAACTTCGACCAGCTCGGCTCGCACGAGCGCAACGAGCGCTACAAGTCGCTCTGGAACGGCGCCTTCGCCGATGGCGCGCTCTTCAACTCCGGCACCATCGCCTTCTACTGGCGCCCGTTCGAGCCCGTCGAGGGCAAAATGCGCTTCGACCCCGCCCCCGAGGATTCGGAGGAGTGGTGGAACGCCTGCCCCGACCCGAAGGCGCAGCGCTTCTGGCGCCGCCCGCCGAGCGAGCCCGTCGTGCGCTTTCTGGAGGAGAAGGGCGCCTGGCGCCACGGTCACCCGATCGTCTGGGCCAACCCGCAGTGGCACTACCCCGACTGGCTCATGGCCAAGCTGCCGCACGAGATCCTCGCCGAAATGCTGACCGACGACCGCAGCGGCGTTTCGATCCTCAAGCAGCCCATGGACGAGGTGCTGAAGCGAATCCCCGCGGAGTTCATCGACCAGATGGAGAGCGCGCTGCGCCGCCGCATCGACGCCCTTGCGGCGCGCTACGGCGAGCGCATCTGCAGCTGGGACGTCTGCAACGAGAGCGCGCCGCTCTTTCCCGACGGCCTCGTCCCCGGCTCCCGCCTCTGCCGCGATTTCCGAAAGACCTTCATGCCCGGCGACTACTGCCACTGGGCCTTCCGCGAGTGCATGCGCGCCTTTCCGGCAAAGAGCGTCCTGTCCATCAACGATTACACGCTCACGGAGCGGTATGCCGCCCAGACGCGCGACCAGCTCGCGCGCGGCGACAAGATCGACCTGCAGGGCATGCAGATGCACCTCTTCAACCCCGCGGACTGCGAGGCGATCGCGCAGGGGTCCGAGCTACGCTCCCCGGCGCAGGTCCGCGCCCAGATCGCGGCGGCGCACTCCGGCGAGGGCATGCCGATCCACCTCTCCGAGATCACGATCTCCGCGCCCGGCGGCGACGAGCGCGGCGAGGTCGTCCAGGCCGAGATCGCCCGCAACCTCTACCGCCTGTGGTTCTCGCTGCCGGACATGGTGGCCATCACCTGGTGGAACGTCGTCGATGACTGCGGGGCCCCCGGCGAGCCGTCCGTCTCGGGCCTCTTCCACCGCGACATGACGCCGAAAAAGTCCTACTACGCGCTCGACCGGCTCATCAACGACGAGTGGCGCACGCGCACCACCGTCCGGGCCGGCGACGACGGCGCCGTCTCCTTCCGCGGCTTCCGCGGCGCCTACCGCCTCTCCTGGCGCGACGCCTCCGGCGCGCTCCGCACCGCCGACGCGACCGTCTCCTGACCACCTCGACCATCCCGACCATCGAAACCGAAAGGATCCGAAACCATGCCCTCCCTTGCCGACATGCGAACCAAAGCGAAGGAAGCCGGACTGATGAAGCTCGACCGGCTCATCGCAACGCGCCAGCGCATCCCCGACTGCCCGCTCCGCATCCCGATCCGCGAACTCTGCGAGCGCTACGAGAAGCTCTACACCGGCGCGATCAACGACGTGATGCGCGAGCTCACGCTCCTCGACCAGAACCTCCCGAACGACATCATGCCGCTGCGCGACCACATGACCGTCTGCGGCGAGGCGTTCACCGTCAAGAGCGCCCCGAACGTGATGATCGAGGGCGAGATGACGTTCCGCGCGCAGATGCTCGACGACTTCAAGCCCGAGGGCGTCGTCGTCTGGGACACGAGCGCCGACGTCGAGGCCTCGCTCTGGGGCGGCGTCATGACCGCGACCGCCAAGACCAAGGGCATCCGCGGCGCGGTGATCGCGGGCGGCATCCGCGACACGAAGCAGATTCTCGAGCAGGACTTCCCCGTGTTCTACCGCTACCGCACCTCGAACGGCTCGCTCGGCCGCTGCATGATCACGCACTACCAGGTGCCGATCAAGGTCGGCAAGGTCACGGTCCGTCCGGGCGACATCATCTTCGGCGACATCGACGGCGTGCTCTGCATCCCGCGCGAAATCGCCTGCGACGTGCTCGAGCGCGCCGAAGGCATCGAGAAAAACGAGGTCGACATCTTCTCCTGGGTCCGCCAGGGCGACACGATCTCGGAGATCATCGAGAAGGGAGGGTACTTCTAATGTACCGCCTGCAAGGCAGGACGGCGCTGGTCACCGGCTCCTCCCGCGGCATCGGCCGCGCGATCGCGTTCGCGCTCGGCCGTGCCGGCGCGAAGGTGCTCTTCCACGGCGCGTCGGACTCCCCCGCGCTGCGCGAGGCGCTCGCCGCCGCCCGCGCGGAGGGCATCGCCGCCGAGCCGCGCGTCGCCGATCTCGGCGACGCGGCCGCCTGCGACCGCCTCGCGGAGGACTGCGCGGACGCGGACGTCCTGATCCTCAACGCCTCCGTGCAAAGCTACGGCCACATCGCCGACTTCGACGATGCGGAGTTCGAGCGCATGGTCCGCACGAACCTCCGCTCCTCGTTCGCGCTCGTCCGCGCGTTCGCGCCGCGGATGGCCGCGCGCGGCTGGGGCCGGATCGTCTCCATCGGGAGCGTCAACCAGGCGCACCCCGCCCCGCGCCTCGCGATCTACGGCGCCGTCAAGGCCGCGCAGAAGAACCTCATGCTCACCGCGGCGAAGGAATGGGCCGCACGGGGCGTCACGGTGAACACCGTCGCGCCCGGCGTCATCGCGACCGACCGCAACGCGAAGGTCCTCTCCGACGCCGCCTTCGCGGACCCGCTCCGCGAGACCATTCCCGCGAAGCGCTTCGGCACGCCGGAGGACTGCGCGGGCATCGTCCTGGCGCTCTGCTCCGACGCCTGCTCCTACATCACCGGCGCCGACATCCCCGTCGACGGCGGCATGTCCCTCTGAGGCCCTATCTCCGGCCCTTCCCGCCGGCGCCCTTGCGTTTCTTCGGGGCGGCCTTGCGCTTCTTCGGGGCGCCCTTGCGCTCCTTCGGGGCGCCGCCGGCGGGCTTCTTCGGGGGCGTCTCCGCGGCCTTCGCCTTGCGGGCGGAGCGCGTCAGGTGGGAGGGGGCCACCTCGCCGCCGGCGCGTTTCCCGGAGCGGCGGGCGCGCCGTTCCTCGTGGCGGACGTCCTTGGAGGAGAGGACGGGCGCGGGCCGCGGCGCGGGGGCTTCCGGGGCGGCGGCCTTCCGGGCGTCCGGGCGGAAGTCGACGATCTTGAAGTCGATGCGGCGCTCGTCGAAGTGGACGGCCGTGACGAGCACGCGCACGCGGGAGCCGGGGCCGATGTCGAACTCCCCGGGCGCGACGAGGCGCTCGCGGTCGCGGTCGAAGCGGACGAAGTGCGACGACATCGTCGAGACGTGGACCATGCCGTCGACCATCAGGTCGGGCAGCTCCACGAACGCGCCGAACGGAAGGCACTTCACGACGACGCCCTCGCGCTCCGGCGGGTCGCCCGCGGCGAGGCGCTCCTCGAGGAAGCGGAACTTCTTGATCTCCACGAGCGCCCGCTCCGCCTGGTCGGCGCGGAACTCGGTCGAGGTGGAGGAGCGCGCGATCGCGCGGAGCTCCTCGACGGAGGGCTGCGCGGCGCGGTCGTCCGCGAGCAGCGCGGCGAGCTGGCGGTGCAGTACGAGGTCCGGGTAGCGGCGGATCGGCGAGGTGAAGTGGCTGTAGTACCGCTTCGCGAGGCCGAAGTGGCCCTCCTCGTCTGCGCTGTACTCGGCGCGCTTCATGCTCTTGAGGACCATCATCGAGACGTAGTACTCCAGCGGCGTGCCGCGCACGGCCTTGAGCAGGCGGACGAGCGCGCCCGCGTCGCGCAGCGCGCCGGTGCGGATGCCGAGCGCGCGGAGGGAGGCCTCGAGGGCGTCCATCTTCTCGGCGTCCGGGACGTCGTGGAAGCGGCACAGGTGCGGGATGCGGCGGTACGCCAGCTCCGTCGCGACCGCCTCGTTGGCGGCGATCATCGCCTCCTCCACGAGCTCGTGCGCGACGTTGTGCTCCGCCGGCGCGACGCCCGTCATGCGCCCGTCGGCGTCGAGCGTCACCTCCAGCTCGGGCGACGAGATGTCGAGCGAGAAGCGCGCGAAGCGGTTGCGGCGCAGCTGCTGCGAGAGGCCGTGGAGGGCGCGGACGAGGCGCGCGACGGCGTCCGAGGGCTCGTCCGCCGCCTCGATCATGCCGAGGGCCTGCGCGTACGTGAGGCGGCGAGAGGAGCGGATGACGCTCTTCGCGAAGCGGCGCCCGACCATCGCGCCCGAGGCGTCGAACGTCAGGAACGCCGAGAACGCCAGCCGGTCCTCGCCCTCGACGAGGGAGCAGACGCCGTTGCTGAGCTGCTCCGGGAGCATCGGGATCACGCGGTCCACGAGGTACACGCTCGTGCCGCGCTCGCGCGCCTCGGCGTCGAGCGCCGAGCCGGGCCGGACGAAGTGCGAGACGTCGGCGATGTGGACGCCGAGCACGCGGCGGCCCTTTTCGTCGGTCGAGAGCGAGAGCGCGTCGTCGAAGTCGCGCGCCGAGGGCGGGTCGATCGTGACGATCGTCTCCGCGCGCAGGTCCTCGCGCGGGCCCGCCGCGCCCAGCCGCTCCGAGACGCGCTGCGCCTCCTCGACGACGGCGTCCGGGAAGGCGCCGGGCAGTCCGAACTCGCGCTCCACCGCGAGCGTGTCGAGCGAAGGGTTCTCCGCGGCGCCGATCACGCCCGTCACCACCGCGTCGGGGTTGAGCTGCGGGTTGTCCCACGCGGAGAAGCGCACGACCACGCGGTCGTCCTCCCGCGCCGCGCCCGGATCCTCGACATGGAACGTCCGTCCGCCGAACGGGACGAGCGGGACGGCGGTCCAGTGCCGGCCGGTGCGGCGCAGCGTGCAGACGACGTCGCGCGCGCCGCGCTCGACGACGCGCACCACGCGCCCCGTGACGCGCGACGAGCCGCGCTCGGGCGGGAGCAGCGCCAGCTCGACGCGGTCGCCCGGCAGCGCCGCGCCGACGCGCTCCTCGGGGACGAGGATGTCGTCGCCCCCGCCGTCGGGCGCGACGAATCCGACGCCGCCGCGGGAGAGGGAGAGGATGCCGACGACGCGGTGCGCGAACGCGTCCTCGCGGTAGTCGGCGAACGTGCGCAGCTTCGTGCGCGGGCCGCGCGGGGCGGCGGAGGGGGAATGCTTTTTCATGAAAGGCGGAAACCGGGGGATAGGCACGGAACGCGGCCGTGCGGGTCAAGATGCGGCGGAGGATACCACAACGCCGCTCCGGCTTGCAACCCGACCGGCGCGGCTGGTGGATGGGGCGGTTGCCGTTTCCAAGGGGTTCTGGTAGGATTCCGCCCGTCATGAAACGCCTTCCGTCCTCCTGCCCGAGTCCGCTCCTCCGTCCGATGTCGCTTCTTCTGGCGACGTCGCTCTTCTTCGCCTCGTTCGCCTTCGCGGCGCCTCCGCCGGGCGGGCCGGCTTCCGCGCCGGCGCCGGCGAATCCCTCCCCGGCGGGCCGGGCGGCGGCGCGGAAGGCGGTCGAGCGCGCGATGCGGGCGCTGCTGGAGGCGGAGCGGCGCGGCGTCGAACGGCGCGCCGCGCTGGGCCCGGAACCGGCGCCGGCGGATGTCGTCCCGACGATCGAGGACCAGCTCGCTGCGCTCGGCGCGCTCGACCTCTCCGGCGTCCCGTCCGACCTTCGCGACGACCTGGCGGCGCTGAAGAGCGGGCTCCTCGCGACGGTGCGCGCCCTCTCCGCCGGGGGAGGGGCCGCCGGCCCGGCCGAGGCCGAGCGCCTGCGCATGCTCGGCGGCATCCTCGCGCAGGTCCAGGCGCGCACGCTCCACGACGCCGCGGGCGCGGGCGCCGTCCTTCCGGAGTTCGGGGCCTGCTGGCCGGATGCGGCGGCGCTGCTCTTCGACGACGCCGTGTGGCTCGCGCCGGACCCCGCCGCGTCGAAGGCCCCGGCGGTCCAGCGCCTCGTCAACGCCCTGGCCGCGAACGCGGACCGGCAGTGGTTCGAGACGCTCTCGCCGCTTCCGCCCCGCGAGGCCGCCCTGGCGTGCGAGCGGGACGCGGCGTTCGTCGAGGGCCTGCCGGCCGGCGGCCTCCCGGACGAGGTCGCGGAGACGCTGGCGCGGTATGCCGCCGCCCTGCGCTCGCGCGCCGCCGCGCATCGTGCGGCGGAGGGCGGCGGCGCCGCCTCGGAGACGACGAGGAAGGAGTTCTCCGCGGAGCTCGCGCTCTGGGCCGCGGCGCGCGCGGCGGGCGCCGACACGGCGGCCCTGGTCGAGCGCTGGCGGAACGGGAGGACGACGGGCCCGACGCGCCCGCCGACGGCGTTCACGGCGACACGGCCCGGCGGCGGTGGCGCGGAGATCGCGCTGAAGTCCCTTCTGATGCACGAGGCGATGCTCGCGCGGAGCCTCGAGTCGGAGAACGCGCTGGCCGAAAACCCCGCCCGTGCCGCGGAGCTGATCCGGGAGACGGTCGGACGGATCCGGAGAGGGTCGCGCACGGGATGCCCGCCCGGGTTCCTGGCGGCGCTCGACGGCTACCTGCGCGCGAGGGAGGGGCTCGCCTCGACGCTGGAGCAGTTTGCCGCGTCGGCATCGCTTCCGGAGCCGCAGCGCCGCGACCGTCAGGCCGTTCTCGTCTGGGAGGCGGGCCACCGCGCGGAGCGGCTGCGCGACGACCAGGCGGCGCTGCTGCGCGAGGCGCGCGCGGCCGGGGCGCGGTGCCGGGAGGCGGCGGCGCGTTGGCCGGAGGCGGCGACGGAGGCCGCCATGCGGCGCATCGCCGGCGGGACGGCTGCGGACGCCTCGCCCAACCCGCCCGTGAAGCGCTACCTCGACCGCTTCGCCGCGCTGCTGCGCGAGGCGGAGGCGGACCTCGGGCGCGCGGCCGGCGGCGCCGCGGGGGCGGAGGCGCGCCTCGCGGCGATCCGGACGCTCTTCCTCGGGCTGCGCGGGCTCGACGTCTCGGGGCTGCCGGAGGACGTGCGGGCGGCGCATGCCGCGCAGGTCGAGGGCTGCCGGCTGGCGGGGGTCGTCATGAAGCGGCTAGCCGACGCGGCGGCGAAGGGGCCGGAGGAATTCGAGCGCGCGGCGGCCACGCTCGGGCCGGACCAGAGGCGCGCCGAGGAGGCGCTCTCGGCCGCGGGACGCGCGCTCGAGTCCGCGGCGGTGCGGGCGGGGCTCGACGCCTCCGACGCGCCGGAGTGGCCGTTCTAGGGGGACCCCGATGCCTGGCTCGAAGGAGGAAGGGAAGGGGAGCGTCGCGGCGTGGCTGTGGGCCGCGGCGTCGATCGTGTGCTGGGGCGCGATGTTCCCGGTGGGCGACCTGCTGATGAAGGAGGGCGCGATGGCGCCGGCGTCGGTCGGGATGTCGCGCTACCTGCTCGCGTCCCCGATCCTGTTCGCGGCGGGGTTCGCGCTGCGCGGCCGCGCGATGGTGCCGCGGGGCGCGCGCGACTGGCTCGCGCTGGCGGGGCTCGGGCTCGTCGGGTCCGCGGCGATGGCGCAGCTGCTGTTCGTCGCGCAGGAGAGCGTCGCGTCGGTGAACGCGTCGCTGCTGGAGGCGTGGGTGCCGATGCAGGTGCTCGTGCTCTCGATGCTCGGGGGCGCGCGGACGACGTGGCGGCACGTCGCGAGCGTGGCGGTCGGCTTCGCGGGCAGCCTGCTCGTGCTGCGGGCGCTCGACGGCACGGGGCTGCGGCTGGGCGCGGTGTCGCGCGGCGACCTGCTGGTCTTCCTCTCGGGCCTGTGCTGGGCGGTCTACACCGCGTGGGGACGGCCGCTGGCGCGGCGCCTCGGGGGACTGCCGTTCACGGCGTGGACGGTGCTCTTCGGCGGGCTGTGGCTGCTCGCGTACCAGCTCGTGCGCGGCGCGGAGATCACGCCGCCGCGGACCCGCGTTGAGTGGGGCTGCACGCTGTTCCTCGCGGTCTTCCCGACGGGCGTCGCGTTCCTGGGATGGAACGAGGCGCAGAAGGGCGTCTCGCTCTCGCACCTGAGCTTCCTCGAGTATCTTCCGCCGCTCGTCGCGGCGGCCGTCGGCGTGGCCTTTTTCGGCGAGCGCGTCACCGCGTGGCAGTGGCTTGGCATCGCGGTCGTGATCCTTTCCTCCCGCCTCCTTCCGCGCGACGCATGACCGTTCGAAAGGCCGTTCCGCGGGGCGCCGGAAACCCGTTTTTCGCAGACGACGGAACCTTTTTGCATTTTTTCCTTTACAAACATTCCGGAAAATTGTATTAAGCACTCAGAGCGCCGCCACTGGACGAATTCGCGTACCCCACCTTTCGCGCGGCGCCCGCCCCGCAAGTGCGGGAAGGGTCGCGAGAACGTCCGCAAGCCGCCAGGCGAAAATCTACAGCCGGCGGGAAACAAACAAAGGAACCAGAAATGCCCACCAAGAAGCCCGCCGCAAAGGCCCCTGCGAAGAAGCCCGCCGCGAAGAAGGCCGCTCCCGCGAAGAAGGCCGCCCCCGCGAAGAAGCCGGTCGCGAAGAAGGCCGCTCCCGCGAAGAAGGCCGCTCCCGCGAAGAAGCCCGTCGCGAAGAAGGCTCCTGCGAAGAAGCCCGCCGCGAAGGCCCCCGCGAAGAAGGCTCCTGCGAAGAAGGCTCCTGCGAAGAAGCCCGCGAAGAAGTAGGACCTAGGTCGCGCTTGCGCGAACGCACGCCCCGCACGCCGTCCGGCGCGCGGGGCGTCGCGTTTCTCCCGCGGGGGCGGGGGACGTGCGGCGGCGCCACGGGGCCTCGGCCCGGGGCTCACTCCTCGGCTGCGGTCCAGCGGGAGGTGGCGAGGATGTGATCGGCGCCGCCGGGGGCGCGGACGCGGTGGAACCAGGCGTCCGGGCCGACGGGGGCGGAGATCGTCTCGACGGTCTCGCCGTAGAGCGTCTCCGAACGGAATACGATCTCGAGCTCCGCGACGCGGCGCCCGCGGACGGCCTCGTCGGGCATGCTCTCGAGCATCCAGTCGGCGTAGTGGACGTTGTTGACGTGCCCGTTCAGGTCGATGTGCGAGCGCATCACGCGGTAGGTCCGCACCGTCTCCCCCGCGGCGGCCTCCGCGGGCGGGCGGAGGCGGGCGAAGGGATCGCCCGGTCCGAACACGGGTTCGCGGGCGAAGTCGAAGGAGGCGACGTAGGCGGGGATGCGCACGGCCTTGCGCGCGGCGGGGTCGATGACCATCCAGCGCGTCGAGGCGACGCCGCACGGGGTGCCGTCCTCGAGCGCGAAGAGGAAGTCGCGGTTGGCGGTGAGGGAGCGCACGCCGTAGGGGAAGGTCGTCACGGCGACCGTGTCGCGCCAGCGCGGCGCGCGGTCGATGCGGACGCGAAGCTGCGAGAGCACCCATGCGCCGCGGGCGCCGGTGGCCTCGTCGATGACGGGGAAGTCGAAGCCGAGGAGCCGGGCGTGCTCGGAGGCGGTCTCCTGGAAGTAGTTCAGCAGCTGCGTCGCGCGGAGGCGCCCGTCGGGCGTGCATTCGTAGGAGCGGACGCGGTAGTGGTCGGTATGGGGTTCCATGTGCGGGAAAGGTCGGTGGCGGGGAAGGGGAGGGGCCTTCCTTTTCCTGCGGCGCGATGCGGGGAGAAGGCGGGTTCCGCCGCCACGGCGGCGCCGGGAATCAGATCCTGAACTTGTGGACGCCGGGATCGAGCTCGCGCGGCGCCTGGCCGGGCAGCTCGAGCGTCGCGGTGCAGCCGAAGGGCACGCGGAAGCGGTAGGCGACCTTGCCGTCCTTGCCGCAGGTCCAGCCGCTCTCCCAGCGGCCGCAGGGCGAGTCGTAGACGGCCTTGGCGCGGCCGAGCTCGGCGCACGGGACCGGACGCAGGAACACATGCCGGAAGCCGGGCGCCGCTTCGTCGGGCTCCAGGCCGCACACGCCGCGGTACATCCACTCCGCCACGGCGCCGTAGGCGTAGTGGTTGAAGCTGTTCATCGACAGGAACTCCGGCCGCGAGGCCGGGCCCTGCCCGTTCCAGCGCTCCCACACGGTCGTGGCGCCGCTGTCGACCTCGTAGATCCAGCTCGGATACTCCTCGCGCAGGAGCAGTTTGTAGGCGATGTCGGCGTAGCCGTTCGCGCCGAGGACGAGGCACAGCAGGTGCGTCCCGACGAAGCCGGTGTCGAGCGCCCACTTATTCGCTTCGATCTTCTTCGCGAGCGTGTCAGCGCAGCGCTTGCGCCACGCCTTCGGCACGAGGTC
>Ga0310691_10008736_pt1 | contig 10359 bp, 24 predicted proteins | sample 176DNAGHGlowgp2_FD_203887 | JGI IMG/M metagenome (GOLD analysis project Ga0310691, IMG submission 203887) | Sheep rumen microbial communities from Palmerston North, Manawatu-Wanganui, New Zealand - 1766 DNA GHGlow gp2 (v2) (version 2) | ecosystem: Host-associated > Mammals > Digestive system >...
AGCAATATCTAAACTTTGGGAAGATGAAGGTTTAAAACTTGATGTTTCAATTGAAGAATGGAAAAAAATAAGATACAAGAAATTTGCTCCTGATTGGTGTAAAGATGATGACGACATATTCAATAGAATGTGTAATGATGACAAATCAGTTAAAGCAACAGAATTGAAAAAACGTTATCCTGAACATAAAGATGAAATTGCATTACTTGATAAAGATTTAAGAAAAGAAGTTGTAGGTAAGATTATGGAACCTATGGATAATCTTTTCTTAGCAATTGGAAATGAATTAATTGATTTATTAGATGGATTTGTTAATTCTGGTGCAAAGGATTCAATTATCAAATCACTTAAAGCTGATTTAGAAGCAACTGTTGAAGAAGTTGAAAAATCAGATTCTGTTAAAGCAAAGGCAACATTAGAAAAATCATTAAATAGACTTAAAGCTCTTGGTGATAAATATAATGCAGCAGAAGGTATTGTAATTATGTATAAAGGACGTAGACTCAAGATGACTGGTTCTTTTGCTCCAATGAATCAAGCTTTAGGAACAAGATTTGAATTAGAAAAATAATTATATTAATTATGAAATCTATAATAGAAGTTATTAAAGAATCTTTATCAAATGATGATGTTCGTAGTTTAGATAGTATTATAAGAATAGCAGCTAAATACAATAACGTTGATATTGAAAAACCATTTTTCTTTATGTCTAGAATACCTAAGAAAAAAGAATTTCATATATATCCATGCCAAGGAAGAGAACAACTTGAACAATATTATGAAAACACTTTGAGTAAACCATTAGAATTTGGACGTTTTCAAGCAATACGACAAACAAAAGAAGATCTTGAAAAAATAACAAAGTTATATACATTTAGAAAAGATCATTATAAAACAATAGAAGAAAAATAAAAGTATAATAATTTATGAAAAGTATTAATATATATCTTCTTGAAAAGAAAGAAGTCGAAGAATGGGTTGCAATATCAGTAACTACTGCAGCAGATCATTATCATTCAAAAGATTCAACAACTCAACGTGTTGTTTCTTACGATACATATCTTGATATGAAAGAAAAAGGACATACAAAAGGTTATATGACAATTAAGTCAATTGAAAAATTAGGACCTGTATGTAAATCAAAAGAAGCAGCAATGAACTATATTGATGTGCCTGAAAAGAAAATGAAGAAGGGCAAAATTAATAAAGGTGATGCGGATTATATTGTTTGGTGTATTTCTTCAGGTGGTATGAATCCATCAGGTAAGACAAAATGGGAATCATTTGATAATTTCTGGGAAGAATGGAAAGATAACGAAATTTATATGGGACGTGGTGGTGCAGGAAAATCATTCTTATGTGGTGCACCAGGTTCATTAAAGGTTGGTGATAAAGTATTCTGTATTGATAATGATACACAAAAGAAATTAGCTGGAGCTCCTACTAAAATTGATGCTGTTTGTAAATGTAATCTTGAAGATTTTAGAAAAGTATTTAGAGAAACATATCCAGAAATTTGTAAATCACCAAAACGTGCATTTGGTAAAGTATCTGATGGTTTACCATGGATAAATAGAATGGGTCAAATTTATTCAATTAAAGGCGTAGCAGAAGAAGCATAATAATGAAATCATTAATAACTTATATATTTGAAAAACAAAATCCATTTAATGTTTGGATAATGTGTGGACTTCCAGGTTCAGGTAAGTCAACATATATTAAAGAAGAACTTCCTAAAAATATTGAAATTATAAACCAAGATTCAATTAGAGTTGAACTTGGTATAATGGATGATGATGAAACAAAGAAAATTGGAAATCCTGAACAAGAAAAAGAAGTTACAAGAATTTGTTTAGAACGAATTGATAAAGCAATTAAAGATAGAAGAGATTTTGTTATTGATAATACAAATGTTAAAGCAGGAAGAGTACAAAATTATTATGATAAATTAAAGAAAGCTAATGCTAATGTTAAAATAATCATTATTGATACTCCTAAAGAAATTTGTAAAGATCGTCGTAAAGAAAGCATACCCGAAAAGGTTATTGATGATATGCAATTAGGTATTAATAAAGTAAAAGAAAAATTTAAGAACAATAAAGACACAATAATAGTTACAAATAGATATTAAAATAAAACCTCTAGAAATTGAATTTTCTAGGGGTTTTTCTATATTATATATGTAATTAATAAAGATATGAATAAAGAAGAATTAACAACATTGCTCCACAAGTTGGTTGAAGAAAAGTTTAATGAGGCTTTCGAAAAACTAAAAACTTTTCATAAATGTGAAACTCTTTATAATAAGATGTGTTCTCTTGGTTATTCAGAACCAATGCAGGCATTCAAGAATATTGTTCTTTACTCTATTATAATTAATCCAAATATTACAGAAGAAGAGTTACTTGTAGATTTCTATAATAAAATACATAAATAATATGACTTATAGAAGAGCTTACTATAATACTTGGGAAGAATACATTCATAAAAGATATGGGGATAATATTGAAAATGAATGCAAGAATTTTGTCTTCCTTAAAAATGGTTCAATGGTTTATGACTATGATAGATTTAGTGATCATGTAGAAGCAATGATTGATGCTATTAAGAATGGTGAAAATATTGATAGAATTATTTCGCTTATTTATAGAGAAAAGGTAGATCAGCCTATTGTAAAAAATAAGATTCTTAAAATAATGAAAAATGGGACAGTTAAGTGATTCATTTATTAAGCAAATTGCAGAAATTCGTGCTAAAGAATTGTTTACTAAAGAGTTTTTTGAAACAGCAACAGATTCTTGGTATGGAGATGAGCAAAATAGATTTGAAGAATTTGAAGTTGGACCAATGGCAAGAAAGCCATATATAGAAGAAACAAACAAGTATATGTCTTATCTTAGTCAACTCAAATATGAGTATTATGATAATTTGTTTTCTTCTGAAAATGCAATGGGTTATTATTCACCAATCATTAATAAACTTAGAGAAATAATTGATATTATTGAGGAAGCTAAAGATAAATCTAAAGCATTTGAATGCTCAGATGATATTACATTAAAGATTAAACAAATAGGAAACTATTTTGTTGATAAGTATAATGAAGAATTGTGTGTTAAATGAATAAATATATGAAGAAAATTATTTTTATTTTTATTTTTTGTTTGATTTCTATTTTCTCTTTTGGATATACTATATCTAATAATGGTAAACAATTTATTAAGAATAAAGAAAAATGTTCATTAACTGCATATTGGGATTCAAATGGATATTCAATTGGTTGGGGACATCATGGTAAAGATGTTAAGAAAGGAATGAGAATTTCTAAGCGGCAGGCACATAAATATTTTAATAAAGATATTAAGAAGTTTGAAGATGCCGCTAATAGAATCATTAAATCACTTCCATATAAATATAAGTTCTCCCAGGATTTTTTTGATGGACTTTGTTCACTGGTTTATAATGCTGGTGAAAGTGGAGTAATGAAATCGGAATTTTATAAGCGATTAAAGAATTGTAGAGTACGAAATAATAAGATTAATATTAACGATTTGAATTTCTCTATTGCGGCTGTTAAGACAAGTAGGATATCTTGTAAAGGACATGTTTCACGTAGATATGATGAACATAAACTAATGCTTGGTTAATATGAAAACAGAATATATTAGTAAAGAATCTGTTATAAAAGAACTAAAGAGAAAATTAAAATCTGTTGAAAATAGAATGTTAAGAAATAATTCTTATACTGATGAAGGTATAGCGGCATGGAATAGAGATGAGGCATTATATAAAGTTTATACAGATTTGATTTCTTTTACTGTTGGTTTACCTGTAATTAAAAGATAATTAAGAAATTTGAAATTAAAAACTAAAATTTATAATAAAGTATGAATGAGGTAAGAATGTTTTGTATAGATGAGGAGAAATTATATTCAAAAGATGTAAAATGTGTCGTTCCTCCAAAAGATGGTAAATTTACTGTTGGAGTAGTATATCATCTTGTTTATAATAGAATGAATGATATTGTTTGGTATACTTGTCTGGATAATGATAATGTTAGAGTATGTTTTCATGAAAAGGGTTGGCATAAATATTTTAAAGAGATATGAAACGAGAAATACTTGATAGGTTAAATCCATTTTGGGATATTGTAAGTGCTGTTGAAGCACTTATTGATGAGAACAATAAATTACAAAAGGAAAATGAAAAACTTAAGGAGCGTATCAAATGGTTTGAAGATTCATTGAATAGAAACGCAAAAGCTAGTGGTGAAGCGGTTCATAGTTTCATTGATGCATGTCTTAATGGTAAGATTACAATTAATGATAATGATGAAACAATTATTAAACATAAATAAAATAAAATTGAATAATTTTTAATAAAATATCTATATTAATAATGGTTAAGTTAAATTAATTAAAAAGGTTAGTAATAATATTTAAAAATTAAGTTATGATGAGAAAGTTTATTTTTACACTTGTTGTAATGTTTACAACAATGTTTAGCGTAAATGCTCAGACCGCTACTGAGAATTCAAAGTTGTTTGATAACACTTATGCAGGTGTTGAGGTTGGAGTAACAACTCCATTTAATTTTAATTCAACATTCCCACTTAATACAGTTGCGGGTATCAAGCTTGGTAAGGAATTGACTCCTGTATTTGCTCTTGAGGCAGAGGGATTTGCAGTATTCAATACTAATGCATATCGTTATGGATTTAATGGTTCAATTCCTACAGATGGATCATTTAATGTTCATAAGAATGGTTCAGTAAATACTTTTGTTAAGGCTACAAATATAGGATTAAATGGTGTAATCAATTGGTCAAATCTTTTATTTGGTTATAAAGGTACTCCTCGTTTCTTTGAGGTAAAGACAAATACTGGTTTGGGTTGGCTACATTATTTTGGTGAGTATACTTCAAAGTTCCCAGTAGGTGGATTTGTACCTGCAGGAAATGAGAATGTAATGACTGCTAAGACAGGTATTGATTTTGCATTTAATCTTGGTAATAAAAAGGCTCATACTATTACAGTAACTCCTGCTATTTATTGGGGTCTTAATGAGGCAAATGACATCAATTTCAATAAAAATTATGCACAGTTTGGTATAATGGTTGGTTATACATATCATTTTAAGACATCAAATGGTACTCATTCATTTAAGACCTATGATGTTGGAGCAATGATTGATGAAATTGATAGGTTGAATGATGAACTAGTAAAGAAACCTAAGGAGGTTGAAGTTATTAAGTATGTTGACCGTGTAGTTAACAATTATAATGCTCCAGTAACAAATACGGAGGGATATGCAACTGGATTTGGTGTAAATGAAACAGTATATTTTGCATATGATAGTGCAGAGCTTGATAATCGTGCAAAGGAAACACTTGATAAGCTTGGTGAAAATGGTATTTATGTAGTTGACGCTTATGCATCAAGTGAGGGTAATACTAATTATAACCTTAAGCTTTCACAACGTAGAGCTGATGCAGTAAAGGAATATCTTGAGAATCGTGGCGCTAAGGTTGAGCGTGCAACTGGTCACGGAGTCCTATTTGGTACTACAACTGGACGAGTAGCAGTTGTTAAGCTTAAGTAAATATTTAAATTAAAAATCTTATTGAAGCCGGCATACTGAGTAATCAGTCACTGCGACAGTCGGGCATATATTTTTACTTCGGTAAAGATATATGTCCGATTTTTTGTGTCTTATAAATATACTAAATTTAATTATGAGTAAACTTTATTTTTGGGAACGTTGGCGTAATAAACATGAAAGAGAAAGAAAATGGCCACAATGGGATATTGAAAACTCAAGAGATGTAGAATGTAGAGAGCAATATTTACAAGATCTTGAAGCCAGACATATAGAATATAATATATTATGAAAGATATTGACTTAATTTGTATTACATCAGACATTGAATATGAAAGAACAAAAAGATGGTATGACTATTTAAATCATTTGAATAATATAAATATATTTAATTTTAATCATGAGAGATTATGACATTGAAGAACGTTTAAGACGTCAGAAAGAAGATCCACCAATATATGATTCTAAAGGTAGATTGGTACATATACCTGATTGGGTTTATGACGATATGTTTTAAAAAAATATTTAATTTACAATTATGGGAGATTGGGAATACGATTGGGAAGACTAATACATATATTTAAATTGTATTATGACATTAGATGAAGCTATTAAACATTGTAATGAAAAAATTAATAATACTCAATGTGGGTTAGAACACCGACAATTAAGAGATTGGTTAATTGAATTAAAGACTTTAAGAGGAGAAGCTTAATAAGCTTCTCCTTTATTTGTATATTTTTCTCCTTCAACTTTATCTGAAATGATTCTTTTAATTAACATATATAAAATATGATTATAATCTCTATCTGTAGTATCTTGTTTTATAATATCATCTAAAAAATCTATAAACTTCTTAAGGTTCTTAAATTCTTTATCTTTAATATATTCTTCAACAGATTTTGTTGTAAAACCTGGATTATCTCTAAAATGATCAACTATATCTATGAAAATCTTTCTTTCGTCTTCATTCTTGTCAAAATACCTATCAATTTTCCAAAATGTATTCTCTTCAAAAGATTCTTTTATAATATCTATCAAATTTTTCATATTAAAATTTATCTATATTTAATCCATATATAGTTCCATATTTATAAGAGATACAAATCATCTTATCAGTATTATACATTACTTCGAAATGTGTATTTATATGTTGAAAAAGAGTAACAGAACCTTCTAATAGTTCTTGACATTTTTCATTTAAGCTATAACTTGTATCATATTCTTTTTTAATGTCATTTTGATGTTTCTTATCATTTACATATTTTATAAAATCATTAATTGTTTCTAAATCAGCCGCAAACTTGATATCTTTTATTTTATAGAATTCTACCCATTCAGTTATTTTTAATACTGCATTCTCATAATTTCTTCCTTCTCTTTCATCTTTTGTTTTTAACGGATCAATATTGAAATAATAAATCATTTGATCTATTATTTCTTTACTTTCTATATTATCATTCTTATTAATCTTTGTTTTTGAATTGACTTTTAACTTCTCTGTAATAAAATTATTTAGATTCTTCATTTAATTTAAGTGCAGCTATATTTTCTTCATTTTCATATAATTTTTCAAATTTGCTATCATTAATTACTTGATTATAAAGATCTTTGTTTTTCTTTTCCTTTACAACTAAACGTTTAGCTCCACTAGTAAATTCATTTGATTCTTTTAATAATTTAATAACATCCTTAATAGGTAAATATTTTAAAAATTCTTGAATAACTTGTAATTTAATAATTTCAATATCATCACCATTGTTTTTTGAATTGACTAAACATGTTGTATCTTTAACATTACTATTTTCATAAACTAATCCAAAATAATCTGATTCTTTGTCTAATTCATCAGTAAACTCATAAAATCCGAAATTTTCTTCTCTGTTAGGTTCTGTTCCATTTGGATAAATTGCCTTTTTAAGATCTTTAAGATTTGTAAATTTTTGTATTTTTATATTTTCTGCAGAAAAATTATCTTCTAAGTATTTTTTATATTTTATAAGATTTTCACCTTCAATACCGTTTTCATCTTTACTGTATCTATCAAATTCTTTGTCAGATGGCTCAAAAAGACTCTTGAACCAATCTTTGATAGAATCCCATATCTTACCTTCATCTAAATTCTCTAAAAGGTATTCTTGTAATGTTATCATTTTATTAAATTAAATTTATTTGAAATTCTTAAATAATATATCTGTATTATTGTTCTCAGATTTATATCCGAGTTTTTGTAATGTCCCTTTGATTTGTGGAAGTTTAGAAATATATTGTGCACCTTTAAATTTGTTTTTCTTCAATTTATCTTCAAAAATATCATGAATAAAGCTTAATATTTCTTGTTTGTTCTCTACAGAATCAATAACTTCTATATTTAACATATTGACATAATTATTATCATTTTTTAATTTATCATCATACATAATCATGCCAACATCATATTTATTATTTCCATCAACATAAAAATACCTGTCTATCAATGGTTCATATTCTTCATTTTCACCATTTGGTAATTCTTTAACTAAATATTTGTTTTTTTGTTTTATTAATGTTGATGTCAAAGGAAATCCAACTTTAGGATCATTTATTAATTTTAATTCTTCTTTATTTGCTTCAATGTCTTTAAGTTTTGTAGGTTTATCGGGACTTTTAAGTTGTTTTACATCAATTTTAATAGTCTTATCTGATAACGATTCCTGGCTTTTAAATAAGTTTTTAAACCATGAAGTCAATTTCGATAATAATCCTTCATTTAATCTTATTATTTCACTCTCAAAAATATATTGATTAATTGATTTCATAAATTGAATAAAATAAAGATATAACTATTTTTATAAAAATAAAATTTTAAATATTATTTTTTTATATAAGAATAATATATTTGTTTATAGATGAAACCAGTAAATGAAAAGCCTTTAACAAAACAAGAAGTTAATGATAGAATGCAATATTGGTATTCAAAATATTGTAATTGTACAATGAAAGACGAAAAACAAATATATATGAATTTATATAAAGCATATATGCAATTAGATGACTATTATAGATATAATCATATTTATGATTAATATACATGTTCAAACATGATAGAATTTATCTCTAATGAATTAATTATAAGGTTGTAATAAACTATAAGTATATACAGTAAAAATCATACGACAGGCACTCGTATGAATTATTATATTTTAGAAAAAATAAAACTATATTAAATATATAATTTAGAATTTTATATAAAATGGAATTTGTAAAGAAAAATTGGAAAATAATTTTAATAGTACTTTTAGTATTATTTGGAATGAATAAATGTACAGTATCTTGTAACAGAGATACAAAAATCAATAAACAACAAATTGAGATAGTTCAAAAAGATTCAATTATTAAAGCCCAAGCCGATTCTCTTAAATTATTTGCTATTCGTTGGGATGAGAATAAAAAAGGTCAAGAGAACTATCAAAATCTCGCAACAGGTACAAAGCAAGAATTAACAGATATGATTAATGAGATGAAGAATACAATTAGTACAATGACTAATAAGATTCAATTACTTACTAATGAGAATAATCAATTAAAGAAAGAAAACAAACAATTAAAAGAACAGTTAAATGGAAAATAGAAACTTCACGATACCATTATTTAGTTGGTATTATGTAGGTATAACATTGATTTTCATATTGATGAGATCTCTTGGAATAATTGATTGGTCTCCATTATGGTTATTATCTCCATTATGGGTGCCAAGTGTTGTTGCATGTATTATTATATCTGTTTTATATTTCTTAAAGTTAATAGTGTTTTTAATAAGTTTATTTTATAAGAAATTATGAGTATGACAGCTGGTTTAAATAAGGAGGATATGACATGTTGGTGTCCTGCTTGTGGAGAAATAGTAGAAGTTGAAGAAGATGATTTAGATTCTGTATTTGATGATGGACATCCTGAATATTGGGTTCATTGTCCTAATTGTCATCAAAGTTTTTATGTTTCTGAAGACTATAATTGAGTATGTTTACAGAATTTAAAATACAATTTTTTTATGGTGCATTATATGTATTTTTTTTAATTAGTATATTATCTTTAAACATATATTTAAATAGTTAAAAGCAAAAGATAAAAGAAAAATGAAATAAATATCATTAATGAAATATATGGAAAAAATTGATTTAAAATTAGTTTCAGATCAATTGACAGAGGCAATTGGTATTAAAGATGATCGTAAAGTTATGCCAATAATTAATGAAGAATATGATAATGAATTTCTTGGTTGGCATATTGTAAGATTTGGTGAGAATGGAGAAGTAATTCCAATGTTGGGTACAAGATGTAGTAGTCTTAAAGAATTTTTTGAAGAGTTTTACGGTAAAATTGATTAAATATGAAAATAACAATTGATACAAAGACTAATGAAGTAAAGGTTGGTGGTAAACCTTTTAATGAAGTTTCTGAAGCAAATAGAAATGTTGTTGAAAGCGTTATTAGAGATTTCATTAGGAAAAATACTAAATTAACCGATTATGAAGAAGATAGTGTATGGATGTCTTATCGTTATTGTATAGGACGTCATACTATTATTTCTCATATGAGGGCTGCTGATATTTGGCATAATTGCAAAGGTAGAATGTCTGATGAACGTGCATTATTTAATGCTTTTGATATTAATAGAGAAATAGAGATGTCTTTAAATTTCATGAAGCCTTGGTTTCATTTCCCAATAACTTCGTTTAATAGAATTTATACTTCTGCTGTAGATATTGTTTGTCAATTCATGTT
>Ga0310691_10008737_pt1 | contig 10359 bp, 5 predicted proteins | sample 176DNAGHGlowgp2_FD_203887 | JGI IMG/M metagenome (GOLD analysis project Ga0310691, IMG submission 203887) | Sheep rumen microbial communities from Palmerston North, Manawatu-Wanganui, New Zealand - 1766 DNA GHGlow gp2 (v2) (version 2) | ecosystem: Host-associated > Mammals > Digestive system >...
CTACCGTCAAAGGTAAGCTAACTATTTACCAAAGTACAACTTATGAATTTTCAGCAAACAACGAGGTTGTTAGTATAACACCACGTACGAAGGTGAACATCTCTACATTTACGGCAACAACTCCAACCATCGTGATTGGCGAATCAACAGAAACAACCGTTACTAACGACCAGGTAGGATGGACACCAGTAAGTTATACGTACGAATCAGATGACGAAAGCGTAGCAACAGTTGACGCTAATGGTGTTATTACTGCCGTTGCAAAAGGAACAGCAAATATAACCGTTACTGCTAATGTTGCACCTAATGATGCTACTTATAAAGCCGGTGAGTCTAAATCTGTTGAGATTAAGGTAACAAATCCCTTCCACAATGTCATATTCTCTGTTAATGGTATTGCAGGTGCTCCAACTCCTACAGAAGAAGGCGCTACTGTTACTTTCCCAGCTGACCCAGCTTCTGTTGGAGGAAAAGCATTTGTTGGTTGGATAACGACACCTATAGATGGAACAATTGATGAGGCTCCTACTTTAATAACCTCCGCAATAATGGGGAATGCAGATATTACTTATTATGCTGTGTATGCAAAAGCTACAAGTGGTATCGTAACCAAGACGGATAAATTGACAACTAGTACTTTTGGAAACCCTTCTAGTTATTCTAATTGGTCAAATAAAAAAGCGTCTGACGGTTCTGATGCTGTTTACGCTGGCAATAGCACAACATATAATAATAGCGTAATTCAAATACGATCAAGTAATAGTAATAGTGGTATCGTTTCCACTACTTCTGGTGGAAAGGTTAAGAAAGTAACAATTACATGGAATAGCAATACAGATAATGGTAGAACGTTGGATATTTATGGAAAGAATACGGCATATACAGCCGCAACAGACTTATATAATTCAACAAATCAAGGAACTAAAATAGGAAGTATTGTATTTGGAACAAGTACAGAGCTGACGATAACAGACGATTATGAATTTATTGGAATGCGTTCCTATAGCAATGCTATGTATATATCGCAAATTTCAATTGATTGGGAAGCCGGTGGATATACATATAGCGAATATTGTACTTCTATTATTGTTCCTGTCACCATAACCTCTGCTAAGTACGCAACATTCTCAAGCCCATACGCTACGGACTTCAGTACAACTGGCGTCACAGCTTATACGGCTACAGACAATGAGACTTCTGTAACTCTGAACGAGATAACATCAGGTAAGGTTCCTGCTAATACTCCTGTTGTTCTTTACAAGGCCGGCGCTGACGGAACAGCAATCAATGTTCCTGTTATCGCTTCTGCTGATGCTGTAGGTAGTAATGATTTGCATGTTGTTGGCGAAGGTGGCTTGACAGGAGAAGATAATATTTTCGTTCTTTCCAAGAAGAATAGTGTTGTAGGCTTCTACCTCTGGGATAAAACCAAGACATTGAATGCTGGCAAGATTTACTTGCAGGGTTCTGGTTCAAGTGCTCGCAACTTCCTTGGATTTGAAAGCACAACAACTTCTATCAATGCATTGGACAATTTGACAAAATCCCAGTTTGACAATAATGCTCCGATGTACAACCTTGCTGGTCAGCGTGTGAACAAAAGCTATAAGGGCATTGTGATTGTAAACGGGAAAAAGATGTTGAATAAATAATCATGGAGGACACAAGATATGAATAAGATATATTTGAAACCAGAAACAATAGAAGTCAAGGTTGATGCACAGCCAATGATGCAAAATACATCGTTAACAAAGAACACTAATCCTGATGACGTCGTAGATAATAATGATGATGTTTTATCCAAAGGATTCTCCTTCTTCGGCGAAGAAGAGTTAGACGAGGAATAAGGAAAGAGCCTACCTCCGACCCCTCCCAAGGGGAAGGGGGAAGCCCCCTCCTAAAGGGAAGTAGTCAGGAGAAAGGTTAATTATAAGAAGCGAAACTATCGTCCTGCATGAAGTGCATAACTCCCTCTTTAACTCCCTAAACTGAAAGGTTTATAACTTCCATTAAAAAAGAATTAACAACAAATACCAAAAATTAACATGAAACGAAATTTATTACTAAAAATCTTTTTCCTGCTATGTGCCTTAATAGTGGGAAGTACAAGTGCATGGGCACAAACAACTTATCGTTTACAAGCTGTTACTTCCGTAGAGGTAGGAAAGCTATACGTCTTTGAACAGGCCGGTTATGTGATGAATAACACTTGTGCTTCAAGTGCATTGCAATGTACTGATACCTATAACACAGCAGGATTGACGGGAACAGAGACTTATGTATGGACGCTGGAAACAGCAACAGGTGGCTTCTATATGAAAAATGTCAGTTTAAAAAGTAATCAGTATCTGAATAATGCAAGTAAAACAACGGTTTCGTTTGGAAGTAAGTCTTCTAAATGGACATTTACTTTTACAAACGGAGTAGCCCTTATTCAAAACATAGATAACGACAACCGTTTCTTAGGATTTTCTGAAGTTGGTAAGTACAAAGCATATGCTGTAAGCAATTTGAGTAGTTATGAACATGATATAACAGTTTATGAACTTGTAGAAGAGACAACATCCTTCACTATTACTGCAGTATCAAATAACACGGAATGGGGTGCAGTTGCTGGTACAATAACGATTGCCGCTACCCCAGAAGATGGATATAGAGTCGTAGCTGGTGATGGTGGTTATACAGTTACTTCTGGCGAAGCAACTGTTGTAAATAACGGCGACAACACGTTTAGCGTTATTCCGGCTTCAGATTGTACCATACAGATTAACTTTGAGGCTATTCCGACTCATACCGTTACTTGGAGCGTTAACGGCACTGAAACGTCAGAAGATGTTATGGAAGGAGAAGCAATCACCTTCTCTGCAGATCCTGCAGATTTGGGTGGAAAGGTATTCAGAGGTTGGACAGAAACAACGATAGCAGGAACAACCGATGAGACACCTACATTCGTTACTTCTGCAACAATGGGCGACTCTGACCTAAAGTATTATGCTGTGTTTGCAACAGCAGGCGGATCTGGAGAAAACGGATGGTTTGAAACATCTCTTGCTTCTCTGACAGCAACTGATGTGTTTGTCATCGTAGGCGATGACGGTGATACTTATGCGATGACTAACGGGGTTAGTTCACAAAATCCACCTTCTGCTGCAGAGGTCACGATTAGTGATGATAAAATCACAAGTGACGTTGCTGACAATATTAAATGGAATATCAGTGGAAATGCCACTGACGGATATAAGTTTTATCCAAACGGTTCCACAACAGCTTGGCTTTATTGTACAAATAATAATAATGGTGTACGTGTAGGTAGTACAACAACCAACAACACTTTCATTATTAAAGATGATTATTTGTATAACTCTGGACAAAGCCGCTATTTGGGCATTTACAGTTCTCAGGACTGGCGTTGCTATGGAACAATCAATTCCAATATTTCAGGACAGACATTCGCATTCTATAAATATACAGAAGGCACAACCTATTCTGCTTACTGCACAACTGTAACAGCTACCGCTACTATCCCTGCAGGCAAGGAGTGGATAACATTCTGCTCAACAGCTAATCTTGATTTCAGTGAGGCGATTGAAGGTCTGAAGGGTGCTTACACCATTACGGCTCATGAGAGTCAGGCAATCGCGTTGACGGCTACAAAGATGACGGGTGCAGTGAAGGCTGGTACAGGTCTCTTGCTCCGTGCTGCTGAAAAGAAGGATGTTGATCAGGTAATCAATATCCCTGTTGCTGCAACAGGTGACGAGCAGCCCGACAATATGCTGATTGGCGTAACGGAAGATACATACATCTATCCTACGGTTGATGAGGGACATAAGACGAACCTCGGACTGAGCAACGGTGCGTTCCATCCATATAGCGCTGCAGGAACACTTGCAGCAGGTAAGGCTTATCTGCAGATTCCAACAGAGCAGATGCCTACAGCTCCTGGCGCTAAGCTGATTATTGTCTTCGATGGTGAAGCAACAGGCATTGCTAACCTTAACGTTAACGATAATGATAACTTTGATGCGAATGTTCCGATGTACAACCTTGCTGGTCAGCGCGTCAACAAGAGCTACAAAGGCGTTGTGATCGTGAATGGTAAGAAAATGTTGAGGAAGTAAAAAAGCCCGCCTCTAATCAATAATAAAAAAGAGATCATCATGAAAAAGATATATAAGACACCGGAAACGGTAATGATTGAGATAGATAACCTCTCTCTGATGGCTGCTGTATCCGGACCGACAATTGATCCAGGTACGGCTATTACGCCAGGTAGCTCAGATGCTAAACCGTTCGACTTCGCTCCTGTTGAGGAACAAGAGGAATCTACACGCGTTTCAACCACGAACGAAGAGGAGTGGGACGAGTTCGAAGAGGAAGAGATATAAGACCCATAAGCATCCGTTCTAAACAATAGAATCTTCATAACAACAGCTGCAGTCGAATGCGATTGTAGCTGTTGTTAGTATAATATATATGTGTTATACCTATAGTTTATCGAATGCTTACTGTAAAAAAACAAACTTTTGATTATCAAATCATTGATAATTTCATAGAATTTATTATTTTTGCAGCATAAATAAATAAGAATGCAAACCGTAAAACATAAACCCTCTCCAATAACCACATCTAGCACCCGAAAGAAGAAAATTGCTTTCGGGTGGTATGGTGGGAAATATTCTCATTTAGACTGGCTATTACCTTGTTTGCCAGCTTGCCACCATTATTGTGAGCCATTTGGAGGCTCTGGTGCAGTTCTTTTAAACAGACCCCCATCACCCGTAGAGACATACAACGACCTGGATGGTGAGGTTGTCAATTTCTTCCGTGTATTACGAGAGAATCAAGACGAGTTGATCAGGCAAATTGCACTAACGCCTTTTTCACGTGAAGAATTTGCTATAGCCTGTAATCCTGACGATTCCATCACTGATATGGAACGTGCACGTCTTTTTTATGTTCGTGCTCGTCAGGTGAGGACAGGCTTGGCACAGACGGCAACATTGGGTCGTTGGGCAAACTGCAAGAATACCTCCCGTTCAGGTATGTCGGGTGTCATTAGCCGATGGATGGGCGGTGTTGCACAGTTGGAAGATATTGCCAATCGCTTGCTTCGTGTCCAGATTGAAAACCGTCCTGCTATCGAACTGATAAAGCTATACGACGACCCCAATACGCTGTTTTATTGCGACCCACCCTACGTCCATTCTACTCGTGGCGACAATAAAGCTTATGAGTTTGAAATGACAGACGAACAACATATAGAGCTTGCTATTGTGCTGAACAATGTAAAAGGCAAGGTCGCAGTTTCAAACTATGAGTGTGAACTGATGGATAAACTATATCCTGCCCCCAAATGGAAAAAGGTTTATGCCCCTGAAAAACAGATTCATTCGACACATGATATGCGTCAGGAGGTTTTATGGATTAACTATTCCTTAGAACAGGAAAAAATACAGCAAAGTTTATTTTAATATGGACGCTATATTAGAAAAAGCATATCAACGTGCGTTGAAACAGCCCCATAAGCAGTTCGTTAAATCTAACCAAATAGCGACACTCATCAATTCGGTGTGCAGATGCGAGGGAAGCAAGGCCCCCATTCGCTACTTGATATCTGCGATGCTTGCAAAAATCGTCGATAGCAATATAGATACACGGCAACCCTATCCGAAATTGGGTGACCGGTCGTTTGCTGGACGTACGATAGATGAAGGAACGGTTCAACGTTTTATTCATCAATACCAATTGCCGTGCAATGACACAACAGCATTTTTGACTCCTGCTTTTCGAACGATAGAGACCGCTATCACGAAGAGCACTTTTGAAAAATGTCGTCCAGCATACGTCTATAGGGATATGATGGATATCCTGGATTATGTCGAGTTGCATCCTAATGTAGCGAAAGACATCCTGATTCAAGTTTTAGCAGATTTGTTACTTGTTAAGCACGAAACAGAAACAAGAGTCTCACAATTGGTAGAAGGGATATCGTCAAACCGCGAATTAGCGTTGTCGAGCGAAGAGATTACCACGTTGCTTCAACTGCATTTGAAATGCAAAGGTTCAAGCCGACTCCCCGTGTTGATGGTCGCTGCTGCATATCAAGCCGTACAACACCTGACGCAGGAAACTAACAAACCACTTTTTTCTCATAATGCGGCAGATAGCCAAACTGGAGCTATTGGCGATGTTGAAATCACGTTGCAAGGCGATGACAACACCATTACCTGCTATGAAATGAAAAAGAAAAAGGTGTCAACTGATGATATCTATGTTTGCGTAGAGAAAATTTTGAAACAACAGCAAAAGCCCGATAACTATATCTTCATCACAACAGAATGTATTGATGAGGATGTCAAAGAACTGGCTTCATCTTTTTATAACAAGATTGATGTGGAAATAACTGTGTTGGATTGCATTGGGTTTATCAACCACTTTCTGCATTTCTTCCATCGTTACAGAACATCATTCCTTGATCATTATCAGCAACTTGTATTAGATGAACCCACAAGTGCTGTTTCCCAGCCGTTAAAAGAAGCATTCCTTTCTCTTCGTAGAGTTGCAGAGCTACGGGAAAATTAAGCGCAGCGAAAGTTTTCATATACAAAATGGATTAACTATTGGTTTTCAAAAGGGCACCTTTTGAAGGGTAAAAGGTATGCTTTTGAGGACCGAAAGGTGACCTTTTGATGCACAAAAGCTATGCTTTTGTTTTTCGCACCCTTTTCCCTCTTTCTTTTTTACCTTTTTTCTTAGCAACACCCACCATTTTTGGAGTTGCAGATTATATAAAACACTATAAACCAGAAGATTACAATCATAAAATCTTGCTAAAGACCCACCATAAGACCCACCATAAGACCCACCAAAGACCCACCTCGCCCCCTGTGTAGGGAGGGAGCCAGAAATGGTGGGTGTTTGGTGGGTGTTGTGGTGGGTGTTGCCAAACACCCACCACTCCCAAACCACCTGTATTTAAAGGCGTTCCCGGAGATTTTGCTCTCAAAATGGTGGGTGTTGCTGAAAAATTTTTTTTTTCGACCCTTGATTTTCTATTTTTGAGAGTGCCTAATGACCAATTTTGATTTTGCAACATGATTTATGGATCCAAAATATAAAAATACAGAGAATCCCGTAATAACGAAGCAAAATGTTCAAAAAAAGCATAAATACCTAAAATTTATACTTTTAGAACATGCTGATATTCAGCTATTTCTAAAGCTGTGTGCGCAAACGTTTTCGTACGTTTTTTCCATTTTTATTATACTATATAGGAAAAAATATTATACTTTTGTCGCCGATTTAAATAAGTTACTATGACTTTTTGAGATTCATCTCACTCAAATCTATCATCGCGCGTACATAATTATAAATGTACAACAGGTTACAGGAAACATCCGTTCCATTGGCGACAAAAAGCAGAGCATACAATAAAAACGTATAATAAAAACTCAAACAAAAATGATGATTTTAAGAGACATTAAAAGCAAGATGATTCTGACGATGCTGTTGATAGTATTGTCAGCGCAAGGAGTTTGGGCAGAGAAAGTTAAACCTACAATGGAGATTTCTCCTTTGGATGCTTCAGGCTATTTGAACAATAGCTACAAAAATGTGTATCCAAACTGGGGAAGTTTCGATGAGCCTACGATTTCTCTCTACACTGGTCTTTCAGACAATCGTACATCCGTATTGTCTAAATACCAGATTACGTATTACATTGATGGTCATCAAAATGATGCTACGTTTAGCAGCGATGAAAAAGGACGTCAGATTACCACCGACGCCACGACTGGTACGACTATCACTCGTTTTTATGGAGACGTACAGGTTGGTGAAAATGCTGGTACTGTCACGATCCTTGTCGTAGCAAAAGTTAAAGAGGCTTATGCTAACGACTATGCAGAAACAGTATCTGCTACATATAAATTCAACATCAACATGGTGAAACCTACCGCAAACGTTTCGCCTAAAAGTCTTTCTGTGGGCGTTTGGCATACAGAAAACCAGATTACAGAAACAGGAGCACACAACTATGGTAAATGGTTCTTTACCAATACTTCTGCTATGATTCCCGTTCCAAACACGGCGATTTCTATCACCCATAACGAATATACGCAGGATCTTTCTAAGGTTTATGACGTTAGTTTTGCACCTAAAGCAGGTAGCGAAGGTTTACTCGAAGTAAAGACTGACGGTGCAAAACAATATATTGGTGCTGACAACTATATCGTTGCCAAACTGACTGATGTACAAAAACATCAGACTGACGCCAATGGCGACGATGCCGTTCAAGACCCTTATAAAACACAACAGTCTGCAACACTCGTTGCAACTTTCACACCGAAAAGCGGATATGAAGCTACTTATAATTCCGTATCCGTTGATATCCCCGTCACTATCCAGGACTTTGATAAGACGAGCAAGATGACGGTAAGCCTGACGCTTGACGGCGTAACAGAAACAGAAAACAAGGACGATGCACAAAGCGAAACCAATACGTTGAATTGGAGCCGCTGGAACGACCGTACTTCTGTGAATGAAGGTACAGCATCGCACCATCTGCCAAAACCGATTGTTGTAGGCAGCAACGGTGCCATTCTTTCGAAAAACAATCAGCTGAGTGTTTGTTATTTTGCTGTTGAAGACAACACCGTTCTTGATGACTGTCAGAAAACAGACTTAAATCCCGGGGGCGATGTATGGAATGCCGGTGAATCAACAAGCGGTAATTTAAGTCGCACGGCTAACATTGAATATAGGTTGAATGGAGCAGAAGCGCTCTATAGCGCTAATAAGCCTGGACTGTTGAAAGTCGGTGTCTTTGCCTATCTGCATGACGACGGCGGAATTCCGGCAGCAACCAACGAGGGTGCACTTGACAACTGGTATCAATATACGGATGAACAGACGGTTCTTGTCAATGCGAGTGGAACAGGAAACACCTCCGACAAAAAGACCTATCGTCGTGTGACACCCGTGAAGTATTTCTACATCAAAGTCTTGAAACGTGTGCCCGAACTGGTATTCAATCCGGACCCTACAGGGGTACACTATAGTACTGCTGACCAGATTAACATGAACAACCGTTTTGAACTGACGGGTAAAATCGGTGACGAGAACGACGGAACGGCCGGCACACTGACCTACGATGTTAAAAGCGAGACAAATCCCGATACCTTCTGGTACACTTTCGAATTCCCGACTAATTCTGGTATCGTTGTAAACAACTGGCCTCATAACGATAGGATGAAGGCACTTACAGCTGACGGAAAGATAATTCCTCCTATCGAGTATGACTGGGATAACTACGGTGCTCCCGTTTATACGAAATATAAAACTGTAATTGAGAGATATTACCCCGCTGGTAAAGATGTAAACCCATGGTGGTATGAAGACAGAAAAGTTAAAACCAATGAAATAGAAACATTCTCTGCTGACGAAGCAACAGCATACAATGCTAAGTTGACAGAAGCAGGAATTACAGGGGTAACTGTTTCTGAAGGTCAGAACAAAAACATCATGACCTTATTCCCGAATTCTATCTATCGCTACTGGTCTGTCAAAGGCTTCGGTACTGATGACCTTTGGAGTATACAGTTTACTGAAGCTGGCACCAAACAGATTACTTATACCATTCATCCATTCAACCATGCGAGATGGGATAAGGGAACAACAAAGGTACAGACTTATATCGTTGATGCTGCAAAAAAGACAGCCCTTCATATCGACCCGAAAGAACTTGTCGCTTCTATCAGTCAGGTTGGCTTTGTAGAGCCAGAGGTATGGGTAACAGATGCTTTTGGTGAGGAGGTGTCTAAGGATTATTCCTTCAGCTTTGAAATCCAGTCTACTACTGAAACTGGTGAAACAAAGACAAGCGTTGCAAATGACGGCGGCGACGGAACTGGTCCGAAGCATGAGGTAACTATCGGCAATTCTGTGGGTGATGTTGTTGTAAAGGTTACAGCTACAACCGACAACGCCAAATATGATACCGGTTGCCATACTTTGACAGATACCTATACCATCCACATCCTGAATACCAACGAAGACACCGATCCGCTGTACGAAATCATCAGTAGCAAGGATGATGGTGCAGTTCGCAATAAAAATAATACAGGTACTACAGATGAGGACTATGCCAAGGATAAGGTGATGGGTAAGATGCACTTCATCAAGACCGGTAAGTTCTATTCTGGCTATACTATCTCAGGTGTTCCAGGTATCGACATCCGCTTCGGCGTATTTGACGGTTCCACATGGAATGTGAAGGAAGATACGTCTGGAGATGTTGGTTCACACGACAACAATAACGATGTCGTTTCAGGCTATACCCCAGGACAGCGCAATAAG
>Ga0310691_10008739_pt1 | contig 10358 bp, 12 predicted proteins | sample 176DNAGHGlowgp2_FD_203887 | JGI IMG/M metagenome (GOLD analysis project Ga0310691, IMG submission 203887) | Sheep rumen microbial communities from Palmerston North, Manawatu-Wanganui, New Zealand - 1766 DNA GHGlow gp2 (v2) (version 2) | ecosystem: Host-associated > Mammals > Digestive system >...
CTGTGGCTGCGTTCCAGGAGGATACCACCGTGAAGGTGTTCTTATTGAGCATCAAGGCAGGTGGCGTGGGGTTGAATCTGACGGCGGCAGACTATGTATTGCTGCTGGACGATTGGTGGAACCCCGCCGTGGAAGTGCAGGCTTTTTCGAGGGCTCATCGAATAGGACAGAAACGGAACGTGGAAGTGATACGACTGGTATGCAAAGACACCGTAGAAGAAAAAATTCTGGCTCTGCAGCAGAGCAAACAGCAGACTGCGGATGTATTTAGTCTGAATAGCGGGAAACTGACGGCAGAGGAGCTTAAGATGCTGGTGGAGAGATGAGATGACGCAAGACGAGACTCAGTTTGTGGAGACAGCACGTTTTAGGATGTGTCCTCGTGAGAAGGTGTACGGAATTCAGGTGCCCAAGGGAGCTTGGCACTCGATAGAGGTGCATGAGGTTTCTACTATCTTTGAGGCTAAGGATGGGGCTTATGGGAGGTGATAGGATCTTGGGATTGCTTATCGGCCTTGATGTCGGACTTTTGATTAGTGTTAAATCGGTCGTTATTGGGCATCGGACAAAAAAAGGCTAGTTATTAAGATACAGAACTATAACTTCTCAAGACATTCTTAAGACTCGCGATGCTCGAATAAGCGGCAGAGCCGCGCGGAATGAGCGATCAGAGTTCTAGGCCATCAGTCGTTGGATGATAAGTGCCATCGGTTTATTAATGCAGTTGAGCCAGGGACTGTGGTACCCATCCATCGACATCCAACATAGGATGAGTCTTTCGTTATCCTGCGAGGCAAGGTTAGAGTGACTACTCACAATGATGATGGCTCTATCATAGAAGATGTGGTGTTGAGTCAAGAGAGTGGGTGCTATGGGGTTGACATCCCTAAGGGTGTGTGGCATATGGTGGAGTCGTTGGAGTTGGGGAGTGTTATCTTTGAGTGCAAGGCGGGGCCGTTTGTGGAGCATGAAATAGATGGTATTCTTGAAGTGCCTGCGAGATGAAGAAGGCGTTGAAAACTCTATGGCTGTTCTGAGTATATGATTCAAAAGTAATAATATGACAGTAAAAGGTTTTTTCAAAGGTATCGGCCAGTTTTTCCGTTACCTTTTCCTCACGCCCGCGGGCGGCAGCAAGCGCCGTGCAGAGCAGCAGGCGTATGAGGAGCAGTTGGATGAGGCAATGAAGCGCGTGCAGGCGGAGAAGGGACGTTAATTTGAGCATATCCCGACTTGGTACGCTAATCGGCATCGGCCTAAAGCGAACTATCGTTGCTTTGCACTAGCGTATTAATCGGCTTATATAGAGAATGCACTTAAACTCGATGGTGGCGCTGAATCGTCCGTTCCATAACTTTACGGAAGAGGATGCGGTGGTGGATGGAAAGAAGGTGTACATAATGCGTCCGTGTATGATTCACGGTCCTGGCAACAAGGGTAATCTGAACTTGCTGTATGGTGTGGTGAGCAAAGGAATTCCCTGGCCGCTGGGTGCCTTTGAGAACAGGCGTTCGTTCACGAGCATCGGAAACCTGCAGGAGGTGATCAAGGGCCTCCTGACCAAGGATGCCCCCAGCGGCATCTATCACATGGGCGATGATGAAGCACTATCCACCAACGAACTGATAGAGGTGATATGCAGTGCCCTGGGCAAGAAGACGCATATCTGGCGCATCCCCCGCGGCCTGATGAACGGAGCCGCGCGCCTGGGCGACTGGCTCCACCTGCCCCTGAACAGTATACGAATGCAGAAGTTGACCGAGAACTATGTGGTGTCAAATGCTAAGATCAAGGCGGCCCTGGGGATGACGGCTATGCCGGTGCGGGCTGTGGATGGGCTTCGGGGGACTATTGAGAGCTTTGCTGGGAAATAGTTTACTGCTTACGGGTTACTGCTTAGGGTTTGGGGTTATGACTGATTCAATGTTGAAAGAAAGACTGCAAGCGTTTATTGAGTGTGAAGGAATATCATGCTCCTTCGATCCGGAATTGATTACTCCAGAGTATGTGTACAGGATGTGGGGAGAGCTCAATGATTGCCAGAATAAAAGGTTTTCACAATGAAAGATACTATAACAATCGATAATGAGACCTTCTATACAGATTATGAGATTCCAGATGATAATTCTATCATTTGGCGTTTTCTGGATTTGGCTAAGTTCATCTCGTTGTTGAAAGAGAATGCCCTTTTTATGACACGGGCTGATAAGTTTGAAGATCAGTTTGAAGGTGCAGTATGCGCAATTGAGGATTCGGATAAATATGATGAGGCTTTGATTGAGTATTATTCAGAATGTCTTGAAGGAAAACCGGTTAGTGAAGAACTGATAAAGAATGAGCACTACGCCATCCAAATGATAAGGAAGAACTCGTTTTTGAGTTGTTGGTTTGAGGGTTCTTACGAATCTATTGCCATGTGGCGGTTGTATGCCTCGGGTAAGGATGCAAAAGGTGTCGCCATCAAAACTACGATTGGGCGGCTAAAAAAGGCTATCGGTCGTTATGTTGAGATAGGCAGAGTGGATTATATAGACTATTCAAGAGAATGGCCTAACGCGAATGAGGCACTATGGAGGAAAAGATTGTCGTTTGACTATGAACATGAAGTGCGAGTAAGAATTATCACTGAGGGTGGATTGAGTCCTACTCCTCCTGAGTATATGATGCTCCCAGTGAATTTGGATGAAATGATAGAGTCTGTATTTGTGTCGCCCATGGCAGAATCATGGTTCAAGGATGTGGTTGTTGACGTACTGAAGAAATACGGGTTGGACAAACAGGTGTTTCATTCCGCTCTGGATGACAGGGCGTTGTATTAGAGTGGTGAAGAGAGAAAGTAAGATGAATTATGTTGACCATTGAGTATATCCCTATGCATTATTACGATGCTATCATCATCCACTTTACGGATGACGATGGCAATCCACATAATATTATTGTGGACGGCGGTGAAATCAACTCAGCAAAATATTGCTATACCGACCGGCTGAAGGGGAAACTGGAGGAGATCTTCAACAATGGAGAAAGTATAGACCTCTGGGTGATAACCCACATAGACAATGACCACATAGGAGGTCTATATAACTTCATCAACGACAAGGAATTCTTCGAAAGTCACCATCAGCAATTGAAAGAGGTATGGATGAACTATGGCGGCAAAGGAGACTATGACGTGCAACGTGACGGGACAATAGGATACAGCAGCGGAAAGAAACTGCGCGATGTGTTACGGGAAAAGAAAGTCAATGTGAGAGAAGGCATCATAGCAGGACATTCCGCCACCTTTGCAAATGTAGAGATAACAGTCGTAGCTCCCGATGCAGACACATACGACCGCTATATGAAATGGTGGAATGGCAAAGAATTCAAAGAAATGGTGGAGACCACTGACGGACTGGTTTCTGGCGGCGAATGGGACTATGAAACAGCATTCAAAGACTTTGACCTGAAACACTACGAGGAAGACAAGGATGTGAAGAACAACAGCAGCATTGCCTTTGTGCTGACGTATGAGAAGCACAGAATTCTCTTTGCAGCGGACTCTAGCTCCTCTATACTGATGAAGGGATTGAATGCGGCAAACTTGGAGAAGGATGGAAAGGTGAAATTAGACCTGATGCATATGCCGCACCACGGCAGTAGTCGTAACACCTCCTATCGATTCTTGGAAGCCATAGACAGCCCCAAATATGTTATCACCGGCAATGGAGAAAACCGGTATAAACTGCCCGACAAAGAAACCATTGCACGGTTGAATGCAGCGAACCCGGAAGGATGTGAACTGCATTTCACGGTAATGAACAGCAAACTGCAAGAGATTTTTGAGGGAGAAAACGGTCACCATCTTACTGTCTGTGAGGGTGCTACATTTACGTTTGAAGCGAATGAATAAGGATTTCGACTATTCGGTGAAACTGAAAGCCAGCGATACAGGAAGTGCTGTCTTGATAAAACAAGACGGCGCTTACTACCTATTGACAGCCGCCCACGTGTGCGAAGGGCAGGCGGAGGGAGGTGCCGTGAAGATAACCAGCGTTGACGGCACTGAATGCGTGTATGGCGGACTGGAGCGTGTCTTATCCCCAAGCAAAGGCGGAGCAGATGTGTGTGTGATGAAACTGCCGGAGGATTTGGCCATCAGCATTGCACAGCAGGTGAAGTGTGCTACCTTTGAGGGGTCTGGCTATCCGTGTGAGATAGACGGTTTTCCGGTGAATGCCAGCGATAAGAAACTCAGGATAGAGACCGGCTGTAAGATAGCCAAAGAGACTGAGGTTGGCGACGGACTCTATGTGGAGTTGGAACAGCAACGCACGGACGGTCTGAAGATTGAGGATGTGAAAGGCGGTTTTTCTGGATCGGGCGTGTTTGTGGACTCGAACGGTGAGAAGTACCTTATTGGAATAGTATATAGGGTGGAAGAAACCAGGAACTTGTTTATTGGATGGAAGATGCAGAAGATAAACGAAATTCTGAAAGGTAAGGGCTGGACAGAAATACCGCTGATACCCATTGAGTTGAGACAGCATGTGATAGAGCAGTATAACAACCTGATACGGAATTCGGAGTTTGTGCTCAAACGCATCAAGACCAAAATCGTCGGGCAGGTGCAGATAGCACGGGAGAGCTATAAGACACGGATTGAAACTGCCATTGCGGAAAACAGAATTGTCATTATCACAGGGGAAGCCGGCATAGGCAAGTCTGCGCTGGCGAAAGATGTGCTGTCGAACCCGGGGTACAAGTCGGTGGCAGTTGTGGGTGATGACTTGGACGAGGACAACGAACGTAGCATTCTGGACCACTGGAAAATTAGCCACAAGTTGCAAGACCTGTACAAATCGCCCATTTGGGGTGAGGGAGCAAAGGTGTTGTTGATAGAGAGTGCGGAGCGCATGTTGAATGGTAACACGGACACGGCCATCGTATTTGTGGAAGACCTGATGAACGAAACCCCGGACCTGAAGGTGGTATTCACCATCAGGAAAAATGCCCTCAACCTTTTCAGGGTGGTTTTGCAGGGTAACGGCATCTATGTGCCGGAAAAGAGTGTGATAGAGGTGGGCGCACTGGATGACGAAGAACTGAAACAGGTGGAAGAGGCCGTGCCCAGCGTGAAGCCCTATATGGACACGGACAAGACCCGCGATATACTGCGGAATCCGTTCTACCTGAACCAAGCCTGTTCGATAGCAACCACGCAGGAAATTAGCAACTTGAAGGGAAGCGAGTTAAAGGATATGCTCTGCCGTCAGATTGTAGTAGGCAGCAAGCACGATGCACGGATGGCAGCGCAGCGGATTCAAGCACTGATAGAAGCGGCGAGGCGTACAGCTGCGGTGGGTATGAACCTGGTGAAGTGTGAGATGACGGAAGCTGTGACAGCACTGGCCAACGATGACGTGTTGGTGGGTGATGTCCAGACAGGCTACCTGCGTCCCGGACATGACATACTGACCGACTGGGGCCTCTACTGCTATATTGATGAACTCTACAAGAGCGTGGAAGCAGGGCAGATTGCGTTGGCAGCATTCTATGAGCAACTGGACAAGAATGTTGCCTCTAGGAATATGCTGAAGCAGTATGTGGAAACGCATATTGCGGAAGATTCTAGGGGGCTTGATGCCTTTGTGGCAGAAAGCCTTTCTCTTAAGGTGGAGGACTACTTCTATGATGACCTTATGTATGCCATTCTGATATCAGAGGGAGGGGCATCTTTCCTGACTTCTATTAAACCTACCTTGCTGGCGAACAGAGGACTGCTATTGAGACGAATGGCCAATGCGCTGTCGTATATGTTCAGGAAAGTGGACTGGGAAATCAAGGAGTGGCTGACGAAGAATGGCATGATGGAAGAAGGCAGAAAAGTGAGAAATTCGGACTTTATCGTACCGACAGGTAAGGGGTGGTACACCTTTGTGACTTTCCTCTATGAGAACCGGGATGCCTTCTATGCTGCAAGAGAAGTGATGATACCGCTGTTGTTGCAATGTGAGCTGGTAAGGCTGACACGGGAAGAAGCTCCCAACCTGAAGAATTATGTATTTGAGATACTGGCAGAAGATGCGGACAAGTTGTTTTCTGACGACGATTTATACGGGAAGGCAGATAAGGAAGTGATACGGCTGCTATTTAAATGGATGGACGAGAACCCGGAGCTTGTGAAGTCGTGGGTAGAGCGAGCAATTGCGTCGGACTCTTATAAATACAAAGAGGTGAAGGAATTCCTGCTGTTGAGTGAAGGACTTGAGACCAAGGGATTTATTCATACCTATCCCGAACTGTATAAAGCACTTGTCAGGAAAGAGTGGCTGAATGAAGAAGGGATTGTTAGGGATTACTACCCGATGATACACCAGTCGAGCGGCGTGACAACGACCTACAAATGCTTCTTCTATGCCCATGCAGCAGATGCCATTGTGTTTCTCTGCGAACTACTGAACTATGACATTGAAAAGAAGAAAGGAGACAGGAGACACCAGTTACAAGAAGTGAAGGTGACGGTGGATGGTAATGAGAAAGTATTGTTGGGCGATGACAGACTGTGGAGAGATTATAGAGGTCAGAACTATGAGTCACACGTGAGGGAGAGCTTGCTGATGACCTTTGAGAAATGGCTGATGGACTCCATCAACAACCATATCAACAAGGCCAAGTATGCGTTGGACAAGGATACGCTGCTGGCTGTGTTTGACATCGTTTTCCACAGGTGTGTGAACGTCAGTGCCTGGGGCGTATTGGCGAGTGTGGCGACCAGATTCCCTGTGTTTGTGGGGATGAAGGCGATGCCCATCTACAGTTGCAGAACATTTATCATGTGGGACAAGACGCGATTCAGCACGGAACTGATGCGTCCAATGATAAGTCCGCTCGCTTCGCAAGCCGTAAGGAAAGAAGTGGCTGTGAGCTATGATTTGCCTCACCGGAAGAAGGATCTGGAGGAGGTGATATTGAGGATGTCGATGACCGAGGGCTTTGCTGAGGAGTTTAGAAAGCTGGTGAAGCATCTGAAAGAGACAGCCAGCAACTATATGGAAAAGGTGTCAGCCGGACGGATGGATATAGAACAGTACAAGATAGTTGGAAAAACGGAAGAGGGATATCTGTTGAAAGGGAGTCCGTCGGAAGATATTAAGGAGGAGGCAGAGGAACACGAGGTATTGCAAAAGCAGTTTAATAGTCTGATGGAGACCGCCAACCGTTGCAGGACACGCTATGATGACGAAACGCTCGATGTGGCGGAATGGCGAGAGATATACCATTTGCATAAAGACCAAGATGGAATGATGAGCGCGAAGGGGCTGGTGGCAGCACTTGGCGTGAAGAAGTATTGGGATGAGTTGGACAGGAAAGAGCGGAAGTGGTGCAGGAAAGAGATATTTGAAGAGACCATTCGGTATGCCACGAGCGGGCAGTATCAGGTGTATTCGGAATATAGCAGCGATGGGCTGGTGTATCTGTTGGATAAAGAACCGAAGGATAAGGATGTGATTACTGCTACGTGGGGTCTGATGGATGCTATAGAGGAAAATGACAGTATGTTTGTGCGTTTTGAGGGTTCATTCAAGACGTTGATTTGGGGCAGGCATCGTGATTTGGCAGAAAAGATAACCTTGCAATATCTCACAGACGGAGAGAACAGGAGGGATGATGTGGATAAGTTTGCCCACGTTTGTAAACTACTGCCAACGGATGTTGAGAATAAAGATATCGACGAGATGGCAGAGGTCTATTGCAAGCAGTATTTTGGGCAATGGACGGATGAGAATATAAACAGGTATGCAAAGATTTGGAATACGCGGATAGATACGTTTTGTGCCGAGTATATGATTGCCAAGCCGGAAAAGCGGAGGAAGTTTATCGAGGATGTTTGGCTGGTATCGGGCAAGGGTGTAGCATCGTGGAGACACGGCATGAGCGAGAATCCGATTACTTCGGTATTTAGTCACTATTGCTATGTGGCCACGAAAGAGAATCGGGAGAAATTTTGGGCTTTGTGGGAAGTGATGTTTGCGTGGTACAAGGAGAATAAGACGGGGGCTGTGTTGCCTTCTCTGATGCTGAACTTTGAATTGATGCGGGTGGACTTGCTGAATGACTGGGAAGTGATGGAAGGAAGCGGTGAGCATGTTAATAAACTGCTGCGAGAGTTGACATCGGAAGGGCTGCCGTATCTGTCGCGGCTTGTGTGCCGGACTGGATTCAAGAGTCTTATGCCGGAGAGTTTGAGATATATTGACAAGGAATTGCTCCGAGCGAGTGCAATGGATAGGAAGTCGCTGCGCCACTGGCAGGATGCTGTGGAGGATTTGTATGATGATGCGAAGACGCGAGATACCATCAAGCGGGATAAGGAGTTGTGCACTGCGTATGTTGTGGTGCTGAACGGGCTTATCTCGAATGGCTCTGCGATAGCATATATGATTAGGGATTATTATGTATAGACTATGAACAGTTATATTATTTATTTAATTATTGCCGCCATGCTGGTGGCGGCGGAGTTGGTTTATTTTAAGATTGCGGATAAGTGCAATATCATCGACAAACCGAATGAGAGAAGTAGCCACTCGACTATTGTGTTGAGAGGAGGTGGCGTCATATTCAGTTTGTCAATGGTAGTATGGGCCATCCTTATGGTGATTCAAGGGAATGCTATTGCACAGTATCTGCCGTTCTTGTGTGGCCTGGTGCTGATTTGTGGCATTAGCTTCTGGGATGATGTGAAGTCATTACCGGATAGCCTGCGTATGGCTGTCCAGATTATTTCCATTCTCCTTATGTTTTGGAGTATGGGCCTGTACACTACCGCGGATAGTTGGCTCTGGAAAGCGGTAATCGTTGTTGTGGCGCTGTTCTTCTGTGTGGGGGCTACCAACTTTATCAATTTTATGGATGGCATTAACGGGATTACGGCGGCTTATTCGTTTGCCATGTTGTTACCTATTCTGTTGATGAATCGTGGGCTAGGGTTCATAGAAGAATCCTATCTGATAGTTGCCATCCTTGGTGTTATAGTATTTAGCATCTTCAATTTCAGGCCCAAGGGAAAGGCGAAGTGTTTTGCCGGGGATGTGGGAAGCATTGGTATCGCGTTTATCATCCTGTTTGCACTGGGAAGGTTGATGCTTGCCACTAAGGATGTGACCTACATAGTTTTCTTCCTTGTTTACGGAATTGACGGTAGCTTAACAATCTTCCACAGGATTATGCTCCACGAGAACTTGGGGCAGGCACATCGCAAGCACGCATACCAGCTGATGGCCAACGAGCTGGGGATGAGTCACGTGGTGGTGAGCTTGCTGTATATGGCTATACAGTTGGTGGTGAGCCTAGGCTTTATATATCTATGCCCCAATACCATTCTTGCGCATTGGATTTATCTGGTGGCAGCGGGAATTGTGCTGGCAGGTGCGTATGTGGTGTTTATGAAGAAGTATTATCATCTTCACGAAGATTATTTGGCTTCGCTGAAGAAGTAATCAAGATTTAGAGAATTATGAAAATTACTCAGGCTGTATTGGACCAATTAACTGAACAAGCTAAGGCGAGTCCTCGGCTTAGAATGAACTTGGATTTGCGCAATTCGGACGAAGACCAGAGTCAGCGGATGCTGAATGCTATTGAGCCGGGGAGTCCGCTGCCCATACATCGGCATAGACATACTTCTGAAACTGTGGTTTGCCTTCGTGGACGGTTGGTATGGGAGTATTATGATGAACTGGAGAGGATATGCACTGAAAGGATTGAGCTTTCGCCCAATGGGCAGGTGGTGGCCTTGAACATTCCGGCGGGTCAGTGGCATACGGTTAGGGCTCTTGAATCAGGCTCCGTGATTCTGGAAATGAAGGAGGGGGCGTATGAACCATTAGGGGAGGAAGATATTCTGGCGTTATGACGCAGGATGAAAGATGGAAAGCAAAGTACAATGAAATAATGGCCTTCATGGCGGAGAACCATCGGAGGCCATCGAAGTATTATTTGGAGGAGAGGAATAACTGGAATTGGATGCGCCACCAGCAAAAACTGATGGGTAAGGGTGAAATGAAAGAGGAGAGAGTGGTGTTGTTTGAGAAATTGCTAGATTTGTGTGGGGAGTATAGGAGGGTTAATCAGTGGAAATAGAAAAATATGACTGAAAGGATTATACAACAATACGGGGATAAATCCATCTATATAGAGAAGCAAAATGGCAACATCTATATGGGTGAGTATGTAGAAGAGGCCGTCTCTGCATTTAGAGATGGATCTTTTGAATTATATGAGTATGCCCCAAAAATCAAGCCTTCCATCCCTAGATTAGAAGTTGGCCAAATAAAGGAATGGATTGAAAAAGAAGCATCCACTGAGAAAACTTCCAG
>Ga0310691_10008741_pt1 | contig 10358 bp, 8 predicted proteins | sample 176DNAGHGlowgp2_FD_203887 | JGI IMG/M metagenome (GOLD analysis project Ga0310691, IMG submission 203887) | Sheep rumen microbial communities from Palmerston North, Manawatu-Wanganui, New Zealand - 1766 DNA GHGlow gp2 (v2) (version 2) | ecosystem: Host-associated > Mammals > Digestive system >...
CCTTAGAAGCTAAGACGGGCCCGTGAAAGCATTGTAAGCGGGCTCAAAATGATGGAGAAAGGAGATTTGCCATGAAAAAGAATGCATGGGAGACATATAGTGAAAAGGATCTGAAGAAGTTGGAGAAAATCTGTGCCGAGTACAGAGAATTTCTGGACCACGGCAAGACGGAGAGAGAGTGCGTTGACGTCATTGTCAACACCATCGAAAAGGAAGGCTATGAAGAACTGGAAGCCGTCATCAAAAAAGGCGGAAAGTTAAAGGCCGGCGACAAGGTTTACAGCGTATGGATGAATAAGTCCATTGTTATGTTCCAGATTGGCAAAAAGCCCATGGAGGAAGGGTTGAACATTCTTGGAGCCCACATTGACAGCCCGAGACTTGACGTAAAGCAGGTTCCTCTTTATGAGGATGGAAAGCATGCCTTTGCTTATCTGGATACCCATTATTACGGCGGCGTAAAGAAGTATCAGTGGGTAACCCTTCCCCTGGCCATTCACGGCGTTGTGGTGAAAAAGGACGGAACCACCATTGAACTGAATATCGGTGAGGAAGAGGATGATCCCGTATTCTTTATTTCTGACCTGCTGATCCACCTGGCAGCGGAGCAGATGGAAAAGAAAGCGGCAAAGGTCATTGAAGGCGAGGCGCTGGATCTCATTGTCGGTTCCAAGCCCATCGTCCTTGGAAAAGAGGAAAAGGAGACGGAGGACGGCAAAAAGAAGGCGGCAAATGCCATTAAGGCCGGCGTTCTGGACATTCTGAAGAAGACGTATGACTTTGAAGAGGAGGACTTCCTCTCCGCAGAGTTGGAGATCGTTCCCGCGGGGAAGGCAAGGGAGGCCGGATTTGACAGAAGCCTGATCCTTGGCTACGGCCAGGATGACAGGGTCTGTGCCTTTACCTCCATGCGTGCCATGCTTGACGTAAAGAATCTTGACAGGACCCTTTGCTGCATTTTGGTAGACAAGGAGGAGATCGGCTCCGTAGGTGCCACCGGCATGCAGTCTGCATTCTTCGAGAATGCCGTTGCAGAGCTGATGAACCTGACGGGAGAGTACAGTGAGTTAAAGCTTAGAAGATGCCTTTCCAGAAGCTGCATGCTGTCCTCTGACGTCAGTGCCGGGTATGATCCCAGTTATGATTCCTGCTTTGAGACAAAGAATGCCGCATGGATCGGCGCAGGCATGTGCTTTAATAAGTTTACGGGAGCCCGCGGCAAATCCGGCTCCAACGATGCCAATGCAGAGTATATGGCGCACGTACGTAAGATCCTGGATGACAAGAAGATCGTATGGCAGACGGCCGAGCTTGGAAAGGTTGACGTCGGCGGCGGCGGAACCATTGCTTACATCCTTGCCCTTTATGGCATGAACGTGATCGACAGCGGCGTGGCCGTTCTCAACATGCATGCTCCTTGGGAGTGCACCAGCAAGGCAGACGTTTATGAGGCATATCGCGGCTATAAGGTATTTGCTGAAGACGCCTGCATGTAATTTGTTAAAAGAGAAGAATCGTCATGGAATTAAAAAAATCGGATTTTTATTTTGACCTGCCGCAGGAATTGATCGCGCAGGATCCCCTGGAGGACAGAAGCTCTTCCAGGTTGTTGCATTTAAATAAAGTCACGGGGGAGACGGACCACCACGTATTCAAGGAGATCCCGGGTTTTTTAAAGCCCGGGGACTGCCTTGTGCTCAACAACACAAAGGTGATCCCTGCAAGACTTCTTGGCCAAAAAGAGGAAACCGGAGGTCACGTGGAGGTTCTGCTCCTTTCCAGAAAAGAGAAGGACGTATGGGAGACGCTGGTAAAGCCCGGCAAGAAATGTAAGCCGGGGACGAAGCTGACCTTTGGAGACGGGCTCCTTAAGGCAGAGGTCTTAGAGACCGTGGAGGAAGGGAACCGGCTGATCCGCTTTTCCTATGACGGCATTTGGGAGGAAGTACTGGACAGACTGGGCGAAATGCCCCTTCCGCCATACATTACCCATAAGCTGAAGGACAAAAACCGTTACCAGACCGTCTATGCAAAATATGAGGGCTCCGCGGCTGCGCCCACGGCAGGTCTTCATTTTACCAAAGAGCTTCTAAAGCAGATCGAAGACATGGGAGTCAAGGTGACCTACGTTACCCTGCACGTCGGCCTTGGAACGTTCCGGCCCGTGAAGGAAGAAAACGTACTGGATCATCACATGCATTCCGAATGGTATCAGGTCAGCGAAGAAGCGGCCAAGGCCATCAATGAGACCAAGGCGGCAGGCGGCAGGGTGATCTGTGTTGGCACCACCAGTTGCAGGACCGTGGAGAGTGCTTCGGATGACAATGGCCACGTCCGCGCGGAGAGTAAGGATACGCAGATCTTTATTTATCCCGGATATAAGTTTAAGGTCATGGATGGTCTCATCACAAATTTCCATTTGCCGGAGTCGACGCTTGTCATGCTGGTGAGCGCCCTGGCGGGAAGGGAGCACGTGCTTGCGGCTTATGAGGAGGCCATCAGGGAACGATATCGCTTCTTTAGCTTTGGAGACGCCATGGTGATCCTGTAGGAAAGCCTTCAGACGCATAAGTTCCGGCGTGGAAAATCTTCCTTGCGAATTCAGACCGCCTATGATAAGATAGGCATGGAAGGTTATGCCTTGCATTAGGGGCGGCAGACGAAAAGGAGGGTACCGGCGTGAGTGAGCGCAGAAGGACAAAACGGACGAAACTGGCATCCAGACTCATAGTAAAGCGCTTGGATGCCACGGAAAATAAAGAAGTGGAGATTGACATCGTTGACGTTTCCAAGGAAGGCGTCGGGTTTACGGCGGATCGCGCCCTGAAGATCGGAGCTGTTTATGAAGGGTTTCTGACCATCTGGACAAAGGAAGTGATCCATGCCTTTCTCCAGATCGTGAGGATCGAACTTCTGGAGGACAATTTCTTTGGATATGGGGCCAGATTCGTAGGCATGCCGGAGATGGAAGCCAACCGGATCGAGGTGTACCAGACGGTGGAAGAGCAGATCCACGCGGAGTCTGAAGATGAAGAATGATTCTAAGATCCTACGGATCGATGAAAAACAAAAAGGCATAAAAGTGGCAGTCAGCATTGTGGCTGCCATGTTTCTTGTAGGCCTGTACGTTACGATCTTTTGCTTTTCCGGCCAGGACGGCGAAACCTCCGGAAAGCTAAGCCATGACGTGACTAAGACCATTGTTGACTCGGTGGACGTCGTGACCATGAGACATTGGACGCAGGAGGTAAAGGCAGCGCTTGTTAAGGCCTGGGAGTATCCCGTGAGGAAGCTGGCGCATTTTTCGGAATATGCGCTCATGGGGATCCTGGTCTGCCTGATCTGGATGCCATGGATGAAGCGCGGATGGAAATTAAACCTGCTTGTGGTCGTTTGGGTATTTCTTTCCGCGGGATGCGATGAGTTCCATCAGTCGTTTGTGGCAAAGCGGAGCGGCAATTTTATCGACGTGATGATCGATACTTCGGGAGGGTGTTTTGGACTTTTCTTAAGCACGACGGTGAGAAGAATTTGGGGTTGGTTGCATGATGGTAAAAGCAGAAGAAAAGAAAAACGGTAAAATCCCATCGGTTCTTTTGGCAGGCTGTGTTTCCATGGCCTTTTTTGCTTTGATCTGGAGCCTGGCGGAGCCTCTCTACGCCATCAACGACGACGTGATGATCGAAAGCGTTTTGTCCGGAAGTTATCTGCGCCCTTATCCCCTGGCGTATTATTTTAGCGCAGAGCTTGGCTTTCTCCTTTCGGGATTATATGGTTTGTTGCCGGGCCTTCCCTGGCTTGGCCTTTTTTACGCAGGATGTCACGTGGGATGTCTTACGTCTCTGCTCTGCCTGACAGGTAAGCGGATCAGAGAGAGAATCCCCCGGATCATGGCCTGCGTTTTTTTGATGGTGGTACTTACGGCGCTCTGCTTTCAGGAATTTGTGCTGATGCATTACACGGTTTTGGCTGCCCTTCTCGGGGCTACGGGACTGGTTTTGTTTGGGGCGGCAAAGGAGAGAAAAGAGCTCTGGCAACCCGTATGTTACTTCCTGCTTTGTTATCTTGTGCGTGAGAACGTATTCTTTATGCTCCTTCCCGTGATCGCAGTGGCCTTTCTTTATCTGCTGATCCAAAATGGCATTGCCAAGTGGAAAGAGTACCTGATACCCGCCATCTCCTTTATGGCTGCCTTCCTTTTGCTTTTTGGCATAAACAGGGGCGTCCTTAGGGGAGCGGAATGGAAGAATTATTTGGAATACAATGACGTAAGGACGCAGGTCTATGATTATCTGAACGTCCATACCGAGGAGGCTGCCCTGGAGAGCTATGCGGCGGAGGGGGTCACAAAAGAGGACGTGGAGGTGATCTCATCCTATGACCTGGCGCTGTTTTCTGACGGGACGGGGAATCTGCCTGCGTTAAAAACCGTAATGGCATACGGGGAAAAGAGCAGGGAAAGTACAAAGGACCGGCTGATCTGGGCAGTGAAGCATTACGTACACAGAAGTCTTATGCAGATGGACGATTTCCCGCTGAATTACCTTGTGCTGATCGTTTATCTGGGACTGCTTGCCTTTTACGTTTGGAAGAAAAAATTCATACTGCTCCTTCCACTGGCTGGACTTGGGTGCTATCGCAGCGCTTTTTGGATCTTTTTGCTTTTCCGGGGAAGATATCCGGACAGAGTCATCCTTTCTCTATATCTGCTTGAATTTGGACTGCTTGCGGCCATGGCTTTTAGGGAAATCCTGCAAAATGAGGCGGAAGGGAAAGAGCAGACGGACAAGGAGGAGGCCGGGAAAGAGCAGGCGATGGGGAAAGCGTACGGGAACTGGATCGTGTTTGCCGTCGTGACGGCCTTGTTTTTGGGGACGGCTTTGTGGAACGTGAAAGAGACAAGGACCCTTTACCGCGCGCAGGTAAACCGGAACAGGGAGGATGATTGCCTGACGGCATACTTTGAGAAGCACCCGGATTCCTTTTATTTTATTGACGTGTATGCGCTGGTGGGCAGAACCAAAAAGGTGTTTGCACCCACGGGTAATACAAAAGAGAATTATCTATGGATGGGCGGTTGGATGACGCGCCATCCCCTTTATCTGGAAAAATTGCGAAGCCTCTTTGACGGAGCGGAGAATGCGGGAAGCGTTCTTAGGGACCGAAAAGGTGTTTACTTAGCGCTGAAGGAGGGAAAGGGTGCCGCAAAGGAAAAGCTGGAGGCCTGGCTTGGGGCGCGGCTTGTGCTTACGGAGGAAATAGAGGGCACGGATTGCCGTTTCCTGATCTATGAAGTGGAAGGCCCCAGGCAGGATAAGGAGAACTGACGGTGGAATTTAATACAATCGATTTTATGATCTTTTTTCCCATAGTGGTGTTTATCTATTTTCTCATTCCGAAAAAGTGGAAGTATTTGTGGCTGCTGGTGACCAGCTATTATTTTTACATGTGCTGGAATGCAAAGTATGCCATTTTGATCGCCTTTTCCACGGTGATCACTTACCTTTGTGCCCTGCGCCTTGAAAAAGAGACGGAGAGCGGGCGGAAAAAGATGGTGGTGGGGATCTGCGCTGCCGTAAATCTAGGCATTTTAGGATTTTTCAAGTACTTTGGATTTTTTCTGGAGAATCTGAACGGGATCTTTTCGGCGCTGCACGTACAGCCCGTGAAAAATCCCTTCAGCCTTCTTTTGCCCGTGGGTATTTCCTTCTATACCTTTCAGGCCCTGGGGTATCTCATCGACGTATATCGCGGCAACGTAAAGGCAGAGCGTAATCTCCTGAAATATGCTTTGTTTGTAAGCTTTTTCCCGCAGCTGGTGGCAGGCCCCATTGAACGGAGCAAGAGCCTTTTGTCCCAGATTCAGGAGATGGAAAATAAGCGTCTTTGGAGCTATGACAAGATCGTGTCCGGCTTTGGCCTGATGGTCTGGGGGCTGTTTCAGAAGATGGTGGTGGCGGACCGCTGCGCCGTTTTTGTGGATGCGGTGCATGAGTATCTGTTCGCGGCGGGAACCGTGGAGACGGTGGCGGCAGCGCTCTTGTTTTCCGTGCAGATCTACTGTGATTTTGCAGGCTACTCGGCCATTGCCATCGGTGCGGCGAGGGTCATGGGCTTTTCACTGATGGAAAACTTTGACACGCCTTATTTTTCCGTCAGCATTCAGGATTTCTGGAGAAGATGGCATATTTCCTTAAGTACCTGGTTTCGGGACTATCTCTACATTCCCCTGGGCGGGAGCAGATGCTCTAAAGTTAAAAAATGGCGGAATCTCATGATCACGTTCCTCTGCAGCGGTCTCTGGCACGGGGCCTCCTGGAATTACGTTCTTTGGGGAGGCATTCACGGTCTGTATCAGATCATTGGGGAGATCCTTCGCCCCGTTAAGACTGGGATCGCGGAAAAGATGCACGTCAGGACCGAGGTCTTCAGCTATCGCCTGGGGCAGATCCTTGTGACAAATGCCCTGACTACCTTTGCATGGATTTTTTTCAGGGCAGGTCACTTTGGCCATCTGGTGCTGTATTTCCAGCGGATGTTTACAAAGTTCAATCCCTGGGTTTTGTCCGTCAGCGGTCTGGATTACTTAAAGATCAGCTTAAAGGATCTGGCGCTGACGCCCATTTTCCTTGTCCTTTTACTTTTGGGCGACGTTGTGAAATACGTGACAAAGCAGGACGTGGGAGAGTTTTTGGCAAAACAAAACCTGTGGTTTCGCTGGTGCGTGCTGATCGCCTTGATCTTTTGTATTTTGATCTTTGGAGAATATGGCATGCAGTTTGATTCCAAGGCATTTATTTATTTTCAATTTTAGGTTGAGCGGAGTTAGCAGATGAAACAAGCCATCAAAGCGATTGTTTTTGCGCTGCTCACGGCAGGACTGATCTATTGCGCCTATGGCATTTACTCCTGGAAGGATACTTCGGGAGATTACCTGTCCTCCACGCAGCAGCTATATCATACCCCGGAAAATACCATGGACGTGGTCTTTGTGGGAAGCAGTCATTGTTACTGTACCATTTATCCCGCCCTTTTATGGGAAAGGAGCGGCATTGCGGCTTTCGACATGGCTACGTCAGGTCAGGATAAGGCATCCTCTTACCACGTGCTGGCAGAGCTTCTAAAGACCCAATCCCCCAAGACCGTCTGGGTGGATCTTTACGGGCTTTTGCTTGAAAGACAGGGGATCGAGGGAAATACGTATCGAAACATGCTTGCCCTGCGGACGTCGCGGAATTCCCTTGAGCTAATACGGGAATACGTGGAGCCGGAGCGCAGAATGGATTTTTATCTTAAGTGGCCCATTGTGCACACAAGGTTCTGGGAGATCGGGAAATACGATTTTGTGCCTTATGAGCCCAGCCAATACGGCAGGGGCGCCGTTTACCAGTGGGGGCAGGAAGCGGTGGAGGCCGGAGAATATGAGACGGACGAGGCCGGAGAGCTGACGGAGGTAAACCGGAACTGGCTTGAAAGACTTCGAAGCCTTAGCGAGAAAGAGGGTTTTGACCTTTGCTTTTTTGTGGCACCCTTCCGCATTTCCGGGGAAGAACAAAAGCAGATCAATGCAGCGCGGGATTATGCCAAAGCGCAGGGAATTCCCTTTTATGATTTTAATAAAATGGCCAAGGACCTTGACCTGGATTATCAGAAGGATTTCCGGGAAAGCTTTCACTTAAATGCCTACGGTGCCGAGAAGGTTACGGAATTTGTAAGGACCTGCTTATTGGAGCGGGGAGATCTTGCGGACCAGAGGGGCCGGAAAGGGTATGAAGCCTGGGATCTGGATCTTGAATGGTATAGGCATTTGGAATTGTATGAAACACTCAGCGCCCCGAAGGAAGCAAAGGATTACGTGGAAGCCCTGGCAAATGCGCAGGACGTGATGACGATCGTTTGCGTGGAAGGCGTTCCGGCGGATGAGGCGGAGGAAAAGGCTGCCATTTTGGCACCCCTGGGCATTACCCGGGAGGACGTGCTTGCCGGCGGGAAATGGATCATCCGAAACGGAGAAAAAAGAAAGGCCCTTGAGCCGGGCCCTGAAAAAGCGGAGTATTGGGAAGACTTAAATTCTTTTGACGCTTTAAGGCTTCGAAGCGGAGAAAAACCTTCTGCGGAGGATCTCATGATCAATTACGACGGATACCTTCGGGAGGACGTGCCCGTTACCATTTTACCCTATGACCTTTTCCTGAAAGAAACGTTCCCCGCTACGGGATTTTAATCTCCCGGCGGGGATTTTTTTCGGTTTATGGTACCTGATGGCATTTTACGCTCGCGGGAGCCGTCAATCCCTTACGTAGATCACGTAGCCCTTGCCTTTTAAGATGGTCATGGCCTGATCCGTGCTCTTTTGATCATAGAATTCAATGCGTAGCACGCCGCCTTCATATTCTCTGTTATGGGTGATGCCGATGTTTTTAATGCTGACCTGATTGAGCGCAAGAATGGTCGCAATGGCCGCAATGGCACCGGGCTCATCCGCAATGTCAACCATAAGTACAAAGCTTTTCTTAATGGGACCGCTGGACGCGCTGATAAAGGAATCCCTGTAGATCCTGGCGCCGTCAAAGGTCTCATATAATTTCTCGGAATCTTTATTCTCTAAGTATTTCCTAAACTCTTTCAGTGAAGCAATGTAATGATCCAAAAGATTCTCGATGTTTTCCGTATTGGTCAGGCAGATCTGCTGCCACATGGCGGCGGAGGAAGAGGAGATCCTTGTGATGTCCTTAAATCCGCCGGCGGCGATCATCTTCATCAGTCCCTCCGCGTTATCGCTGTCCCGCACAAGGTTTACAAGGGAGGCGGAGATGACGTGGGGCAGATGGCTGACAGCCGCGGTTACGTAGTCATGCTGGCTACAGCTGAGTACCAGGGGAATGGCACCAAGCCTTGTCACAAGACTGCGATAGGCATCGAGCTTTTCCCGGGGAACGCTGTCCGTCGGAGTCAATATGTAATATGCATTCTGCAAAAGCACGGATTTGGAGTTTACGTAGCCGACCCGTTCGCTGCCGGCCATGGGATGACCGCCGATAAACTGAGCATCCAGACCCAGGGCATGGATGTTGTTGTGGATGTCGGTTTTTACGCTTCCAACATCCGTCAGAAGGCAATCCGGTGAAAGATAATCCTTCAGTAACAGCAGGTTAGAGTCATTTTTTTGGACGGGAGCGCATAAGAATAGATAATCACAGGAAGAAAAGCGCTCGTCAATGGCATCAGCCGTGACGTTTGCCACGCCATCCGCCCATGCCTGTTTTAATGATTCGCCATTTACGTCATATGCCACAATGCAGGCGTCTTCTTCCGTTTCGCGGATCGCCCGTGCAATGGAGCCGCCGATCAGCCCGAGGCCGATAAATCCATAGGTATTCATAGTCGTTATCCTCTCTAACGTACTATACCACTTTAAAGCATAACAATCAATCGCAAAATCAAAGGATTTTCTGGCTGTTTGTAAGAAATTTGTGCATTTTTAAAAATAATTTACAGCAAACAAATAAAAATTTGGCAGATTTATAGAATTTTCCTTGTAATTTGACAGAATATTTAGTAAAATATCGGTATGGGGTTTCCCAAAAATGAGCTATTGGAGGAAAGACATATGAACGTTTACACAACAGACAAGATCCGTAACGTAGTGCTGCTTGGCCATGGCGGAGCAGGAAAGACCTCTTTGGCAGAGGCGTTTGGGTATATTTCCGGTATTACCTCCAGAATGGGAAAGGTTTCTGACGGAAATACCATCAGCGATTATGGCAAGGAAGAGCAAAAGCGCCAGTTTTCCATTAGCACTTCCGTGATTCCCATCGAGTGGGAAGGCGTGAAGATCAACGTTTTGGATACTCCCGGTTATTTTGATTTTGTAGGTGAGGTGGAAGAGGCAGTCAGTGCGGCGGGCGCAGCCGTGATCGTGGTAAACGGCAAGGCCGGCATCGAAGTTGGAACCTTAAAGGCTTGGGAGCTCTGTGAGAAGTATAAGCTGCCCAGGATCATCTACGTGTCCAACATGGACGTGGACAATGCCTCCTTCCGTCAGGTAGTGGAGGACATGACGGCCCTCTTTGGAAAGAAGATGGCACCGTTCCATCTGCCCATCCGTGAAAATGAGAAGTTTGTTGGTTACGTCAACGTGATCACCGAGTCCGGTAATCGCTGGAATGGCAAGGAAGTCGTTCCCTGCGAAGTGCCTGAATACAGCAAGCCCAATCTGCAGATCTGCCGCGATACCCTGATGGAATCCGTTGCGGAGACCAGCGAAGAGATGATGGAAAGATACTTTGGCGGCGAGGAATTTACCGAGGCTGAGATCCGTTCCGCCCTCCGCATCAACGTATGTGACTGTGCCATCG
>Ga0310691_10008743_pt1 | contig 10356 bp, 20 predicted proteins | sample 176DNAGHGlowgp2_FD_203887 | JGI IMG/M metagenome (GOLD analysis project Ga0310691, IMG submission 203887) | Sheep rumen microbial communities from Palmerston North, Manawatu-Wanganui, New Zealand - 1766 DNA GHGlow gp2 (v2) (version 2) | ecosystem: Host-associated > Mammals > Digestive system >...
TCGTGTAACCCTCCCTTGTAGTTGCTGTGATGCTTCTGTGCTGCCGGACATTCGAAGTATCCTACGCTGTCAAGCCAGTCAATAAGTTTGTCCGTGCCTCTGCTCCCCAACTTTTCCTTCATCCAATTTCTTGTATATCCTTCCTTTTCTTCTATTGTCATACTTCCTCACTTTCTGTTTTTACATACAATATTGGAAATAGAAATATTCTCCGTTATCCGTGGGATAAAAGTAATATCCCTCAAAACTGTCTCCGCTTTCGCCTACAGACCATTGTTTGCAATACTCTCCGTCATACTGTTCTTTACCACTCGCCTCGTCCGTAAATTGATACCAGTCCGGATGTTTATAATCCCCTGTCATCCACTGTCTGTGGTTATGTTTAGAGCCTTCAAGATCAATGTTTTCGTCTAACCACTTATCTATCTCGTCCATAAGAGAATTGACCTGTTTCATTTTATCAACTATATCTTTAGGTATTTTCATTCCTGTACCTCTCTCTCTGTCACTAAACTGCTTTTGCAAACAGGGTACCGCAAGGTGGACACAAATTGTTATTGGCATTATAGGTTAATAGTTACGGCGATACCCTGTTCATACCATTACTGCTTCCCGGAAGGCTGCTTGATCTGATAGCAGTTCCGACTGACTATATCTCTGTATTTATTGGCGCTTTCGAGATACCTTTTATGCTTCTCTTTCCGCTTTTCCACTGCCAGATAGTTCTGTGATCTGTGGTTCGCGTACATCTTTTCACTGATCATTTGTCAACTCCTGTTAAATATTTTTCTATTATTTCCAGTGTGTTCAGCATCCCTGCTATCTGTCCGCTCATTGCAGCGATTTCATATGTCATATAACCATCTGATTTAAGATTAAGCCTGGCATTTTCATCTCTTAGTTTTTTGATCTCATACGTCACTTCAAATCGGATATCTTTGAGAGTGCCCCTGAGTTTTTCGAGTTCTTTGCTGGTTATCTGTTCATATCCTCGCTGCAATCCCTCGGTATAAAGATCGATTATGCAATCCCGAAGCTTATTTTTTACCTTTTCCGAGATAATATCATCAACTTGGACTGTCTTCATGAGTAGACGATTCCTTTCTTTGCATCCTCCAAAAGCTCCTTGAAGATCCTCTCCCCCTTCTCGGTCTTGACATAGGTGTCGGTTCCGTTGAGATTCTTTCCCTGCTTCTGCAGCAATCCCAGTCTCACGCACTCGTCTCTTGCTTCTTTCAGTTCTCTGTCTTCGCTCATGATATTTTCCTCCTTTTTGCCTTGTATCATATTAGCGTTCTCCTTTTTTATCCGGTTCTCTTACTTCTTTTCTGTTCCAAGCTTGTTTTGCCTTATATAAATGGCCGAACCACTCTGTAGTCCTACCGCAGCATAGGCACTTAACGCAATACTCTCCGCGATACCATTCCTGTGGCTGACCTCCGCAGCAGCATTCTCGTAATTTAATTTTCCGCTCGAACTTGGCTTCTATCGTAAGTCTGACTATTTCATCACGGGATCCTTTGTAATCAGGATTGCCTTTTGTCTCATACATATTTGTCCCTAATACGTGAACTGTTTCACGTAGCGTTCTATTGTCTTGACTTCATCAAGTATTCCCTGCCAGTCAGGGCGGCTTCCGTCTTCCGGAACTACTTTTCGGCGGATAAGATCGAGCCATTCAAGCATGTCCCTCTGTGCAGGTGTCAGGACATCTTCTGCATCCGGAGTGACCTTTTCCACGCCTGCTGCCGCCTGAGCTTCCTCAACTGTATCCCCTTCATCTTGCGACTGTGGCTTTTCTTCAGGTTCTTCATTGCCTGCTGCCGGTACGTCTTCCTGTACTTTATCTTCGACTTCTCGAACATTTTGTGGAACATTGTCCGTCGAATGTCCGGCAGGAATGATCTTTGGATTCTCTTCCGGGATCCTCTCAGGAGCTTCCTCATTCTGTATTTTAGTCGTTTCTTCGACTTTTTTCTCCTGTTGCACCGGTGCAACTTCTGCGTATTTTGCCTTAATTCCTTTAACGATTGGAGCGAAAAACTCTTCTGCTTCCTTCTTCTCTTCTTCAGTCAATCCTTTTGCCTTTTTCGGCTTGGCTGGCTTCACCTTCTCCGGCTTCTTCTTCTCTGGCTTTTTCTCTTCTTCCGGAAAATCCCTCACTTCCATGTCTTCAAGCAGCACATCTTTGAATTCCTGCCACGAAAGATGACTCTTGTTCTCGGGATCTCTCATATTGGTGATAGTGATTCCCTCCGGTTTCATGCTTACCATGAATCTTCCCTGTCCCGGGATCCTGATACTATAGGCTCCTACCTCATCCGGAATATATGCCTCCATGATGTCTGCTTCGCTCACTGCAATGCCCATCTTGGTTGCCAGCTTCATGGTGTCATTAAGATATATGGCCGCGTCCGGATGTTCGTCGTTAAGTTCCTTCACTATGCCTGCAATAAATTCATCCGACCCGTCCTCCTTATCCTCCATCATCACTTCGAGATCGGATATTTTCTTTTCGGCGTCGTATTCTGCCTTGATGGTTTCTATGTCACTCTTGGTATATTCAGGACTCAATTCCTCGTTGATCTCATCCGGCAGTGTCAGCATCAGGGAAAGTTTTGCCGAGCCGAAGCCCTCATAGTTTTCTTTCAGCTGTTCCGAATATCCACCCAAGGAAAAGCGGTCATTTATCCTCATGAATCTTGAAACAGCCGACTTGTCCAGTCCGAATTCAGCCATCGCGAATTCATTCACTGACGAATAAGCTGTGTCTTTAAGCATATTCGGATCATCCCTTACGGTTTTAAGCAGATATCCTATTCTCACAAAACTCACGGCCGCCCTGTTGAGCTCCATGTTCATGAGATCCCTGACCTCTACTATATTGCTGATGTGATCGTAATTTGCTATATCTTCCATCTTTTCTCCTTTAAATGGCTGCCATGAAATCCGCTTCCAGCACATCAGCCAGAAGCTCTCCCTGGTGTTTCCCGTGCCATACTATTTTTTTATTTGCCCTTATGTCCCTGTAATTTGCCTGCCTCTTCTTGTCGGCTATTCCGGCCAACTTCCTGTCTTCCTCGTTCATGATCTTCTTGATGTGTTCCTGCCACTTCTTCAGGAAGGGCAGTGCTGCATTAAGATCCGGATTCTGATTGTCGCCTGTCGTTCTCTTCTGCCTGATGTTGCCTCCGGGTTCGACTTCCAGGGTGTACCACGGTGTTTTGAGGGAACTTTCCTTTCGCAGGAAGAGGATGAAAGACTCCTTCGTGTTGATCCGTTCAAAGTAAAAATCACATCTGTGGATACAATGCTTCAGGACTGTTCCTTCAAGTACAATGTCCTCTATGTCTCTGGGTGGGATGATTGCATACTTGTCGGAATGGTATTCGTACTTTGCGATCTCCTTAAGGTTCTTCTCTGCCTTTTTGAATTTCCTTCTGATCGTTGCAGCTTCCTTCTTCACGTTTTCCCTGTTGGATAGCTCAATCTGCTCTGCGTGGGCTTTCTTCAGGTCAGCAGGTTTATAGACATATTCGAGGCTTGTGTTGAGCTTATTCTTTTCAGCCATTGCCAAATAATCCCTCCAGGTGGTTACAAGCTGTGATGCCGTCTCTCCCGTTACTTGTTCCTGCTTAACCAGATAGTGCCATATCTTTGTCAGACTTATCTTTGGCAGGTGTTGAAGGTCGTAATAGTTAATCTTGTTCTTGTCAAAGTACCTTAGCATATCCGTTTCAAAGACCGTATCTGATTTCTTTTCGACTTGCAGCCAGTTCCAGGTGTTTATGGATCCACCGAGTTCTATGAGTCTCTTGAGTCTGTTTTTATCAAGTTCCAATGCCTTGGCAGCCTCTTTGTTTTTAAGACTTTCTCGGCCCGTACTTCTTATCAGGTCCTTTACGATGTCATATAAGCCTATCTTCATGAGCGATTCCATGACCGGATATTTCTTCTCGAAATCAACATATCGTGAAAATGACATGTTGAGCTCTTTCCTGAGTAGGATTGGTGCCGCGCTGTGAGGAAATCGCGCTTCGATCTCTTTTATGTTTCCGTGCCATATCCGGCCGCCTGTCATGTACCGGTCCCTGTACCATGAATCCGGAATCCATCTGTACAGCCTGTTCTTGTATATGCCCTGCGTATATGCTGCTACGGTTCCGTTGTTTCGAACGATGATCTTATACTTTACGTCGTATCTTAGGTTTGGCTTGGTTATCGGGATGTTTGGATCGAATGTATATCCTGTAAATGCATAGTCCCTCTGCGTTTCAAGTATTTGTATCACGTATCCCTCTTTGATCGGCTGTACAATCTGGCTTTCGGCCACCGGAGTCCTCAGATATTTGCTTTTCTTTCCGTTGGCCAGGTATACTATATTGTGCTTACAGGACGGACATATACCATCTTTGCGGTGCTTCGGATTAACAAGCGTAACCTCCTTCTGACATCTGCTACAAAATCCCTTCTTGCTCCCGGCATCGTAAAATATATAGTGCTCGGTGTTTTCCTTAAAGGCCCAGTTGATAAACCTCTTGGGAAGCTCCGGAACCAGTTTGAGATCATCATCCCATGGTTTAAATACTTTTGCGTCAGCTTCATCTCTCTTTTTGGTTTTTACCTGCTCCTGCCACTTTTGAATGATCTCAAATGCGTTCCCGCTCTGTTTCAGCGTCCGGCGAAGCTGTTTAAGGCCTTCCGGGTTTATCCATGCCAATTTGTCGCATACGCTGTTGTATTGATACCAGTAATTTACGCTGTAATGTTCTTTTCCGGACAAATCTTCAAAGTGCCCTACGTTCTGCAGATTATAGATCAGGGCTTTGCTCCACTTTTCCTGACCATTCATACAATATCTTGTTATATATTCATCACCGTCAACGTTTAGAAATATATCAAATGCCGGATCCATGGTTCCCTGCTGGACCATCCAAGGCGTAAAGACCGATATTTTCAGAATGCCAGACAGATTCTGACATCTGAGATAGTAAGCATAACGGTGGAGTGATTTTATCCTCTGTTCTTCCTTGTTGTCATACCAGCGCTTTACGGTCTCATACACAGGCAGGTCTTTTTTTGCTCTTGATACGATGGCCGGTGTTGCCCTGAGGGTTCTTAACTTCCTCAGCATCTCCTTTTGCATCTATTCTTCCTCCTATGCCATACCAGCCGGCTTTATTTGATTTGCCGTCTATCTCAAATATTTCGAGTTTCTTGATCTTCTTTGTGCTGCTGTATTCCTGAAGGAGGCACACTATCGAGCCTTTTTCACCTTTGGCTTTCGGGTTCTTGCCTCTTGCTATGGCATAGTAACCGTTGCTCTGAGCTGTTTCTTTGAGATATTCGTTGCTGATCTCCGGATGTTTCTCAATGAACAGGGCTTCGTAAATGGCCAGCTTCTGAGGTGTCAGCTTCTTGAGCGGTGTAAGCTCTGTTGAAGCAATTCTTCCGTGTTCATCCTCGTTTATGTCCCCTCCGGCTTCGCAGACACAGAAGACATCGCTTTCCAGGTTGTTGTAATAATTCAGTATCCCAAAGGGCTCCCTTGTTGAGTGAAGTCCGGTGCTTGCCGTCTTGGCGCCTGCTGCCGTGGCCTTTACTCCAAGCTTGTATTTAAAACTGCCGCGGCCCATGGTGCAGACCATGCCCTTATGAAAGCCCTTAAATACGATCATGAATTACCTCCGAGGTAATACTCTCTCATAATCTTCTTGCGTTCCCTCTTGTCTGGGATCCCGATCGAGAATTCATGATTGCCTATCACCTTCTTAATCTCGGGGCACTTCGCCACGATGCGCTTATCAACTGTTGCCTTGTGCCTGAATCCATAATCTGCTGTCCGGGCTATGAATTCCGATATGCTCTTTCCTTTTCTCCGAATGGCATCTGCCATATCTGGATCGGTTGCTGCTTCTTGCAGCTCCGATATCCACTCCCTAAGGATCCCTTTGATATTGTATTCCCTGACCTCGATATTTATCTTTCCCAGGGCGGCCAACATGGGGGTGGTTAACTCGTCTATGTCACCTCTGATGAAATCATTGACATCTTCCACGTCAAGCCCGTTTTCCTTGCCAAGCTTCTTGATGCCGTCCTTATCGCCTGCCGCCTTTAATTCATTTGCCTTATTGTTGATTTCTAAAGCCGAATCAAACTCTCCAAACTTTTCGTACATTGCTTTTCTCCTTTTATGCTGTGGTTATATGTCCAGTGTTTCTTTGTGTCCTTATATGCCTCCCATTTGTCGCAGTAACCTCTCGGTACTGTCCTCTTACCATCCTTGTATATCCGGCTCTTACCGGTAAAGTCTATATAGCTGCACATATGGTTAAATGATGAGCCCATATAGCTGTAGTATCTGCAGCTCTCGCATCTTTTGTTGTCTCCCACATAGTAAAGCTCGCTCATACATCCAAGCCCTGACTTTTAAGCCAGGCGTGAAGCCTTGTATATTCCTTTTCAAGGCACATGATCTCGGTCTTCTTTGCGCTGATCACTTCATCAATGGCGTGAAGCTTGTCAACCAATGCGGCATATATAAAGTTCGGGATCTCTTCCTTTGCCGGAGCCTCGGCAAGGTTCTTGACAGCTTCTACTTTCTTTACCTTCGGCCTGTATGTTCTCTTCCGGATCGGCTCGTTGTTATCCTCCAGTATCTTTATGATGTCTTTCTCATCACAGCAGTTAAGCTGAGCGAGTATCTTAAGCTGTTGCGTCGGGTTCTTTGACTCTCTGTATTCTTTGCAGATCTCGTATGCTGACATCTTGGTGCTTATCTTTTTTTCTTCGTCCATCTATACTCTCCTTCTTCCATCTGTGCCGGCACCCGTCCTTATAATCGCAGCAGTAAACCATCTGTCTAAGGATCGGACTCATGACATATTTGCCATATTCACATTTTCCGCACGCATCTTTCTTCGGCATGTTTTTCCTTGTTACCCGGAGCCGAAGGGTTACATCTCTTTTTCTAGGGGGTATGACTTTAAGATATACGGCTCCGGGTTGGGTGATACAATACTGGCATGTTTTACATTCGCTTCTTTCGGATCTGCAGCTCCGGGTGTTTCAACCCTTTATCCTAAACGGCCGGGATCGCCGTAAGGATCATAATCGTGATTTGCCGAAGATCTGCCGGAACTCTTCCCGGCTGTGTGTCTCTTCGAACCTCGTTTGCGCCATCCTCATGAGGAAGTCGCCGTAATCATTTTTGTCAGGTGAATGAACAGCGTCCTTATTGCCTTTGATATCGCCTGTATGATGATGCTTGCACAAGTTCACCTTCAGACCAAACTTCTCGGATGCTTTCCTGTACGGTCCTCCGAATATGTGATGCTCTTCGAGCATGCCCGGAGGATAGTATCTCGGCATCTGTTCAAGCAATGCGCATAAATAGCATTCACCTTCTGCCTGCTTGATTATGCTTTTCATTCTCAATCTCATTTCCGAGCCACGTGCTGTAGCTCCCTAAGTCTTTATCAATATCTCCGATCTCCATGAGGCAGACTGTCTCGAGCATGTATATCTGCTGGTAAAGATCGGCGCCTGCTGCCATGTGTCCGTTAACGATCCACCCTGCCTGCTGCCATTTGTCGAACCATCCTCTCTTCCGGACAGTCTCGAACCATCCATGGTCTGAGTGAATGTTCACCCTGCAGGTTCTCCGGAACCGTTTGAGTGAATCGACTATCGCATGCAGCTCCAGCTGATGAGGCGTCACGTCTTCCAATCTCTTCCGGATAGTCAGTGTCCCGACTTTTCCGGATGTCGTCTCGGCCTCAAGGACTGCTATGTATGCTCCCTTGCCGGGCTTCGGTGACTTTCTCGATATGCTGATATAGATATCTGCTGTCTCGCTCATGCGAATGGATACTCCTTCGCTTCTTCTGTGGCTGCCATCGTCCTGACCTTCTGACAGATCTGTGTGTTATTGCAGCAGATCCTCTGTATCGTCTTCTTAACGCCGTCAGCTGACAGTATGCTCTCAATGATTACCGGCTCACATTTATCACAGTCAGAACAGAAATGCTCAAATACTACTTCCACGTTTACCGGTATGATTATTCCGTTTACTTTCATAGTCCCAATTCTGCCAACGCAGCCCTTTCCATCTCTACGAAATCCTCGTGAGAATATATTCGTTCAGAGTATCCGTACCGGTTCTGTTTCGGGATAAGCTTGTTGATCGAAGGTGCGAAGCCTGACTCATCATCTGCTATGTACCTCTGAAGCATTGACAGTACCGGATCATATTCATACTTCCTGAGCACACTAAACCAGTTTTCCAGAAGATCCTTCGCGCTCACCTTTGGTGTCCAATTCGGATAATATGATCTGATCTTTGTGATCAGCTCCATGGTCTCATCCCGTGTCATCTTTATACTCCTCTTTCAACTTTTCGAACTCGCTCCAAAAGTCATTCTTACCCGGTGGAGCTTTGCCCTTGTTTTCATCTTCTCTCTTCCAGCGCATCATAGTGGCGAAGTGATCCTCGTAGTATTTTCCGTGGCTCCTCATGTACGTCGACATGTTCTCGATCATGTCCTTGTAGTCATCCGGATACTGTTTGATAAGCTCGTTAAGTTCTCCCTTGGTGAGATAGACATTGCCGTAGATACCGAGAGCGATCGGTTCTTCCTCGCGTGCGCGCGCTATCTCTTTATCTATCTCTATCTCTTTCTCTATCTCTTTCTCTATCTCTATCTCTGTCGGACATTGTCGGGACATTTCGGGGACATTGTCCCCTTTTTGTCTTTTACCACTATGCTGCTTATCTTCTATTGACTTATTGACTAAATTAGATTTTTCTCTCTGAAGACGCTTCTTCTCTGCGTATTCAGTTTCGGAACCAACCATCTTTTTGACTTCACACATGAAATAGGTTCCATCGTCCATGATTTCCATCATCCCCAGCTGCGTAAAGATTCTGATTGCATCTCTTACTACGCTGACATTGGTTCTTGTGATTGTTGCAAGCATATCCTCACTGTACGGTATGTTCTCATTAAACCTCAGTGCTCCTTCATGGCTCAAGCTTTCCAGCAGGAGCTTAAGGTAGAATATGATGTAGTCTTTCCCGTTTGGCATAGACTCAATGATCTGCGTGTCATGCCTCTTAAAAAAATCCTCTTTAAGCTTCAGCCAATAATACTTTTTAGCCATATTGCTTCTCCTATGATTTGATCCTGACAAGGCTCATGAGCTGCGAGATCGATATCTTCTCGAGAATATCTTCAAGAAGGCCGAGCTTCTCAATCATGTCGGAATGCATCCGGCCATTGAAGTACTTGATCTCAATATCGGTATTCTCTGAGGCTTCCAGGTTAACGTAGAAGCCCCATTCTTTGCTCATGGTATCTTTCTTGGTAAAGCGTCTTGTCAGATACCCTGTTTGCTTTATCTCAGACATAATCTGCTGCATATGATCCATTACGATAAATACCTCTCTCTTTGTGCAGGTTCTTCGTCTGTGAGCGGCTTGATCGTAACCTCATCCTTTTGGCCGCTCTCATAGTGCTCAATGATATAGTTGGCCACATCCTGCGATGTGAGCATGCAGATGTCTCTGCTCCCCTTCCCGGTCCTTACCCGGAATCCCCTTACTTCCATCTTCTGCGTTTCCTCCTTCTGTATAAAATGATTTCCTCTATAATCTCAATCACTACAAGCTTCAGAAGCTCTGTGACTGCTATTACTATCATTGCGGATACGATAAGTATCTCGATCGTAAAGATGTCCATTATATAATTCCCCTTCTTTCGTCCTCCGGTACCCGGAGAGTATCCAATATTGCTCTTAACTGACATACCTTTAAATATTCCGGATTACGCTTTGCTTTATAATAAGTCTGCTCCGGTATACCGGTAATCTTGATAAGCCATATTTGATTTCTGCCTCGCTTCTTCAGGTACCGCTCAACGAGCTCCCATATAGCCAGGTCTTTTTCATTTGCGTATTTGACCTTCGGCATCTTTTCTCCTTTTGCACCGGTGCAACTTTTACATTTTTAGTCTTCTTCGAGGTTTATTTCCTCAAACCCGAAAGCGCAGTAGCCATTTTCGAGGCCATAACCCGTGACCACGAACGTGATCCGGAATATCTTATCTTCCAGCTCTTCGATCATAGGAAATGGAAGATTCTCTTTATAAGGTTTCCCGTTATCATCTACGATCCGGAATTGTACTTCATCGCCACGCTGGAAACAGCGGTCGTTGAATCTTACCTCAAAACGCTTGTGACCTCTTAATATCTCAAGGGCGAACCGTTCATTGAGTTTCAATATATGTCTGTGTACCACTTTCTCTTTCCTCCTTCTCCTCGTAACTATATCTGACTTTTCTTCTGAACCTTGGGCTA
>Ga0310691_10008744_pt1 | contig 10356 bp, 3 predicted proteins | sample 176DNAGHGlowgp2_FD_203887 | JGI IMG/M metagenome (GOLD analysis project Ga0310691, IMG submission 203887) | Sheep rumen microbial communities from Palmerston North, Manawatu-Wanganui, New Zealand - 1766 DNA GHGlow gp2 (v2) (version 2) | ecosystem: Host-associated > Mammals > Digestive system >...
GCCGTTGAACTGTGCGTTGAATCCGCTGACCTGGCCTTTGAACAGTGCCTTGGGGTTGAATCCTATATAGGCGTGCAGGTTTTTCACGTCGTCGGGCAGCGGCAGGTACCACTTCAGGTTCGGGTCGCCGGGGAACGCGGTGTTCGGGGCGTAGCCGAAGATCCAGTCGTTGTAGGTGAGGAACTCGTAGTTCGGCGACCACTGCAGTCGTGCGTAGAGCACGCCGTCTTCTATCTGGTCTTCGCTGTAGCCGTATTCGCTGTCGGCGAAGAACATCTCGTAGTCTATGTCCTGTCGGGGCCAGAAGCAGGAGCCTATTTTGACGATGGGGGTCACATGGTAGCCTCCATAGTCGCCAGAGGTTAAGATTGGCAGCACGTCGTCGCGCACAGTGCGATCTCGTGCATCTTCGCTGATGTATTTTATTTGGCCGTCTCCGATGAGCAGTGAGCCGTTGGCGTAGTGGAGTTCCTTGATGATGTCGGTGTTCTTCAGCCCGTCGAAGGGAGCCACAAAGCAGTCAGCGCCTCCGAATCCCACGTAGGCCGGCTTGTGTATGCCGTCGCCGATGAAGATGCCCTCGTTCATTCGTATTTTTCGCTTGTAGATGGGGTAGGCCACGGTGACGCGCTGGTCGGTTCGGATTTTCGGCACGTACTCCGAGCATACCTGCAGGATGGGCGTTCTTTCTTGCTTCTCGCCGCTTTTCAAGTATAGTATTCGGCAGAGGCTGCCCTTGTCGCCCACTTTGGAGAAGTCGAAGAGGTCGGCTCGTGTGCAGTCGATGCGGTAGAGGTCGGTGCCCAACACCTCGTCGCTGACTTTGCAGTCGGGTCGCTGCACCATGTCCAGTGTGGCGTTGAGGAAGGGTATGCGCAGCTTGTCGGGCACGAGGTCCCACAGCGGCATCAGCTCGAAGTGTACGACGTCGATGTCGCCGGTGGCAATGGCTCGCTCGCTGTATTCTATCGACGAGAGCCATTCGTTCACGTGGCTGGGCGGCAGCTGCGACGTTTCGTCTAATTTGGTGATGTCGGTCTCCAGGCGTGTCTTGGTGGCCTTTGAGCCGCCAGTCACGGTGATGGCTCCATCTGCACTCTTCTTCATCGACGTGTTTTTGACGTATTCCGTCGAGCGCTGGTTGCTGGAGGTTCGGCCGATGGTGTAGTCAATCTCCTCGGCCATCTCGCCGGAGTAGTTCACCGAGCCCGACTTCCGCATGGCAAACGTATAGTCGATGCGTCCGCCGAGGTCGGCCTGCAGGACGATGTGCGTGCCGAACTCCTCCAGCGTCTTTATGACTTCCGCTTTTAACTCGTCGGGATGCAACGCCTGCAGGGTGAGCAGGCTGTTAATGCGGTTGAAAAACTCCGTGGAGTAGGGCAGCCGGTCGTGCTCGCGCAGGTTGAGCAGGGCTGCCTTGTCGATGACGCGTGCTCCCACCGTCTTGATGATTGAACCTCGTCCGAAGTTCTGCTCGCGGACATTGCTGACGAAGGAGGCGGCTTTCTCGCAGTCTTCCACGCAGCCTTCTATCGTCACTCCCGACTCCGACTGCATCTGCGTCAGCTTTTCTGAAAATTGCTGTAGGGAAGTGGTGCATGCGTACTTCATCTCCGTGCGCGACATTCGTGAGTCGTGGACGGTCTCGAAGGTGACGCTGCTGCCCGCTTTCCTGAGCTTCTCCAGTTCGATGATGGGCGTTTTCACGCGCACCGACATGGGGTTGTCGAGTGCTTTGTAGATGTCGTAGCCATAGCCCACGTATAGGTCTTCCTTTGCGCTGCCGTTGGCACTTTGGTCTGCTCTGCTGCGCTGGCTCACCGTAATGGTGGTCTCGCGTGGCGGCATGCCGTTGGTGGCCGTGAGGCGCAGGGTGGCGGTGCGCCGGCTGTCGTCGGTGTTCTCTTTCGTTGCTATGCGTATAATGCCCTCGTTGCCTAAGGTGTCGGCCTTGATGGTAAGCCATTCGCTGCCCTCGTCGAGCGTCAGGCGTATCTGTCCGTCGCGCTGGCGGTCGTAGCCGTCGAGCTGCAGGCGCAGGCTGCCGTAGGTGGCCTCGCGTCCGAAAAAGACGGCTCCCTCGTCGTCTACGTCGGCCGCCGAGCCGCCGAGCACGCTCACCTTCCACTCCCCTTCGGGGGTGGGCACAATGGGTTGAATGTCGTCATCGTCGTGGCAACTGGTCAGGGCTAAGGTGCAGAGCAGTGTTATCAGTGCTATCGGTAGGTATCTCATATAAATGTGTAGCCGTGGCTACTTCTTTGTTTCGTTAGGATTGTAGATATAGGTGAACTCTTTCAGCCGGCGCCAGTAGCTGTTGTTGACCTTCTCCCAGCTGATGAGTGCGGGGATGGCGTTTTGCGGTGCTTCGTAGCATACGAAGTTAGAGCCCTCCTTCACCACGGGGTAGGCTTTGCTCTCGTAGGTGCCGTCGGGGCGTATGCCTCCGCTCAGCTCGTAGTAGGGCAGTGCTTCGCACTCGGCATAGTCCACTGCCTCGCTGGGTTCGAAGGAGAGCAGTCCGCTGTTGATGTAGAAAGTGTCGGAGGCAGGCTTCACCATCTCCCCTGAATAGGTCAACTCCGTGAGGTCGAGCTTGCCGTTCTTCCAGCGCACTACCCAGTGGCTGTCGTTATCTTCGCGCAGTCCGAGTCCGCAGGCCAGCTTCACCTTGCCTTCGTAGATGGGGTAGGCCACCCAGTACCAGTTGCCCTCTAATTTCTCGTGGCATACGGTGGCTATGTAACGTCCGCCGCTGACAATGTTCACCACCATGGGTTGTGCTTCGCTGTCCTTTCGGCTGATGCTCTTCCAGTCGGCTGTGCCCTTGCGGTAGCGGAAGTCGCAGGAGGCGAATTTCGTAGGGAATTTGGCGCTGAAGAAGTTGCGGTCGCCGAGGATGGCGTTCATGGCCTTGGCGTCGCTCAAGATGTGGGCCTTCACTTGGTTGGCCACGTCCTCGTTGAGAACCTCGATGAACCTCCAGATGGGTGTCACCTTCATGTCAACCATCTCCACGTTCGACTTCTCGTCGTCCTCACGGTCGAAGCGCAGTGACTCCGTCCATGCCTTGATGCCGTCGAGGCTGAAGTCGCGTGTGCCGTCGTATTTGTATTCGCCAAGGAGGCTGGTGAGAGGCGTCTGGTCGCCGCCGTAGGCGGTGATGTTGAGGCTGGCATCGGTGATGAACTTAAACTCTGCTGCCGACTTGCGGTGCTCCTCGCGCTTGGAGTAGAGTCCGAGCACGTCTTTTGAGGTGTAGGATTCTTCTCGCACCTGGTCGTTGTAGCGCCACATGCGGTTCTGCAGGTCTATCTTCAGCTTGCCGCCGAGCATGGACTCGGTGATGACGTGCGTGCCCCAGACGTTGGTGAAGGAGTCGATGCTGGCGAAGTCGGCAACGGGCTTCATGGCTAAGTGGTTGACGGCATCGATGAAGCTTTGTGTGAGCACGCTCTCCAAGTCGTATTGGGCCACGGCGAGGATGCTGGCCACGTCGAGGCTCTGCTGTCCCAGTGTGATGACGTCTGTGGTGATGTAGTAGAAATTCTCCTGCACGCCGTCCTCCAAGACGTATTGGTCCTTGCGCGACGTGCCGTTGTAGAGTCCGAGGTTGGTCTCTTCCTTGAAGTGCATGGTGCCGGAGGCAATATAGTCGCGCTGCGAGAACTCAAATTGTGTGGTGCTGGAGTAGGAGGGGGTGTAGTAGCTGTTCCACAGGGGGCTGGCGCCATAGTTTTTCATGGCGTTCTCCAGCTCTTTGCGGTTGATCACCTGGCAGCGTATGTCCTCCCAGTTGCAGTATTCGCCGCGCACGGCATCGTAGCTGTAGCCCACGCCGAAGTTGCGCATGAAGGCGTGGCGTGTCTCTACATCCTCGGCACGGGTCCACTGGAAGGGCTCTCCCGCGCTCTCGTTGGGGGCGACGGTTTCTATGCCGTCGGTCAGTTCGCTGTCGTGACACGAGGAGGTCAGTCCGGTCATGGCTGCCAGCAGCAGTGCCAGCGTTAGCAGTCTATGGATTGTCTTGTTCATTCGCTTGTCGGGTAATTTGTTTTTTCAATAAAAGTATGGGCAGGCGCTGGGCCTGCCCATACGCAGTGTGGTTGGTGTTTTGCGTAGTAGACGTTTTATTAAACGTCGTCGTTGTCGCCGCAGAGGCGTGATCCTGCGCCCTTCTCATTGACGGTGCCCTCAGACACTCCAAAGAAGGTTGAGACTGACGGGTTGTCGGCGTACTTCTTTATGAACCAGTCGCGGGCATAGTCGCGGTATTCTGGATCCATCACTCTCCAGATGGGGGTGTAGAAGAATTCCGTGGGCATGGCGCAGTTCTTGTCGTTGGCATTCTCGGAGCTGGGACTCTTCATGGACTCAATCCAGCTCTTCAGCACGCCCTGCAGTTTGGAATAGTCGGTCTGGTTCGGCCCCATCAGCCATGCGCTGACCTGGTCGCCCACTGCGGGGTCTCCGCCTAAGAGCTTGATGTTAAATCTCAGGTTGCGGTAGAGGTTCATACCTTCTGTTGAGAGGTGCAAACTGCCGTTGACGCTGCCGAATGAGGCCAGGTCGCCTTTCAGCTCTGCCCACAAGCTGTCTTTTCCTCGCATGCTGGTAGAGTCGATGCGTGCCAGGATTGACATGGAGCCACCCCAGTTGCCGCCAGTGATGAAGAAGGGGCTGAAGTCCTCGTCGATTCTGTTTAATGCCTTGTCAGCAGCCTCCATATCTTCCTCCATATATGCCTTGTAGTAAGCCCACAGGGCAGCGCTGAAGCCAGTGCTGAAGACGTTTCCGAAGTTGGGACGATACTTGTCGAGCTTCTTCCTCCATGAGTTGTAGGTGAATGCGTTCTTCTTCTTCAGCTCTTCCCAGCTGCCATACTTCTCTTCTACTTTCTCGTTCAGTGCCGAGTACTCCTCACCATATTTTTCGATGGCATCGGCAGATTGGTCGACGGCGTAGGTGGCAATTTCAACTGGCGACACCACGGCGTTGTACATCGGGGCGTTGCGCGTGATGGAGTAGTCGATGTGTCCGCGTTGCTCCTTTTTCTTTGCCGTGTATTCGACACCGGCTGAGAACTCGATGAATCCGAAGGAGAGGCTCATGTGGATGCCCACGCCGAAGTCCTTGTCCTGACACACTGTTGAGTCGAGCAGGTGGGCCACCAGGTCGTAGGTGGGAATGGGCACCTCGACGTATGTCTGCGGGTTGAGCGCTCCAGCGTCCACCAGATTCTTGATACCGTTCATGTTGTAGATCATGTTCTCTTTCTTCAGGTGGGTCCAGTCGAATTCCTTACCATCTCTTACCTGTTGGTGGATATAGGCGGTATCCATGGCATAGCGCACGTCGGCGGCGTGGCCCAGGCCCTGTCCCTCGAAGGAGAGGGCGCTGCCCGTGGCGGCATTGGTGCCCAAGCCTCTCTGGCTGATTTTCACGCTGATGGGTTCGCCCTCAATTCCGAAGATCTCGAGCGTGGCGTTGCGGTCGGTGGCCAACTTGTTGGGCGTGAAGCTCAGTTTCAGGGTGCGGTCGCCGGAGAAGGTGAGGTGCTCGTTCTCGATGATGGCCCAGTCGTTGTCGTCCTCGGTGCCATTCTCAATGGCTGCCGACCAGGTGCCGTTCATCTTCACATTCACGGTCATCGTCTCGCCGTTGGGGTTTACCTGCAGGCCATGGGCGATGATGTCGTCGTCGATGGTGACGTTGCTGACAGTCTGCTCTTTCTTGTCGTCATCGTCGTCAGAGCAAGCTACTGTCGTCAGGCTGAGGCTGCCCACCAAGGCCGCCATCAGCAGGAAGTTGAAGTGCTTTTTCATTTTCATTGTTTTTTGAGGTTTGTAATTATTTTACTTTTTTTGTATTCTCTGTATGTGGTTGTCTGTATTTCTCGGTGCAAAGTTACATATTTTTTTTTGATTTATGTTCCTTTTTCCCTTTTTTTTCTGAAACACATGCGACAAACGCTGCAATTTGCGACAAACAGCACTGAAGGAGGGCGCACCTGACGCACTATGGCAAGTAGGTGGGAAGTACAGTCAGCACGTTGTCGACGTAGGTGCCATTTAAGCGTTCTTGCGTGGGATATATCATCCAGTCGTTATGTTGATTGGTCTTGAATAGTTCTTGGTAGGTGGCATGGTAGACCTCGGTGAGCGGCAGCCCCTCTGGCGTTTTGGTGACGGCATGGCCCTTGTCTTCAAGCGCCATGATGCGCAGGAAGAGCACTGGCTCGTTGTACATGCTCAGGGCATTGTTGGCGGGCTGGCGGTTGACCCAGAAGTAGTTCTTGGGGTTGTTGGCCCGGTCGTCGGCCTGGGTGCGCATCTGGTTGCGCTGCGTCTGATTGTGAAGCGGCAGGACGGCCCACTTGTCGAAGGCGTGGGCGTTGACCTCCTCTTGCGATGCCACGTCCTGGAGGTAGATCTTGGCCGTTTCGTCGATGTCCCACTGCGATTGCCAGACGGTCTGAGTGAGGGTGGTCGGGCGTTTCTGGTAGTGCTTGTAGAGGCGGGTGAACATATCCTGGCTGATGGGGTCGGCTGAGCGTTGGTTTCCACCGTGTGTCTGGTCGTAGATGCAGCGTAAGAGAGGCTGTTTCTCGGTGTTTCCGTCGTTATAGGCCAGCATGAAGCAGACGCTGGTTGATTTGCTCATGATCTGTCCATTTTTATCCTTGACGGGATTTCCCAGTTTGTCGATAATACCATAGATACTGTCGCGCTGTGCGATTGCTTGGAAGCAGTCGAAATTGGCATGGCGTTTCATCCTCGATACGATGGTGTCATTACAGGCTGCGTTAGTGCGTGAGCCAGGCATGTTCTGCTTGAGGAAATAGGTGAGATACCAAGCGTACTCTATGAGCTTCTCGTTGTCCTGCGGCACGTTGGTGGCCACGCGCCCGTTGGTCTTGATGCCGTCGAACGACATGAACAGGGCCTTGTTGTTCGAGGGTGAGAAGGGACGTCCGGAGCCACGGAAGCAAATCCAGTAGCTACCCTCGCTGTCGCTCAGCACGTCGCCCAACATGTAGTAGGGGTTTGCCGAGTCGTCAACTTCTACATCGTCTGCCGTCAGGCTGTTCTCAATCTGTGTACCTGCACCCACTGGCACATTGTACATTTTGTTGTAGTTGTAGAAATCGGTAACGCCGTTGCTGCCGTCGCCCAGGGCATCGTAGACCCCGATCTTGTGGCCTGCGATGTCTTTGCCGGTGGCGTGGCGTATGACGTAGTGCCTGGCACCATCGTCGAAATATGTGCGGTGTTGGAGGTAGCATGCTTTTCCGTTGTGATTGCTCGAAGTGATGTCGAGCTTGGTGTTATTTGTCAGTCCCGACACATCTTTCTTGTAGGTGATGGGGGTCATCTTGTGCATGTTGGCCTCCTTGCCCGTGCCGTTGGTGAATTTGTAGCCGTAGAGGGTGCAGGTCCAGCCCCAGGGCCACGAGTAGCCCTTGCAGAGCAGGTGCAGGCCGGAGGGGTCGGAGGCGTCTTCAACTTCTCCTTGCCGGTAGAGCATGTAACGGAGTCGCTCGATGGGCGTTCTGCCGCTGGTCTGCTCCAGATTGAGCACCTTTCCTAAGACGCCTTTGTCGCCGTCCTTCTTCCATCCTTCTGCCACGCGCTTGAAGAAGAACTTGTTGTGGTAGGGGTAGCGCTCAAGCTTGAAGTCGTACCACATCTTGGGCTTCTCCAGCTCCTCGGTGAGGTTGTGCCCCCAGCTGTCGGGATAGGCAATGGCAAAGAGCAGCTCTGCAAAGTTCTGCATGTGCTCCTCGCTTTTGCCGATGCCGGTGGGCAGGGCGAATTGTACGCCGGCGTCGCTCTTCCACTCGTAGATGTTGGCCTTTGGCGGCTCGCTGATGCTCACCCAGTGGCTGTCTTCCTTGCCGGCGGGTCCGAAGGCGGGTCGCACGCAAATCCAGTATTCGGTCTTCTCCGTGTTGTTGTCCTTCTTGTCCTTGTAGACGCGCTGCACCACGTCGCCGAAGCGGTAGTAGGCATTGCCGTTGAAGGTGCCGTTGGTGCCGCTGCCCGGCAGCTGGTAGACGATGCGCTGCAGCGAGGGCAGCTGGCGGATGTCGACGTCCACTTCGGCCAGCGACGTGCCGTCGTTGGTCTTGCGGTAGGAGAGGGTGCCCACGTCGGGGTCTTTCCACTCGTAGCTGCTGGTGTTCTCGTCGATGCTGCTCACACCCACCAGGGCGGCGAAGCGTGCGGCGGCGGTGGCCATGTCGTTGGTGTTCACAATGCGCACCGTGGGGTTGGCCTCGCTGGCAATGCCGTAGGTAGGCTCGAAGGTGGCGTTGGCGTAGTCGGCGGTGTAGTCGTCGCTGCTGATGAGCTGGCCCACCACGTCCCAGAATTTCGACAGCTTCGCCTGCTGCTCTTCAGCCTTCTGCTCTTCGCTCTTCGGGCTGTCGCTGTCGTCATCGTCGTCGCTACAGGCGACGAAGGTCATGCCGAGGCTCAGCACTGCTGCGGCCATCAGCATCCAGTTTTGTAGCAATGTTTTCATCTTCTCCATTGTTGCTTTCATTTGTTTGTTATTATTCACATTCGCTTTCGTTCAATCGAAAATATTTCTGCAAAGATAAGCATTTTATTTCTTTTTTACTCATTGTTCACTTCTTTTTTTTGTTTTTCCGCGAAAAACTAACGACATTCCCCCTTTTTTGCGACAAAAATGCCAAGCACTGGGGCTGGTTGTCGCACCTGCCTGCACCGCTTGCACCTGCCTGCACCGCTTGCACCGCTTGCACCTGCCTGCACCGCTTGCACCTGCCTGCACCGCTTGCACCTGCTTGCACCTGCTTGCACCTGCTTGCACCGGGTAGGTTTCTGGTAGGTTTGGTAGGTGGGGTAGGGAAATCTATCGTAAAGATTCTTTACCTCAAGTGCCAGTTTTTTTTCAAAAGGCGTGCGTTTTTTTTCAAAAAGCGTTAGTTTTTTCTCCTGAAGTGGCACCCGGTAAAATAGTGCCGTCTGCTCATGCACCCGTGCAGCGGTGCAACTTCCGGTGCAAGTAGCGGTGCAACTTCTGGTGCAAGATAACTGCTTGATAATCAGGGGTAGGTGCAAGTGGTGCAAGATGGACTGCTGAAAGACGACGAAGGCGCAGAGATGTTGTTTCTTTGCGCCTTCGTGACTTTTGTTGATGATGTCAATCAGGTAGATTGGCCTGATGTTGTTTTATCCGAAGAGGATGAAGGGGAATACCATGTGCTTTGCGCTCTTGGCCTCCTTTACGAACCGTATGCCGTCGGTGCTTATCTTTATCACGTAAGCCTGTGAGTCGCTGGCCTCTGTGCTGGTCCAGAAGGGGGTGCCGTCTAATGGTATGCGGCATTCCTCGGGCACATTGGCTTTGTCGTAGAGTTCATTGATTTTTGTGCCGATATTGGCAAAGTCGGCCCCTGTGAGGTCCCATACGCCCATGCCCTTCATGGCTAATACCAACTCGCCGGTGGCGGGGAGGAAGTAGTTTGAAGCTTTGAAGTTTGTGCGGCCAAGTTGTGCGTCGACGTTACCTCCAAAAGAAATGGAAATATAGTTCCAGCTCTGCTTGGCTGCGGGATGGTCGTGTTTATCATTGACGAGTGTCTCGGTGAATATCAGGCCGTTTCTCGTGTCGATGAGTTTCTGGTAGCCGCCTGTTGCATCCTGGTCGACTGCGGTGCCGCAGAGCTTGTCGGTGGGTCCCCACGCAAAGGTTTTGGTATCGCTACCCTCATTGGCAGGATGCAGGGCAATGGCGAGGAATCGTCTTGCCGTTCCCTCAGTGACGCAGTTTGTACCGCCATTTCCTATATAGACAATCATGGCCGTGGCCGCTGAGCCGGCTATTTGTGCAGCATCATAATCATCGTAGACATCGCCTTTGTCGTTGATGATGTGTCCCACCTGAGGATCGTCGTTCTTCTTGTGGTCGACCACTGGCTGTTCTTCCTTGTCGAAGCCCAGTTTATTACCTACGACGATGTCTTCACACTCGGCAATCCGGTTTGTGGGTCCGGGGTTCTTGCCCTTGTTGAGTTTCTTGCCCGATGCCTGTACGACGACGATGGCAGCATCCGTATATCCAGCGTTGGTGTTGCTGCCGGCCGTTCCGTTGACGAAGTCGGTGCAGTCGTACTTCGTGGTGGCGGTGGCGTTGTAGGCCCAGGTCTTCTCGCCTAACGTCTGTGTGCTGAGGCAGGTGCCGCTCTGCTGGCAGGTGTAGATGGTGCAGTCGCTACCCATGCCGAACATTGAGAAGTTATGGCCATAGTAGAGCATGGTGAACGTATTTTTGAAGTAGTCCGGGCCCACTTTCTCAGTCTTGTGCCATCTATTGGCTTTCGTC
>Ga0310691_10008747_pt1 | contig 10353 bp, 7 predicted proteins | sample 176DNAGHGlowgp2_FD_203887 | JGI IMG/M metagenome (GOLD analysis project Ga0310691, IMG submission 203887) | Sheep rumen microbial communities from Palmerston North, Manawatu-Wanganui, New Zealand - 1766 DNA GHGlow gp2 (v2) (version 2) | ecosystem: Host-associated > Mammals > Digestive system >...
TCGCGGGGTTGCATCTCATTGATCAGCCCTGCCGCCTGCCCTGCATCCATGGTATAGAATCCTCCGATGGGAACCAGCGCCACGTCACACTTTACGGCCTTGGCCTCCTTTATGGCATCAATGTCACCGGCCACGTAGATCCGCTGACCGTCCACGTCAAATACGTAACCAACCCAGCCGGCACTCTTAGGATGAAAAGGCTTCAGAAGGTTGTATGCAGGAACGGTTTCAAAAACCAGACCATCCAGCTCATATGACCCGTCCGGCTCTACGGTCACTGTTTTTTTGACAAGTCCCTCTATTTCCTTTGCCTTCTTTTCCATCTTCTTCGGAACGACAAGCGTTGTATTTTCACCCGCCACCTTTTGAATATCGTCCGGCGAAAAATGGTCGTAATGCTCATGCGTGATCATGATAAAGGCAGCATCCTTCGGGCTCTCCTTCATCTGAAAAGGATCCACGTAAATTGCTCCCAAACTGCTCTCGATCCGAATGCTGTTTTGTGTAAAAACCTGAATGTTTTCCGTCACGTTACCCTCCCCTTTCCTTAAGACTTTCCCTCCTGAAATTACCTCTAAAGTATAACAAATAACGCTCAGGCCGTCAAATTTTCCCGGCCGCGACGGCACGGGATCTTGCTTCCGACACTCTGCCTAGTTCTTCCACGGCAAATTCCAGTTCCGTTACGCAACGATCCAGCGTTAAAAGAAAACCTTCACGGTTATGAACAAAGCGCCCCAGGTTTTTAGGCATTCGGGAAGTGATCCCGGCGTCACAGTGTCTGGATTCCGGGAAAATGACCACTCCCTGCTTCAGCTTTTGCAGCGCATAACGGACGTTTGCAAGAACTGCCACGTCCGGCACGTATCTTCGCTTGCCAATGCATCCTCCTGCCCTGTACGGGCCATTTCCAAATGCGGCAAATCCCTCCATGTCAGATACGTAGTTGCAATTATGGGGGAATAGCATCCTGGGCACAATAAAATAGTCGGAGAAACCTTGGTGCGTGGAATATACAAGAAATGGCGGTTTTAAGCCCTCCATTCGGATCTTGGTCACCTTCATTCCCGCAGTGGCTGCCCGGGCCGCCCCCCACAGCAGCGTCAAAAAAATCAGGGGCTGCTTTATCGGTTTTCTTTTCAAGTCAAAGGGCGTAAAGTCCTTCTTTTTATTGATCAGTCCCATCTCTTTTCAATCACTCCTTTATCTCTCCTTCGCTCCTTTTCTTGGTGACAATGCCAAAATACAGAACTGATGCAGCCATCATGATCCCAAGCAACAGCAATCCCAACGGCTGATACGTAATAAACCCATTTTTCTCATGGCTTACCGCCTCCCAAAATGCGTCAAACGCCTTCGTTTCAAGCACGTAAACGATCAGATTATATGCCACGTGTAAAATAATGGTAAACGCCAGATTTCCCCGTTTTTCATAGAAAAGAGAGCCTATGAAAAAAAAAGGAGCATGCACGTAAAGCCTTGCACGTCATAGCCGTGAAGCAAGGCAAAAAACAAACTGGCGATGACCATGATGATCCAACTTGGCAACGCTTCTCTTAACTGATCCATGATGGCATGGCGGAAAAAGATCTCTTCCGCGATCGGCCCTATGATCACCGCCGCGAAGAAAAAGCAAGCCGATGGCTCGTCAGCCGCTCTCTTCTGAATGGTCATGCTTCCGGACAATAAAATGCCCTCAAAATGCATGAAAAGGCGCGGGATGGCATAGACTGCGCATAGGGCCATGCAAACGTCTAGCGGTTTCACTTCCCTGAATCTGAGCGACCCGCGGATCGACCTGTTCAAATTCTTTCTAACAAACATCGGCAACACTATGCACAACGCCACGTTAGCCAAGCTCACAAACACGTATTGCGAATCTGACGACTCAAGTCCCAACGCATCCCTGATGGCTCCCGCAATGATAATGAACGCAAAATATATAAATACTGCCCCAAATATGTTCCCTGCACATGTCTTCTTTTTCATAACTCTATTATATCGCGCCGTATCCACAACCTCAATCTGAAAATTACAAAATCGTCTCGCCAGTCTCCCGCGAAATAAATTTTTGGAAAAATTCAAAAAATTAAATTTTAGTGTTGACAACCGGGCGTCGAAATGGTAATATACTATTTGCGCGGTGCGCTGAGCGGAAGTGTCGGAACTGGCAGACGAGCAAGACTAAGGATCTTGTGGTGGTTACACCGTGTGGGTTCAAGTCCCATCTTCCGCAGGATATAAAAAGAGCTAACTCATGAAGAGTTGGCTCTTTTTTTTACGGCACCCCTGCGAATCCCGTTCTCCCAACAATTCCATTGACATCCTGCAAATGGTTATATTATAAGGGATTACACGATTATTGAACCGAATTTTCAGATGAAAAACCGTGATTATGCCAAGTTGACTTTGTCTGTCTTGCCATGTTAGATTTGAAGATAAGGAAAGTCATAGAGCAAGGCGGCTACCCTCCATCATCGGAGGGGCTAACCCTCCAGAAAGGAGGGCGATGCCAATGTATGTTACATATGCTGATTTAATTCAGATTGGAATATTCATTGTAGCCCTTATCGGTTTGTGTTACGCAATCGTTAAGGGGAAAGAAAAATAGCCGCCAACTACCGCAAATAGTTGACAGCTAAGTTTACAATAACTTTGCCAAATTATTGAGGGTAGCCGCCTCTATGGCTTTCCCCTTTATCTGAATATATCATATTTTCCATCGGTATGCAATGCTTATTTTTGAAGATGGCATGCAATCATTGGGCTTTAGAAATCAAATGCCTCCATGAGGCCCTTGATGCCACCCTCTTTGTAAATGGCTTTGTAGTACTTTACTTCATCGGCAATGAGCTGATCGATGACCTGCATGCCAAGAAGCTCCACGGGAGCCTGATCATCCGTCATTACGCCATGATCTGCGGCTTTGCCGTCTTTCTCCATGCGGGAAAAAGGGATGAGGTTTTCCGTTACCTTTTGCATCATTGCGATCAGATCCTGCTGCCCTTCCTTTTCAAGGCCGCGGGCCATGACGTCCAGGGCGTCCTTGCTCTCGGTGGCAAAGAACTCACGGTTACTGCTGTACTCTCCGCAGTTTACGTAATAACAGTATGGAAAGACGCTGCTAATGGTCTGGGACAGGGAAAAAGCAATTCCCTCCTCTCCTTCCTGACCGCGCATGTTCATGTTCACCACCATTACGCCGCCGGGATTCAAATGCTCCTTTACCATGGTAAAGAATTCCACGGAAGACATCTGAAAAGGAATGGTAATGTCCTGATATGCATCCACCATGATCACGTCATATGTTTTCTCGACGGCATTCAGATATGCCCTGCCGTCATATTCATAGACCGGAACGTCCTGGGATAGATGAAAGTATTCCCTGGCCAGCCTCGTAATGTCTTTATCAATCTCCACGCCCTCGATGCGCATGCCTTGAAAGTAGCGGTTGCACTGGGTGGCATACGTTCCGGTTCCCATGCCGAGGATCAGCACGTCAAGTCCGTCTTTTTCCATTACCCCTGCCATGTAAGGCGCAGCCATGGCATAGTCATAATACATGCCCGTCAAGGTTCCGTCCTTCTCGTAAACGGACTGAACGCCAAACAGAACATTCGTGGAAAGGTAAACTCTTCTGGAATCCTCCCGTACCTGCAGATAATTATACACGGATTCTCCCTCGTAGGTCAGATCCTTCTCCCAAAAGGCAAAGCTGTCGGAATGGCCCGTAAGGCAGGCCACGATCAAAACTATGATGCCCGCTATGATCTTTGCCGCATTTTTAGCGTTTTTTTTACCCTCTCCGCTTTCGGATCCCTTGCCGCTCAGGAAATACAAGATGGCCAGCACCAGCAGGATGCCCGAAAAAATAAGGAACGTGATGGAGGTTCCCACCGCCGGTATGGTTACGAAAGTGGGAACAAAGGTACCTATAATGCTGCCAATGGTATTGGAGGCATTAAGCATTCCTACGGTCTTACCGCTGTCTCCCAGGTCTTCCACCGTAAATTTCACCAGGGATGGGGTCACCGTTCCCAGTAGGAACAGGGGAAAAACGAAAATCACCATGCATGCTGCAAAGGCAGCCCATATAAGGAACATGCTGTTGACTGAGAAGATCATCAGCACTGAAATGCCAATGATGACGTATTTCCCGACCACGGGGATCAGGGCGATCCAGATCGCCGCAATGATGATCCTGCCATAGAGCTTGTCAGGGTCCGGGTTTTTATCCGCCGCCCTGCCGCCATAGATGTTTCCCAATGCCATGGCGATCATGATCGTCCCGATGATAATGGTCCAAACGATCTGAGAAGAACTAAAATAGGGGGCAAGCAGTCTGCTCGCCCCTAATTCCACGGCCATTACCGACATCCCGGCAAAGAACTCCGTCAAATACAGATATACCTTGTTTCCCAAGATTTTTCTTTTTCCGTTTTGCATGATCACGTTTCCTTTTCTGTCATTAATTCTCAGCGCACGACGATCGTAACGTCCAGATGGATGCCCGGCAGGGGAATCCTGTATTTGTCGGACAAAGCCGGTCCACAGCTTGCCGAACCGATCCCGGCCATGACGGAGTCAATGCAGACTACCGTACTGCCGCACTTCTCCAGCTCAAAATTATGTTTTTTCCCGGCTAGTTCTTCCTGCGTGTATTCTGAAACGTTAAAGGAAAAAGGTTTAGCGCACTCAAAGCGGACGCGTGCTTCCCTGCCCTTTAATTCCACGTATTTACAGCCATAGTGGGAACCATTCTCCTGAGGCTTTACGTAATCCACGTGCATGTCGGAAACCTTTGCATTAAAGAGTCCCAGCCAGGATGCCCGGCGCTTGTCAATATAGCTCTCCTCCGGTCCAAAGCCATAATATCTTACCCGGTCAAATTCTTTATTTAGGAAGAGCCTAAGTCCGAATCGCGGCAGGAAAGTAACCTTGTTACTCATCTCTCCGTCCGTAACGATCCGGAGGGACCCGTCCGTTCCAAACATCATTTCCGTCTCCGCCCTGGCAAAGGGTTGATGCATGCTCCAGCCAAAGGAGTGTTTTACGTTGATGGCAACCTCTCCGTCCTTTTCTTCCGCGGAGGTTTCATATATCTTTGGCACGTAATCATACAGATGCGCGCGATACCACTCATCCTTCAGCGTGTCATTGTCCGTCGGCGCGCGGAAGAAATTATGCCGGATGGGACGGTCAAGGAGCTCCTGCTCCTGCTTTTTAATGGAGCAGATCTCACCCGTGCGGCGATCCAACACGTATTCCAGATCTCCGGCCGTCACGATGAATTCCAAGGGCGTCTCCGTCAGCTTCACGGGTTCATTCACGTCCTTGCGTTTCTCGTGCGGTTCCAGCTCCGAAAGGATCAATTGGTCAAAGCATACTTCATGTCCTTTTTTACACCAAAGGGTATCCTTTTTCATGTTGAAGATAAAGCGGATCGCCAATTCCTTTCCGCACAGCATCTTCATTTCCCGGATCACGTAACGTTGCTGACCCATGGGTTTTACGGAAAAGTCAATCTTTCCGTCCGCAATCTTCCGTCCGTGGTCCGTGATCTCATAAGTGCAATCCAGCCATTCTCCCGCGTCTTCAAAGGCAAGAAAATTCTTAAAGATCACTTCCCCTGCCTGCTCACCCAAAGAAACCCTGACCGGTCTGTATACCTGCTTTGCCTCCTTGAGGCCGGGATGTGGCGTTCTGTCGGGAGACACCAGGCCATCCATGCAGTAATTACCATCATTGGGCTCGTCGCCAAAATCACCGCCATAGCCATAGGTGATCCGTCCGTCTTCCGTCTTTCCAAGGATCACGGTATGGTCGCACCACTCCCAGATAAATCCACCGGCATAACGCTCGTTGGAATAAAAAACGTTACGGTAATTTTCAAGGTCTCCCGGGCCATTGCCCATGGCATGGCAATACTCGCAAAGCATTAAAGGCCTTGTTTCATTTCTCTCCATCAGAAAGCGCTTCACTTCCTGCGTGGAAGGGAACATTTTAGATACCACGTCCAAAATGGCCGTTGGAGTGTCATCCAGGCTGTGAGTACTCTCATAGTGAAGAAGTCTTGACTTATCCAGTCTCTTTACCAATTTCCCTGCGTTTAAGAGGTTTTCGCCCCAGCCGCTCTCATTTCCGAGAGACCACATAACAATGCAGGGGCGGTTATAATGCTGGGTCACAAGTCTCTCTTCCCTGTCGGCAATGGCATCCTTAAACTGTGGATCCACGGCGATCAGCGCCATGCCTCCATTGCCTTCTTTTCTGGTCCAGCGGATATTCTGGAACACCTCAGCGCAGCCGTGCGTCTCAAAATCAGCCTCTGCCACCACGTAGAAACCATATTCGTCACACAATCTGTAAAATAGCGGTGCATTGGGATAATGGGAGCTTCTGATGGCATTTACGTTATGCTGCTTCATCAACTCTAAATCTCTGCGCATCTGCTTTTCCGTTGCGTAATACCCCGTATCAGGATAGCTGTCATGACGATTGACGCCGCGGAATTTAATGGGCGAACCATTGAGCCTGATCACGCCGCCGGAGACTTCAATGGTACGAAATCCCACCTTTTCTCCGATCACTTCGCCTTCACTTTTTATGATCAGCTTATAGAGCACCGGATTTTCCGGCGTCCAGGGGATCACCTTTTCCAAGGCCGATCCAAATTTTTCGCCAGCCTTTACCTTGGCTTTCAAAACGGTCTTTCCGTTTGGTGCAAGGAGGGAAATGGCTGCATCCGCGCCGTAGATTTCAATGGAAAACTTACCGTCCGCCTCCGCATGAATCCGGTAATCCGTAAGCCGCTTTTGAGGTCTTGACAGGACGTAAACGTCCCGGAAAATGCCGGAAAGCCTAAATTTATCCTGATCCTCAAGATATGTTCCGTCACACCATTTCAAAACGGCACAGGTAATGCTGTTTCTGCCCTTTTTCAAAAAGGGCGTGATCAAAAATTCCGTAAAGGAATGGGAAACCTGCGTATATCCTGCGTATTTACCGTTGACAAAGAGATAAAGGCAGCTGTCAACGCCTTCAAACGTTAAAATTCTGTCCAATCCGTCCGGCACGTAGTTGTAATATCTCTGATAGATTCCCACGGGATCATCATCAGGTACGTAAGGCGGATCAAAGGGAATGGGATAATTAATGTTCACGTACTGCGGCTTATCGTATCCATGCAACTGCCAGTTTGACGGTACGGGAATCTTGTCCGTCAATTTCAACTTCGTGAAGTCATCCTCCAGGTCGATAACGCTGTCATAGTACTGAAAATTCCAGGTCCCATTCAACATTTCCACCCGAGTCGAAGTCTCTTTTCCTCCGAATATGTCCTGACCATCAGATTCTTTACTTTCTTCAAAAGGCACAAACCACGCATGACTGGGAAGCGTTCCAACGTGAAGTCTGGACGCATCCTCGTGGCAGGTCATCTGACTCTTAGGACTGCCTTCTTTCGAAATCATCGCTAGGTTCATTACGATCCCCTTTCCATCCTTACGCCAAGTAGATCCGGCGTTTTGTCAATCCTGATCCTTCCCATAGATCAGGAGGTAATCTCCGCCCTCCGAAGCCGTCTCATAAGCAACCGCTTCGGGCTTCAGGCCATAAGTTTTCATGACGCTTTCCACGTCCTTGGCCCAGGCTTTATTTTTCATCAGTACGGCAACTTGATCCAAAGCCTCTATGGAGTCTCTCTCTTCTCTTCCCTGAAGCTCCGGTAAGGTCACCAGAAGCGTTTTCTCATATTGCATGAACTCCGGCAGATTCTCGTAATATCCAACGCCTTCATATACACAGATACAGGGAATCCCCGCATATTCCTTCGCGATTTCTTCCTGCTCCGCATATTCCGGATACAGATAGGCATTGTCTGTATGTCCCGGCATAAATGGTTGCGTCAGGATCAGCGCACCCATCAGTACCGTCAAAAGCAACGTCATTTTCTTTATCTTTTCCCGCAAAAGCAATGCGAGACATCCGCAGGCTCCCACCACTAACAGGAGCGTAACCAGCGGAAATACCGGCATGACGTAGCGATCTACCAAAAAGGGAGAAAGCTTGGCTGCCAGTAAAAAATAAGCGATCACGGGAATCAAAAGTACTGCCAAAAGCCCTTTTTCGAGTTTTACTCCTCGCAACTTTAAATATCCCCAGCTGAAATTGATCAGCAACAAAACGAAAATACAAGGCATTCCGACAGCCGTTCCAAGGATCTCCAGAAACGCTTTTAAGCGAATGCCAAGATCTCCCAAGCCGGATCCAAGGTTTCCCAAGGCCTCCACGCCCCTGCCACTGGCAAAAACGTCGCTCACGGCAAACGGGAATGCCAACAGTCCAATGACCGCGGCAGTCACCATGCTGACAACGTAATGCAGTAATTCCTTTGTCCTTTTTCTTCTCCAAAGGATCCAGGCCGTAACGCCCGCAATCGTCAGGCAGTAGAAAAGGAAAAAGTATTGCGTCCAAAAGCCCAGCAGCGTTGCAAAGATCAAAAGCTTATTTTTCTTATCAAAACCGGCGTCCGTCCGTAAAAGGCCTTCGCCGAAGAGTCTTTCATGATACAGCTTTTCCAAATGCAAATACAATAGCCACGTGCAAAAAAAGGTAACCATGGCATACATCCGGATCAGCAGCGTAGTGGACAACGCTCCCGCAGACACACCGTAAACGGCTGCCGCAGCCAATCCCGCAAGTCTCCCCCACTCTCCGCATCCCATAAGGGTCATGCAGATCCTGCCAATGCGCATCAAAAGAATCATAATGCCAAGAACAAAGCAAAGATTGATGGCACATCCCATCACGGGACTTAGCTTTTCCTTAAACAGGGAGGACACGGTATGCAAGAGCATAAAGTGCAGGGGCGGATGATTGTCGTCCTTTACGTTAAAATATACGGAAAGATAATTGAAATCATCCAGCCTGTTGACGGTCACGTACTCGGTAAACGTCTCCCGGCCGATCCAAACGGGCTCCGGATAGACGTCCGCCTGATAGGACAAGAGCTTACTGCCGCCCCGATTCTTCAGTACGTCCACTGCAACGTTCCAAAGGTTTCCAAAGGTTTGTGCGGCACTATCCCCGCGGATTTCCCTCTCTACGAATTTAGCAAGTCTTCCCTGTGGCTGCGTCGGTACGATCCAAGGATTAAACTCCGCATTGGCCAGTTCGAAGCTTAGAAGTTCATCCATGTGATAACCCTTTTTCCCACTGATGCCAAGAGACAAAAGGACGGCACATAACAGCAAGACCAAGCACTCCGGCCACAGGGAAAGATATTTTTTTACTGAAAATTTGTTTTTTTCCATCCCGTCTTTTCCGTCCCGTCAGCTCTCCCATGCTTCGGACACAAAGGTCATCAATGCGATCCACGTATAGGTTGAGTAGTAGACTCCATCCTCGTCCGTCCCGCTCCGCAGGAGAGCCCATGCCTCCTCTTTGGTAAAACGGGAAAAGCCTTCAATACACTCTCCTCCCACGTTTCCGTCTCTGGTGAGACTGGGCATATCCTCTCTGTTAAGAGTGATCTGTACCATGGCGTTACTTTCGTCCGTCATGCCCGGGGTGCTAAAGAGAAATGGATTGATCAATTTGATCTCGTCCGTATCCTCCCTAAACGTAATGCCGGTTTCTTCCTGCAATTCCCTGATGGCAGTCTCAAATACGGGATTCTCCTTTTCCAGATCCTCCGCATCGATCAATCCCGCGGGAACGCCCAAGATGAACTGTCCCGTGGCATATCTCATTTCCCGCAGCAAAAGGAGCTCCGGCTCCTCTCCCGCGACTTTAAATACAACAACGCATCCCACCGCATCCGGCCGGACGTCTTTCAGCTCTTCCCTTGTCTTAAGGGCGATGAGATCATCCTTTTTCCGTCTGGAAGCCAGATAGTAATGGGTGCCGGAATAATAATCAAGATCATACAGATTTAAAAATTTCTTGTCACAGAGCGTTGTCGCGTTTTCCCTTTTCAGAACCGGCCTTGAGACGACGGAAACGAGCGCATCGCCATGATAACGAAGCTCCATCTCCATTTCCGGCGTTCCGCTTAGGAGCTCCTTCAGGAAATAATGATCCCCCTCCCATAGATTCAGGGACGGGATATCCTCCACGTTCACCCAGCGAAGCTCTCCTTCCGGGCAGTCCTTCTTTAGCTCGCCCTGAAATCCCGTGGCGGTATAGAGATACATGATCTCTGCCTCCCAGGTATCCGGCAGGAAAAAGATTCTGCCGCGATAGGCATATTCCGTAAGCTCCAGACCCGTCTCTTCCCGTACTTCCCTCAGAAGGCACGCCTCCCTGGTCTCCCCCGGTTCCAGCTTGCCGCCGACGCCGATCCACTTTCCG
>Ga0310691_10008748_pt1 | contig 10352 bp, 2 predicted proteins | sample 176DNAGHGlowgp2_FD_203887 | JGI IMG/M metagenome (GOLD analysis project Ga0310691, IMG submission 203887) | Sheep rumen microbial communities from Palmerston North, Manawatu-Wanganui, New Zealand - 1766 DNA GHGlow gp2 (v2) (version 2) | ecosystem: Host-associated > Mammals > Digestive system >...
TTTTATCGAGAAATAAATTATAAAGAAAGTTTAATAATGTTTGATATTTATAATGAAGTAATTGATTTAATTTATATTAAAAATATTGATTCAATAATATTTTTAAAAACAAATGGAACATTATCAAAATTCAATATTAAAAATAAAAATTATGAAAATAATTTTTACAATGAAGAAAAAATTAAAAAATTTTTTTTAATCGATGATGAAAATGAAGAAGAAAATAATGATAATAAAATTAATGAAATTAATGAAATTAATTTAAATGAAGATGAAATTGAAAATTTTTTATGTTTTATTCCTTTTAAAAATAATAAAACATTTTACATTTTAAATTTAAAAACATTAGAAACTAAAAAATTTCCTCTTGAATTTGAATTTAATATTATCCAAATTTTAAACTATTCAAAAGATTATTTAATTTATTTTTTAGAAAATAGCGAAATTGGTTTAATTTCAAAAAAAAATAATGAAATATTTAAAAAAAATTTATTATTAGAAAATTTTACATTTGAAAATTTTTCAAAATTTTTTAAAATAAATAAAAAATATATTTTAATTCAATTAGATGAAAATAATGTTTGTTATATTGTTGATGGAGAAAAATTATGTATATTAAATGTAATTAATTTAAAATTTAGTAATGAAAAATTTAATTCTGTTGTCGAATTAAAAGATAAAAATATTTTAATAGGAACAAATTTTGGTAATATTTATTTATTTAAATTTGAAAATAATAATTATATAAATATTTATTTTAATAATATTACTCCAATCAATGGAATAAAAAAAATTATTCAACAAAATAATACAGAAAATATTATTATTTTAGATGAAAATTATAATTTAATGGAGTTTAAATATTCTTATTATAATAAAAGCAATTATTAATATTTAAATTAATTTATATTAATTTAAATAATGTTTATAATAATAATAATAATAAAATAATTATTTTATTATTAATAAAAAATTATTAAATAATCGTCTATTTATTTTTAAATATTTTTTATTTTTATTATAATTATTTTATAATTTTTTTCTATTTTGACTTTTTTACATAATTTAAAAAAATATAAATATTATATTTATTTTAAAAAAATTAATTTAATTTATTTAAAATGGAAAATAATTCTGCAAAAAATAATGATTTAAATAATAAAAATTTATCTCCTCAAAAAGAAGAAAATTTATCCTCAAAAAAAAAGCAATCACCATCATTAAATTCAAATAAAATACCAGACCCAAAAAATAAAACGAATAATAATAAAATAAATCTAGACAAATCTAATTTCGAAATGTCAAATCCATTAAAAATATTTAGTAAAAAACCAACATCAGAGTCAAAATTTCTTTCGGAATCAATAGCAAAACTAAAAAATGGAGATGACATGGACATTATGTCACAATTAATAATATTATGTGAGAAATTAAGTTTAAGTAGTGACCAAATTGCAGACGACCCAAACATGACTTTTTTACTTGAAGAAATTTGTAAAAATTTAGAAAAAGCTTATTTACCTGAATTAATTTTATACACTTTACAATGTATTAATTATATTCTTGATTTAAATCCAGCTTTCACGTCTACTTTAAAAAGAGTCGGAGCAATTCCAAAAATTATAATATTAATTAGTGTCATTGAAGACATGACTTGTATTGAATTGATAATAAAAATTCTAGAAAAAATCTCTTATGAAAATTCTTATTCTTTGCTTGAAAATAATGCTTTTATTTCTTTGTTAAATCTAATTGATTTTTTAGGAGAAAATCAAAGAAAAAGTGTAATGAAAACTTGCTTAAATATGAGTATTAATATTACTAGTTATAAAAGTTTTAATAATTATATTTTACAAGCAATGAATATTTTATCTGATTTAACAAAATACAATGAAAATGATGTCACTACAACAAACACTGCTATTTTAATTTATTATAATATTATTGTTAATATTAAAAAAAATAATATGATTTTTAGTAATCCTGAAATTGAAAAAGAAATTTATAATTATAAATTTTTAGAAAATTTTTGTGAAATTATAAAATCGTATTTGATTTCTCATAATAATTCAGATAAAAAAATAAATATTGATATTATAAAAAGAATATTAAAAATATTTGAAATAATAAGTAATTTATCAAAAAAAGGATTAGAAAAATTATTTAATATTAAAATATTAGAACTAATAAATGAAATTATTAATGATGAATTTGATTTAAAAAACAACAAAACTGACATAAATAAAAACACAATAAGTTTTTTATCTGAAATTTTTCCTTTAATAACATCATTTTTTCCTGATAAAAAAGAAAAAGATTTGAATTTAAAAGAAAAAATATTAAGTGAAGAAAATAAAGAAAATTATAATTATTTTTGTAATAAAATTTTATCAATTTTAATAGATAATATTATGTCCAAATCAGCGTGTTCAACGTTAAGTAATTTAATTAAATTTTTAATAATTTTTATTAAATCTGCAGATAAAAATATTATTATTCAAAATATTCATAGCAAATCTTTGGCTCAAATTATTAGTAAATTATTAGATACAAAATATTTACCTTATTTAAATGATTTAATTTTATTAATGACTGAATTATTATCAAAATGTCCGGAACATTTTATTGTGAATTTTATTAGAGAAGGAATTGTCGAAAATTTAAAAAATTTTAAATTCGAAGAAAAAGAAAAAAAAAATAATTCAAATGAAAATAAAAATGAAAAAAAAGAAACTTTAATTGAAGATAAAAAAAATAATTTAAAAATAGAAAAAAAAGTCGAAATTAAATTAGATAAAAAAGATGAAAATAAAATAGAAAAAATAGAAAATATAAAAATTGATAATAAAAATAATGAAAAAGATGATAAAAAAGATGAAAATAAAGAAAAATCATCATTGTTAGATAAAATAATTGGCTTTAATAAAGTAAATTTTGAAAAACATCCAAATTCATTATTATTTTTAAACGAAAAATTATTAAATATTTCCGATGAAGAAAATTCAATAAACGAAGAATCAGAAAATAATAATAATAATAATAATAATAATAAAAATACAAATGAAATGAATAATAATTTAAATGATTTAAATGTTGATAATAAAATTAACTTTGAAAACCCTTTTAAAAACGGAATTAAATTTTTTTCAAATAAATATAAAGATGACCAAAAATTTAAAGATATTTTAAAAGAATTTGAAAAAAAAGAATTTAATAAAATTTTTAATAAACATGATTTTTATTTTGAAGAAGAAGAAAATTATTTTGATACTGAAATTCAAAAAATTGAATTAGAAAAAAAATTAAATGAATTTATTGATAAATTTTTAAAAGAAGAAAAAATTAAAAGTTATTTAACTGAAAATAATAAAAATAATGAATTAATTAATTTAAAAGAAAAATTAATTAATTTAAAAGAACAATTAAATAAAGAAATAAATTCAAATAATTTTGAAGAAAATATTTCTAATGAAATTTATAATGAAAATTTAAATAATATTTTAAATAAAATTATTGAAATTTTATCAAATCCAACAAATGAATTAACTTTATTTGAAATTGAAAATAGCAAAATTTTTTTAATTTTATGTGAATTTTTTGATAAAATTTTTATTGAATTTTATAATAAATTAATAGAAGATGAAAATTCAACTCAAAAAATTTTACCAAATGATTTTTTCAAAGGGCCTTTAAAACAAAATTCAAATATTTATCAAAAAACAAAACTTTTTTTAAATTTATTCCAAAACGATAAAAACAAAATAATAAACTTTATTAATTTACTTGAATACACAATAACATCAATGAATTGTTTTGTAATGATAATTGATGACGGTTCAACAAATGATTTAGATCTTTTGTATCATCAAACAATGAAAAATATAAAAAAAATTGAAATAAAAGTTGTTTATTCTGATGAAATATATAACAAAATTTTAGATGATCCAAACATTACTGACCCTCAATTTAAAGAAAAATTAAATGAATATCATCAAAGTTTTTTAGCCTCTAAAGAAATTAGAATTTTAACTACTAATCATTCTACTTTTGATGATATTACAAGTATTTTACTTTCAAATACTAATGTCAAATTCCAATCTAATGAAAAATATGATGTTAATATTGTTTATTTTTATGAGCATTTTGACAAAAAAGAAAATAAAAAAGAAGAATTTTTCTTAAAAAATGAATGGACTAACAAAGAAGTCAAAAATCAAATTGCTAAAAAATTTAACATTAAAGATATTGATATTTTTAGAATTTTTTCTGTTAAATTTGGATTAAGTTATAAAATTAAAGAAAAAAAAGATAATAATAATAATAAAGAACAAGAAAATAATAACAATAATGAAAAAAACACAAAAAATCTTATGATTTTTGATTATAAGAAATTTTTCGAAGATAAAATTAATAATAATAATAATTTAAATGAAAATTTTATGATAGATTACAAAAATATAAACATAGATAAAATAATATTTGAAAAAATTTATCATTTAAATCTTTTATATAGCAAAAATTTTTATGAAATTAAAAGATTAATGCCTTCTTTATATTTATTAACAATAATGTTTTATAGTTTATCTTATTTCAAAAAACTTTTTAATATTCAAGAAAATTTATTCAATGAAGAAGAAATTCAAAATTTATTCATTAATTCTAAAGTCACTTTATTAATATCAAAAGCAAGTAAAGACGGTTTTAGTGTTTCAAGAAAAGCAATTCCATCTTGGTGTAAAAATATAAATTTAGATTTCAATTTTTTAACAAAATTTGAAAATAGATTTTTATTATTTAAAGTCACATTTGAACCAAAAAGAAGTTTAATTAATTTACAAAATTATTTGAAAAGTTATTCAAATTATAATCCAAACGAAAGACAAATTTCTTTAGAAAAAAGTATGAGAATGAAATACATTGTAGAAAGAGATAAAATATTAGAACATGGATTTAAAATTTTAAAAGACCCAATTTTAAGCAATTTTACAGGATTTTTAGAATTTGAGTATACAAATGAAATTGGAAATGGTTTAGGACCAACATTAGAATTTTTTTCTTTAATATTTGATATATTTAAAAATAATAGTAGTTTATGGTATAAAACAACAGATAAAAGTTTTTATCCTAATTTTTTAGGAAATGACAATAAAGAAATTTTAGAAATGTTTAAATTAATGGGATTTATTTTAGCTAGAGCTTTGTATGATGATAGATTATTTGATTTTCAAATTTCTTCTGTTTTTTGGGATTTAATTTTAGATAGACCTTTAACTATTAATAGTATTAAAAAAATTGATAATGATCTTGGAAAAACAATGAATAATTTAAATGAATTAATTATGAAAAAAAAAGAATTTATTGCTAATAATAAAGATAATATCAATAATATTGATTTAAATGAGAAAATTTTATTAAATAATTCTAAATTAAATGAATTAGATATTTATTTTGTTTTTCCAGGAAATAATTTTCCTTTAAAAGAAAATGGTGAAAATATTTTATTAGATATGTATAATATAGAAGAATATGTTTATTTGATATATGATAAATTATTTGTTTCAGGTGTTAATAATATTGTAAAAAATTTCAAAGAAGGATTTAATAAAACTTTTAATTTGAATTATATAAAATTATTCACAAGCAATGAATTAGAAAATTTAATTTGTAGTAGTTTAGAAAAAAAATGGGAAGAAAATGAAATTTTTGATAATATAAAAGCAGAACATGGAATAACAAAAAAAAGTGAGATTTTAAAATATTTAATTAAATTTATGACAAATTTAAATAAAGAAGAACAAAAAAAATTTTTGTTATTCACAACAGGAACAAGTAGATTACCTGTTGGAGGATTTAAAAATTTGAATCCAAAATTGACAGTAGTAAAAAGATCTACTGAAAAAGGAGAAAGTCCAGATAATTTTTTACCAACTGTCATGACATGTCAAAATTATTTAAAAATTCCAGAATATTCTTGTTTTGAAGTTTTGTGTAATAAATTAACATATGCAATGAACGAAGGAAATAATGAATTTCATTTATCATAAATATTAAAATATATATTATAATTTTTATATATTATTAATATATGATATATATTATTAAATATAAACAATTCTTTATTTTATTTTATTATTATTATTATAAATAAATTCTTTAATATTATTTATTATAAATTTATTAAAAAAATATTTATTTTTATTTTTAATTTAATTATTTTATTTTAATAATAAATTTTTTATTTTAATTTATTAAATATGTCAAATGTTAGAACAAATCCTTTTGGGAATTCAACTCAAAAAGAAATAAAATCACCTTTTGGAAATAATCCTCCCATTTCTAATAATAATAATAATAATTTAGATCAAAATTCACATTTTAATCCTCCCCCTAAAAGTGATTCAATCAATCCTCCCCCAAAATCAAAAAGTAATAATAACACTCAATCAAACAATAATCCTTTTCCTAATAATAAAAGACCAAATGAACCTCCTCCTTCAACTCCTTTTAATCAATTAAATAACACAGAAGACATTGAAGGTTATTATTCACAAAAAAATACAAACAAATCTACTCAACATAAATATTACAATCCTATTAAAAATAATATGACAAATAATCAAAATGATGATTACTTAAGTGCAAAAAATGAATTTGATACTAAATTATATAAATATTGTTGTTTACCTGAATATATAAATACTACAACTAATGTTTTTCCAAAAAATTCAAAATTATTAAAAGAATTATCATTTCCAATTGGAGTGACAATCACACCTTTAGCAAACACAAATTTAGATATACCTTTAATTAATTATGGAGAAAAAACAATTCCCAGATGTCCAAATAATAAATGTCGAGCTTATTTAAATCCATTTGTAAAATGGTTGGAAGGAGGAGAAAAATGGGTTTGTAATTTTTGCAATCAAATAAATGATACTGAAGATTATTATTATGCCCAATTAAATAATAATGGAGAAAGAATGGACCTAGAAACAAGAACTGAATTAAACAGTGGTTCTTACGAATTTATTACTAATAAAGATTATTGGAAACCAGGAAGAAAACCAAATAAAGCGAATTTTATTTTCTTGATTGAAACTAGTTTCAGCAGTATTAATTCTGGGTTTTTATCTGCTGTTATTGAAAGTATTAAAGATACAATTAATAATGATGCATTTTATAATAAAAATGAAGATATTTCTATTAGTATTATCACATATGATTCTAGTGTACATTTTTATTCATTTAGTGAAAAAATGAATCAAATACAAATGCTTTGTGTAACTGATGAACCAACTTATTTACCAACAATAAAAGAAAATTTAATATTAAATTTAAATAAACATAAAGATAAAATATTACAAATTTTAGATTTAATTCAAAATAATTTCACAGCAAACACATGTAAAGATAGTTTAAAACTTTTTTCTGCTTTAAATGGGGCTTATTTAATAGGAAGAGGAAAAGAAAACTCAGGTGGAAAAGTTATTATTTTTAGCTCTAGTAATGCTTTAAGTCAAAGCCCAAAATTAAATGGAGGTTTAAAAGAAAATCCAACTAAAGAAGAAATTGCTTATACAACACATGATAAAAGACAATTAGGAACAATGGGAATAAATTTAACTAATGAAAATATGTCATGCGATATTTTTTGTAGTGCTGAAGCACAAATTAAAATTTTAACTTTAAATCAACTTTGTGAATATTCTAATGGCAATATTTATTTCTATAAAAATTTTAATATTGATTTACATTATAAAAATATTTTTAATCAAATAAGAAGAGTTTTAAGTAGACCAATTTGTTGGGAAGGAGTTTTAAGAACTCGTTTTAGTAATGGTTATAAAATTGCAAATTATTTAACGCCTGTTTTAATATCGAAAGAGGATTTATTCATTTATCCAGTTGGAGATAGTGATCAACATGTAACAATTGGATTAGAATTTATAAAAGAAAATCTCACAAATAATCAAAATAATAATAATAATTTAGATTTTAATAATGATAATAACAATTTTGTTTATATTCAAAGTGCTTTATTATATTCTTATGGTGATGGTGAAAGAAGAATTAGAATTCATAATTTATGTATTCCTTTATCAAATAATGCAAATGATATTTTTAATAATATTAATTGTGAAATTCTATCTTCTTATTATTTAAAAAAAACTATTGATAAAATATACAAAGATAAAAATATTTCAAATGCAATTAGTAGTACTGAAACTTCATTTAAAACTTTTATTTCTGTTGTATTAAATAATCAACAGTCAATGAAAAAAGTTTTACCAGAAAATTTAAATTTTTTACCAATTTATATTTTAGGAATGATAAAACAAAGAGTTTTTTGTAAAGATGAAATTGATAAAAAATACGACATAGATTTAAGTAATTTCTTAAGGATAAAATTACAAAGAATGAGTTATGAAGAGATTTTATCTTATATTTATCCTAATATTTATCCCATTCATAATTTAATGACAGATAAATCTTTAGGAACTTACAATGATGAAGGAATATTAAATATGCCTCAAATAATTGGAACAAGTATTAATTCTTTTGAATCTAATGGATTATATTTAATTGATAATGGTTATTTATTAATTATTTATGTTAAAACAAATTGTGATAAAGAAATTTTAAAAAGTTTATTTGAAGTTGAAGATCTACAATTTTTAACCATAAATGTAAAAGAAGATATAATTTTTGAAAAAATGGATGAATTTAAAGAAAGAATTATGAATATTATTGATTATATTAGAGCAACTAAAAGTTTATATCAAAATTTAATATTTGTTTTTGAAGGAACGAATACAGAAAGAATTATAAAAGAATCATTAATTGAAGATAATTTTTGTAATTGGTATCCTTATGATTATACAAATTTTTATAATAAATGTGTTAATGATGGTTTTAGAGGAGGATATAAGTAATATAATATATAAAAATTATTATATAAATTAAATAAATAATATATAAAATTTATTTAAATAATTTAATTTATTTATTAATATTTTACATTTCATTTTTTAAGTTATTATTTATATTATTATTATTATTTACATTTTTTTCTTCATTTAATATATTATAAATTAATATACAATGTAAAATAAATATAAAACAGTTAATATACCAATTTTGTAATAAATAATTTTCTCCTAAAAAATCAATTTTGTATATTATTATTATTTTTAATATAAATAAAAAAATTTCTAATATTATATAATTTATAAATTTAATTGTTATTTTTTTCAGAGAAAACAAAGCAAAAATCCAATAAATTTGGAAAATATTTATTTCTTTATAAAAAGAAAAATGTATTAAAGTATTTATTAATAAAGTAGCTACAAAATTCTTATAAAAAAATAAAAATCTAAATATATATAAAATAAAAATTTCTTTTAAATTTATTAATAAGAAAAATATGTTATATAATAATGTATAACTTATCATTGATAAAGGATAAGAATAAATTGAAATACTTAAATGATTTGAAATATAATAAGAATAATTAAAAAAATTATAAAAAAAATACTTATATAAAAAAGAACTTCCGAATAAACAAAAAGTTATAAAAATATTTATTAAAAAAGATTGAACAAAAATCATCATAAAAAAATTAGCTTGATAACAAATGAAATATTTAAATATTTTTTTTAAATTTTCTTTTTTATAAAAATTTTGAATTTTTATATTATTATCAACTTTATTATATTTAAATATAATATAAACATAAATAATATGTAAATATATTATTGTATATAATTTACATTGAATAAGTATACCATATAATATTGCTGATAAATAAAATAAATTTATTTCAATTAAAATTAAAATAAATAAAAATAAAGAAAAAAGAAAACAATCACTTAAACCTATTATATTTAAATATATTATTATTGGATTAAATAAATATAAAATTGAATGATAACAATATTTATCGGATTTATAAAAATTATATAAAATAAAACAAATAGATTTTTTATTTTTTAATTTATTATTTTCTTTTAAAGTTAAAAATAATTCTATTTGTAAGGATATTATAATATCAAATAAAATATTAATAAATTTTGTAATATTTGAATTTAATAAATTAAATATATAAAATATTGATAGTAAAAAATTTTCATGATAATTTTCTAAAAAAATATATGGATTTATTAATTTTTTAATTAAAAATAATCCATTTGTTATAATAAAACTAGGACTTTTTATATTATTTTCTAAAAATGTAAATTCCCTAAATTCTTTTTCATATTTTTGAAATAAAATTAAAAAACTCATTCTTATTATAAATCCATTTATAAATCTATAATTAATAAAACAATTTTTTAAAAATTTTTTAAATTTCA
>Ga0310691_10008749_pt1 | contig 10352 bp, 10 predicted proteins | sample 176DNAGHGlowgp2_FD_203887 | JGI IMG/M metagenome (GOLD analysis project Ga0310691, IMG submission 203887) | Sheep rumen microbial communities from Palmerston North, Manawatu-Wanganui, New Zealand - 1766 DNA GHGlow gp2 (v2) (version 2) | ecosystem: Host-associated > Mammals > Digestive system >...
ATACTCTGTGAGCCGCTTAACGAGTAAATAATAAATGACATCCTCGTCAAGCTTGTGGCTAGTCTCACGATAGTAATCGTATTGCCACTCCTGCATGCGTTCCTGAGCCTCAGGGCTGAAATTCTTACGAATTCCGCAGTAGGCCAGCCATTCTGCGCGGTTTTCATTATTATCCGCACTCTTGCCGACCTTGTCTAAGTCCACACGAAGCTCAATAAGGTTAGTTAGTGCTTCTTCCTGATCGCTGTTACAGTGAGCAAAGTAGAGTTCAGCATTGCCTGTGCTAATGCCGTCACGCTTGACAGCCCGCATTAAGAGCTCGTCGGCACGAGTCTTGGCTTCGTTGACAACGTCACCGGTAGCGGTTTCTACAAGCTTTTTAACCACCTCGTCGCTTAAGGTATTGCGGCTCCAGTAGCTGTGGAGTAGCTCCTTTGCCTGCTCGCCGACTGCACTTTCAAGCAACTTAATGAGCGCCAGAAGCGTCTCTGTTTCTAAGCTGTTCGCACTGCAAATCTTCAACAACTCAAAAGCACGAACTTGGGCTTTGTTAAGACCTTCCACTTTCTCAAGTATCGTGTCAAGCTGACTAAGTTCGCCCTCAAGCCTGCCATTTTCCAGTTGCGCAACAAAGAACATCTGAAGCTTAGGTGACACAGCCTTCTTGTCGGTGCAGTAGCTCTTCAAAAGCTCAAACTCTGCATAGCCACCGTTAAACAGCAACTGGAAGTCATCCAACTGCATGTTCCACGCCTGCAAGATTTTCTCGCGGTCAGTTGCATGACCGCGATTCCACACCTGTCGCATAGCTTTCTCACTCATGTGCTTGAGCGTTACCTTCTTGTTTTCGGCAAGCTGCTCATCATAGTAGCTAACCTGCACATCAAGAGGATAAGCTTTCAGCGCCTTCTTACCTTCCTTGATGAAGAACTGCCTGTGGCTCATCGGCAATAAAATGTAAATCGGCCGCCACATCAAGTTGAGGACTTTGGCGCCGATTTCCCACACGTTCTCACTGATGACGAACGGTGTGTCCTTAGGATCATCGAGATTCTCAAAGTCGGTGTCCAGCAAAAGCTTAGCTACCTTCTCGGGCGACTTCCAAAGGCAGAAGGGCATCCACACCGGCGAGGCCAGTAGCACCACCAGTGCAACGCAAGCAGTCACCACTGCAGCGATAAAGGATACGCAAAATACCCATAGGATTACCCCAAGGATGATGAGCGTCCACTTAAGGCTAGGGCTGAGAAATTTCAGCCAGCACCACCACAAGAACGTGCTGACTACATCGAGCCAGTTACACTCTTCGTTTTTCACTACCTCAGAGACGATTTTTTTTACACTGTTACCCTGATTCATCTTGTGGGCAACAAATTCCTTAATACCTTGTGCCATAGTTGTTAATGTATTAGGCACTCTCCCCTATTTCTTGTTCTTTCCGACAGAGAGAGATTGTAATAAATATGAAATTGCACTACATCAGAAAAACATGATAAAATCATTTGGAAGACGATTAAACCATTCGGATAAAACGTAGGCAAGCCTCTCATAGATGCCGTTTCTCAAATCTGTTCACTAAAGCAAGAAATCGGGCAGAACCCAACAACATGAACCTTAAATACTTAAACCTGATAATTGACATAAAATAGATTAGCAATTGTTAGAATACCAGTTTTTGGACATTTTGTCAATAGACAGATTAGAATAATTTTTATGCTTGCTTGACAACCTAAAATCAAACTTTTATACTCTGCCGCAGTTTATTGATAAAGGAACAAAAAAATGCAGAAAATCACATTTCAGGGCGCAATGGGCGCATATTCTCACATCGCTTGCACCGAACTTTTCCCTCAAGCCGAATATATCCCCTCTGATACCTTTGAACAAGCCATGGAATTGGTTGATATCGGCGAGGCAGATTATGCCGTGATACCGGTCGAAAATTCCAATGCCGGACGCGTTTCTGACGTGCATTTTTTATTGCCGCAAACCGATTTGACGATTTTGGGCGAACATTTTTTGCGCGTAGAGCACCAACTCTTAGCTTTACCTAATGCAAAACTTGAAGATATTGAGGCGGCGGCATCGCACCCGCAAGCTCTGGCACAATGCTCTGAGTTCTTAAAAGCCCACCAAATTAAAGCCCTATCCAGAATTGATACTGCTAAATCCTGCGAGCGCATTATTGAAATGCAGGATAAAACGCGCGCGGCGATTGCTTCTAAATTGGCAGCAGAGATTTACGGACTTAATATTTTAGCGTCAAATATTGAAAATGACGGCAACAACACCACGCGCTTTTTGGTTATGGGAAAAGAAAAACAAATGCCCAAAGATGACGGCTCAAAATTTATCACCTCACTGGTGTTCAAAGTCAAAAACATTCCGGCGGCGCTGTATAAAACCTTAGGCGGTTTTGCCACCAACGGCGTTAATATCACCAAGCTTGAAAGCTATGTTATCGGCGGCAATTTTGTATCTGCGCAGTTTTATGTGGAGATTGAGGCGCACCCTGAATCACGCGAGTTTAAATTGGCGCTTGAAGAACTGAAATTCTATTCCGAGAGCGTTCACTTTTTAGGCACATATAAAGCCCACCCCAGACGGTATTTGTAATTTAAAGCACAAATTTTAAACTGCAACCAGTCACCACCTATCCCCCCTCAGACAGGGGAGATAGAGTAAAGATTTAAATTATGCAGGTGCGGCTCGCACTTTTAAGGTGGAAAATTTTGAGCAGATAGAAGTAAATGTCCTGTGATGCAAATCCTAGTGTACATAGAGGTACATGGATTTGCATCAATCAGGCTTCCATTTACGATTAGATGCCAAAATTTACCCCTTAAAATTTATCCCTTAAAAAACTTGGAGGATTTTGGGAACCCAAACGGCACCAACCTCCCCACCTGTGCCCGATGCCCCAACCACGCAAGCAACTCTTTTTCAACCGCGATACCACCGGAACGATTGTATTGGAAACCTTCCGATTCCTTAAAGATTTGAATATCCGCAACCTTGCCGTTACCTTGATACTTTTGCAAACGCACACCATGCCCGCGCGCCATTGATGGCACTTCTTCAAGCTTAAACACAAGAAGTTTACGGTTCTCGCCAACAATCGCCACCATATCACCGGTAACTTTTTTGCAAAATGCCGCCGTTTCACCCTCGGCAAGGTTCAAAATTTTACGCCCGTTTCGGGTTTGTGCAAAGATATGGCTGTCATCTATCAAAAAGCCGTAACCGAAATCAGTTGAAACTAAATATTGCGCACCTTTTTCAAACACAAACATCGCGCACACATTGTCATTAACCCCAAGATCTACCAAGAGCCGCACCGGTTGCCCGAAACCGCGACCGGACGGAATATCGCTGGCATTAATATTAAAGAACTTGCCCGCCGTATCAAACAACACGATTTTATCGGTGGTATAAGCGTGGATAGCACATTGCAAGCTGTCATCTTCCTTAAACTTAAAATCATCGGTTAACGGCACATAGCCTTTCATCGACCTTATCCACCCTTTGTTGGAAAGGATAACCGTAATCGGCTCTTTCTCCACAATCACATCTATCGGAATATCAACATCTTCGGGCATATCCGCAAATTGACTGCGCCGTTTGCCGAGTGCGGTCTTCTTGCCGAATTTCTCTTTGATAAGATTAATTTCCTCACTTAACCGACTGAGACGCAATGTTTCATCACCCAAAAGCTTCTCTATTTCTTCTTTTTCAGCCGTTAACTCATCATATTCGGCACGAATTTCCTCTTCTTCAAGCTTGCGGAGATTGCGAAGTTTCATATTCAAAATCGCTTCTGCCTGATTATCGGTGAGCTTAAATTTTCTCATCAACGATGCTTTGGCATCATCTTCTTCACGGATAACCCGGATAACTTCATCAAGGTTGAGATAGGCAATCAGATACCCCGATAAAATCTCCAGACGCGCCATAATTTTATCCAAGCGATATTTAGATTTGCGGATAAGCACATTGTGGCGATGATCCAGATATTCTTTTAACACCTCTTTTAAGCTCATCACCTTTGGCACACCATAAGAATCAAGCACATTCATATTCATCGCAAAACGAACTTCAAGCTCGGTTTGTTTAAATAAATGTTCCATCAAAAGATTGGCATCTACCGTTCTGTTTTTAGGCTCTAAAACGATTCGGACATCGTGAGCCGATTCATCTCTGACATCCGAAAGCAATGGTAATTTTTTATCTTCTAACAGTTGAGCAATCTTCTCTATCAGCTTGGATTTAATCACTTGATACGGAATTTCGGTAATGACAATCTGATACTGCCCGTGACCGAGATCTTCCTTTTCCCACTTAGCACGAATACGAAAATACCCTTTACCATACGTATATGCGTCAATAATCGCTTTATTATCGGCAATAATCAAACCGCCGGTCGGAAAATCCGGTCCTTTAACAAACTTAACTAAATCTTTGATTTCACATTCGGGATTTTTAATAAGATACAACAACGCATCAGCAACTTCGCCCAAATTATGTGGCGGAATATTGGTTGCCATACCCACGGCAATACCGGATGAACCGTTACACAAAAGGTTGGGCACCGCCGCCGGCATCACCGCCGGTTCTTGTTCTTCGCCGTCGTATGTATCCATAAAATCAACGGCATTCTCATTAAGCCCTTCCATTAAGGCAATCGCAAACTCGGTCAAACGTGCCTCGGTATAACGCATTGCAGCAGCACCGTCTCCGTCAATATTACCAAAGTTTCCCTGCCCGTCCACCAAAGGATAACGAACCGAGAAGTCTTGCGCCAAGCGCACCATTGCCCCATAAACAGCCGAGTCGCCGTGCGGGTGATATTTACCGATAACATCGCCGACCACACGCGCACATTTCTTAAAACCGGATTTAGGATCTAATTTCAACTGCCGCATGGCATAAAGAAGACGCCGATGCACCGGCTTCAAACCGTCTCTGACATCAGGGAGCGAACGCGCCACAATTGTTGACATCGCATATGACAAATAGCGTTTGCCAAGCTCTTCTTTGAGTTTGACATCATTTATTCTTTGGGCGCTTATATTCTCTTCTTCTTCCATTTATCCCTCACAACTTTTTAACCTTCTTCTTGCTATGCCGCCTCTGCCTCGGTTAACGCCTCATCATCAAAAAAGCGCCACAGGTTTGCTCGGCTCTCCGGCAACACAAGATTATGAAACTTAAAAAAGTTCTCATATAAAAAAAACTCGGTCATTTTTAACACATTAAAAATTTCTGCATAAGACGGTGTATCGTTTTTATCCACAACAAAATGCGGATAACTGAATAATCGGTCATGATACGGCGCCCCGACTTCTCTACAAACGGCCTTACCGGTTTTGGGTGAAACATATGCTAAACCGTCAGTTTGACCGGTAACCGCACAACACTCCAGCGACAAACCTAATCCCAAATACTCTAACGCATAAAACTCAAAAAAAGCATATTGTGTCAACATCTCTTTGATATTTTTGGCATGAAAGATTTTCCCTGCTGTTTCATAAAGAAGATACGTTTCCTCATTTTCGTTTAAGATACGAAGCATCATCGGCACAACGGAAGTCACAAGCTCTAAGCGCTTAAAATCGTTCATCATCAACACCGCATTGGGCTCAATCAGTTCCAAGCGAAAGAGCCGCCGCATATTTTCTTCAAGCCGCGCCGATGCCTCAAAAAAGAGCTTATTGCCAACTTGAAAAAAACCGCGATTTTTTTTGCTTAAACCATCAGAAACAAAACCGGTGATTTTGCCGTAATTTAAAGAAAAGAGCGTGACAATCAGCGCCTTTTCGCCGTATTTACAGGCATTTAAAACATATCCCTCATCTTTTACAATCATCAAATCACCGTTTATTATTACTTATTTAGAGAAGACTATAGCCAAACCGAACACCCCTGTCAACTTTAAGCCCCAAACTATGCAATGGATTTATGATAATTTTTTAATCCGCTTTTGCTTGACAGCCCCTCACAACAGAGGTTAAAAAAACTCCATTTGTTCTCCCTTGAGCCCTCCGGCTTCAGGGAGTTTTTTATTGCCCATAAAGGCTTGTTATATTATCTATGAATTACAATATATTTTAAACAATATAGCACTCCAAACCCTAAACTCTTATTCCTTCTCACAACCATTTTCACGTGTCCATCGCCAACAATCCGTGCGACAACGATGTTCATCATAATCCCACACCCCGTGTTCGCTATCTAAACAGGCACTTGCTCCGTGTTGCTCTCGTATATCCGGCACCAACCACGCCATTGAAATAACCATTACCAAACTGACCACAAAAACAATATACGCCTGCTTTCGAATTTTTACAAAAAACGAAACCAAAAGTGCCCCTATACAAACAGCTACCACTGTGGCATAAATCCAAAACCAATAAGAGCCTTCATCATAAACAATAAGCACGTCTATTCCTGCAACGACTGCCAAAACCAATATACCAAACAATTTGATAACAATCCGACATATAACTAAGATTTGCGAATGCGATGAAATATGCTCTGCTTGTTCAAGAGCTTGAATACAAATTTGCTCTTTAAGCACACGATTTGCTTTAAGACGAATAAATGCCGCCAACAAAGACACCGGTATGCCCCATATCGCCGTATAATCAAAAGCATCAACCAATACCGTATCTACCCAACTGCTTGTTTCAGCAAACATCGCACTCCATAACAACGCAAAGAAACCGACAATCCAAAGATACGGCAACCATCCGAATGAAGACACATAATACGCTGATAGCGGAAACTTCTTAATAAACATCGTCACAAATCTAGGACGTTCGTCACAACAAAGCATAATCAATGAAACAAAGAAAATAATATTAAGAAAACCAATCACAAAATCCATATGCAGAAACCCACACGCATAGAGCAAAAGCGTATATAGACCGCCCAATACCAACGCTTGTTTAGAATATAATTGCATAAAATTCCCCTTTTTATTCGTTCTTATTATGTTCTATCATAAAAAATTAAAGTGCAACAATTTTTTTAAGATTTAATAAATCGCATTTATCTCCCCCCTATTAAAACAGATTGAATAACCACTTTGCAGTTAAGACCAATAGTCCCAAGACCATACTGATTAAAGGAAGTAAAAATATACACTTTGCAAGCATTGGGTGATTGCGCATATTGCTTGTGCCAATCAAAAATAATAGCAGAAATATGACTAAAGCATCCCACATACTACCGATATAAACTTCTTGATTAATATAATTCCAACTGCCTCTCATAGCTTCGCTCCCCCAAATAGGCGAATCTTTTTCCGGTGGATTAAAATATTCTCTAATCAAAGCATAATAAAAAATTAAATACACGGATACAGACCATTTAAACTGCCAAAGTAATTTAAATGTTTCCGATACATTTTGTTTTATCTTATCTTTAATCATTATTTTTCCTCAATATCACATTCATGGATTTTTTATACAGTGACATAAAGTAAAAGGCAAGGAAATAATCCTCGCCTTTTACATTTTATGACTACCACTCTTTGGGATAGTTAACAAAAAGCGGAACAATATCTTGACATAGATTATTATTTATTGAGGATTGACTTTCTATATATCTTAGCTATTATAAATATCAGAAAAGAGGTATCAAATTGAAGAAATTTATTTTAATTTTAGGTTCATTGTTAGTTATCAGCACTAAAACTTTGGCAATGGAAGATTTTTCTACATTTGATCAAAAAATTATGGATTGCTCTGTTGCGCTTGAAAATGAATACACAGATTGTCCTGAAACATGGAGTGTGAAATGTTATGACAAACTAATGGAAACCAACCATACAACACAAGAATGTTATAAAAAAATAGCTGTAGATTTGTTCGTAAAATTTTATGGATTATCCTCCGATGTTGCAGCCAAAAGATTTGATGCCTTTCATAAATCTATATATGACCAGTATTTTTTTGTTTTTGCAAAAACCAATTACTGCAAAGAGAACAATTGTGGCATAGGGCTATATTTATATAGCGAATATACCACAACTGAACAATTACGCTATTATGTAAATAAAATCATCAGGTCACTTTCAGCTAGAAACTAGTAGTTATTATATCTGTTTCTATGCCCTTTTTCAAAGACTTTTTGTGTTGGGTCTTTTGCTTGATATTCATCTTCTACTTGATGTGCAAGTCCTATAAAGGTTTCTCTTATAGATTTATAGTCAATATTTCTGACGGCATTCAAGGTATCATAGCTTATTATGAGTTCAATATTTTTAATCAAGAGGAGTTATTTCCAAAAACTGTCCGAAATTTGATCAAATTCCTCTAATTTCTTCATCTCTTAAGCATTTCTTATTGATTAAAATTTAAGGATTTACCATTTTCATCGTTAGTAGAACTTGTTTGATCGTGTTGTTGCGCCCAAATGGTGTCTTCAGTCAGAGGTATTTTAATGCCTCCCTCTATAATATCTTCCGACATAAAAAAAGCATCTTTGCCATATCCGATAAATGTTATATCAGAGCCAGTGTAGTCATCTTCTGCTGTTAATTGCACTCCTTTTAAGAAAGAACCGCATCCGAAAGAAATACGCTCAAACAGTATCTTATCTTTGTCATGATGTTCAACAATACTGATAAGATATGATACATCTTGAGTTTCCAATTCGCAAATATCTTCTCCACCTGCCTCAATTTGAATGTTATAGGAAAGTTTTTCACTCAACTGACAATGATACGCGAAAGGAAGTGCATTTTTGCTCCAGCCATTTACTAATATCATTTCTGCCTTGCTTTTATCTTTATCGTCCATGTCTATACTATATTTATAGACAGATTTCTGTGGGCTAAAATAATTGCCGATGAGTGCACCCCAAATCGTGTTCACACCAATTTCCAGTAGCCCTAAATCACGGTTGCACTCTATGCGCACAAAATGCCCCTTTCTATCTGCATAGGCATTTTGAGTGCACAACCATAAACTAAAAACTGCAAGACATAATTTTCTCATCACTCAACTCCTAAACTATGTCTTGCAGTATAATGAGGAATAAAGATTATTTCAAGCTGTTTTCAAGATTTTCTAGCTTTCTTAGCAGCTCCTTCATTTTGCCATTTCGTTTTTTAAATGATTCTAAATTTTTATTACGCGCAACTTCATCAATCATTTTGTCAAGCCTATGCGCCGCAAGTGCTTTCCAAAAATTAGGATAGCCAACTTTTTTGGTGACTGTTTTACCTTTTACAGTGGTCTTCTGATCTGTAGCTTTCCAATTAAAACCATTTCTTCCTAAATTGAAAGCCATATCAATAAGCACCTTCTGCAACGGCAGAGGCATTTTTTCAAAATCTTCTATTTTGTTTCTATTTTGGGAGGAACTATTGAAATCTTTAATAATAGCCTTCACATCATCAATAGCAATGTTCATCCGTCGTTGATATTCTTTGTTCACATCTTGCGCAGACATTCTCAAATTTGTTTTACTTTCAAAAGCCTCTGTTTTCATATTTTCGCCTTTGTATTTATCCAGTTTTGCTAACTCCTCTAGAATAATCTTTTTGTGTTGTGGGTTTTTGTTATCCAATTTAGTCAGCTTGCCACTTTCATCATGTCTCAAATACCATTGAATAGCCCACGGATTATTTTGAATATTTGCTCCGACTGCGATAGTTATGTTATCTTTGCTGTCCAAATACGGATAGTCGGTTATACCCTCATGCTCCTGTATCATCGGGCGCATAATCACATTAATAAAAGTATCATAATCAAATGGTGATAGTTTTTCATTCTTTTCGTTAGTTACTTCCTCCGTTGTTGCTACAATATCGCTCTTTGTGCCTGTATATTCGTTATCGGCATATAGATCGTCGTTGAAAACATCGGCTTTATCTTCGTTATGATGATAAGCCCTGTGCACATCTCTTGCCTCGCGTGTCAATGCCACCTGATTTGTTTGTAGCAGAGGATTTTGCAGTTGTAGCGAATTTTGAGGACTAACTCTTTCGCCTTAATACATCATCAATCAGTTCATCACCGTGAGCAAAGTCATAGTTGATGCTATCTGCCAAGTCAGCACTTTGCAAGATAGCTTCCCGACTACCATATTTATTTAAAAGCTCATTGATTTTCTTTTTGTTGCGTTTAACAGTTGATGGATCCGTTGTCATCAGATCCGATACTAAATCGTAATTTGACATTTATTTTCTCCTAAATTTAAGATTTAAAACAAAAAGAGCCGCAACCATAAAGGTTACAGCTCTGATTAAAAATTCACCCTCTCTGTCAACTTCGTTGACATCTCCCCCGTCTAAGGGGGAGAAAAAAAGGACACAAAAAAAGCCCTCAAAAACGAGAGCCTTT
>Ga0310691_10008750_pt1 | contig 10351 bp, 3 predicted proteins | sample 176DNAGHGlowgp2_FD_203887 | JGI IMG/M metagenome (GOLD analysis project Ga0310691, IMG submission 203887) | Sheep rumen microbial communities from Palmerston North, Manawatu-Wanganui, New Zealand - 1766 DNA GHGlow gp2 (v2) (version 2) | ecosystem: Host-associated > Mammals > Digestive system >...
CAAGGCCGAAGGCACCGTCACGCTCATAGACAAGCAGAATGGCATCGAGACAGACCTTACTACCGCCGCCTACACCTTCCAGGCAGAGGCCGGCACGCTGAACAGCCGCTTCGTGCTCCGCTTAGGTACTACCGACGGCATCACGGACAATAGCCGTGAAACAATAACCAATAACCGCTATTTCGACCTACAGGGTCGCCGCATCAGCCAGCCACAGAAGGGCATCTACGTCAGGAACGGCCAGAAGGTTGTCATCAGATGATGGGTTGTACACAGTTGTCAAAGTTGTCTTCTTATAAAACACCACAACTATGAAGAGAATACTATCTTTCTGCATGTTGCTGCTCATGGCATTGGCGGCACAGGCACAAGACACGAAATACACGGTGACGCTCAACGTGCCCGAGGACGGCACGCTCTCGGCCTACGCCGGCATCAAGAGCGGCGACTACATCAGCCGACGCTCGGAATTCGCCGCCGGCGAGGAGGTGCACCTCACGGGTAGCCTCAAGGCGGAGTACAGCTGCACCGGCTGGACCGACGAGAACGGTACGCTGGTGTGCGACTCGCTGCACTACATCTTCACCATGCCCGCCCGTAACGTCGTGCTGACGGGCCACACCACCTACGACCCCGCCAACCCACCGGGACCGCGCGAGGACGGCTACACCGACACCTGGAACCGGCTCTATCTGCGCTCCAACCCCGAGTTTGGCGGCACCTTCACCTGGGGCTTGGGTGGAGAGGCCTCACAGAACTGGTTAGTGTGGACGGGCTATGAGTTCACCGTGACGGCCTATCCCAAAACAGGCTTCAAGTTCGCAGGCTGGCAGCTCGACGGCAAGATGGTCTCTACCGACAATCCCTACACCTTCACCATGCCCGAGCGCGACATGACGCTCTACGCCATGTACGACTACGACCCGGAGACGCCCGCCAACCCGCACGGCAACGTGTGGAACAAGGAGAGTGGCGAGCTCATCATGAGCGAGTTCGTGCCGGGTCACCTCTATGAGAAGGTCCGTGAGGTGACGAGCCGCGACCCGTGGCACAGCGACTGGGACCTCATCAAGAGTGCCACCATCGACGGGCCGTCAACGGACGCGAGCCTCACCTACGATTATCCCATTGACATTAGTGTCTTCACGAACAATGCTGGCAATGTGGAGTTTATAGACTACAGCCGCACCAGCGGCATCACCAAGGTGCCTCGTGGATGCTTCAGCAAGAAGTCGCTCAAGCAGGTAGTGCTGCCCGCCTCCATCCAGACCATCGGCGAGTATGCCTTCCGCAACTGCGAGTCGCTGACCACCGTCACCTGCTTTGCCACCACGCCGCCTGTGTTCGAGGGACGTATGCCTGGCGAACAGGGCTACACAGCTAACAACTACTACGACAACTGGGCCTTCAACGGCTTGAACAAGGACAACATCATCGTCCATGTGCCAGCCGAGGCCGTGCCCCTCTATCAGCAGGCACGCGGCTGGAAGGAGCTGATGATTCTGCCCATCACGACGGGTGTGCAGCGTCTCACCGTCACGCTGCCCTCCTCGGGGGGCTATAAGGACATGTTCCTTGAGCTGGTGAACACCAAGACGCTGCAGAGCCAGCGCTACGTCATCACCAACGCCACGAGCTACACGTTCAATAACCTCATCCGCAACACGCAGCACGCGCTCTACCTGAAGAACCAGCGTGGCGACGTGCTGGGCACCATCGAGGGCATCGACATTCAGGACAAGGACCTTCAGGTCAGTTTCGCTGACCTGAAGACACCCATCGACGTCACCCTGCGCCTGTTGCTGCCCGACGGCACCGCACTCCCCTCCCTTGGGGAGGGGTCGGGGGTGGGCCTCACCTGGACCGACCGCCAGGGCAACTACCTCGCTACGGGCGCCACCCTCACCGGCCAGTTAGAGGGCGCGCAGGTCATCGCCAAGGTAAAGCTGGGTGAAGAGCTGGGCCGCCAGTACCAGAATCCTGTCGACACCGTCTTTGAAGTAAAGGCCAACACACCGCTCAATATATCCCTCACGCCCTTCACCGCTGTTGAGCTGACGGGCACCGTCACGGCCGAGAGTACGGGCAAGCCCGTGCGCGGCGCCACCGTTACTGTCAGTCAGACGCTGAACGGGCAGTACACCGTGACGCAGACGGCAAAGACCGACATTGACGGCCACTACGCGCTGACCGTCTACGACGCGCCGACCACCGTCACCATCAGCCACAGCAGCTACCTGAAGGACAGCCAGACGTTTACCGCAGAAGAAATCGCAAACAGTAAATCCTTAAATAGAAAATTACACGATTTAAACGGTACCATCATTGACCTCGACCTCTCGTACACCGCTGCCGTGGCTGACGGCGAAGAGGTGGTTACCGAGGAGGGCTACGGCGCACCCGAGAACATCGCCTACACCGTCTATGACGAGACGCACGGCAAGGAGCTGACCGACATCAGCTCGCAGTATCCCATCCTCGTGCTTCTGGGCGACGAGCTGGCAGAGGGCTCCCGTCTGCGCATCACCGCCACCAGCATCACCGGCGACTTCATGCCTATGACCACCACGTGCACCGTAGATAGCAACGCGCGGGCAACCGCCATCTTTGGCATCAAGGAGATGGGACAACTGAAAGCCACATTCGAGATGACCGACAACATGCAGGTGATGGGCGTGCTCTACGACGGCGACGGCCAGCTGGTGGGCTGGGCTCCGTATAAGGACACGGAGCTGACGGCCACGCACTTGAAGGACGGCAGCTACACCCTCGTCACCATGGGCTACTCAGAGCTCTTCACGTCTGTCAGCTCACTCGATGACCTTCTGTCTCTACATGGCATGGACGAGCAACAGCTGGTGAAGAACGAAGTGTCCATCAGCAGTGGTCACATCACCGAAGTGAAGAACGGCAGCGTCCCGCTACTCGACGAAGACCGCTTCCGCTACACCAGCGATGCCACAAATGTCAGCGTCAACAAGAGCGAGGTGACCGTGGGCAGCTATGTCACCGTGCGTGCCGAGCTGGGCTTCAAGCCCGCCTACGTCGACGCGCTGAGCAAGGTGCGCCTGCAGTTCGACCTTCCCGAGGGCTGCGAATATGTCGACGGCTCAATGATGGTGGGTAACAAGACCGCCGCCTGCGAGCAGGACGACCGCCGCATCACCGTGCTTGTCGAGGACCTGAACGAAGCCGTGCGCTTCTGTGTCGTACCTACGCAGGGCGGTCTCCACGAGATTTCCGCTGGCACGCGCTTCCGCATCAACGGTGCTACGACGATACAGCCCATCGGCGCCGTCACCTTCAGCGCTGCCGACCTTACCATCAACGTGCCGGAAATCGTAGGAAGCCGTCTGGTGCCCGTCACGGGCATGGCCGTGCCTTTGTCACAGGTGGAGGTCTACGACGGCGATGTCAGCATAGGACAGACGACAGCCATCGGCACTGGTTTCTGGTCGGTAGCCTGTCCGCTCAACGGCTCTTATAACCTGTTGGAACACAACATCTATGCTGTTGTCACTACGCCTGAAGGACTGCAAATACAATCAGAGACGCAGACCGTGACAGTCAACCGTTCCAATCTGACACCCGTGCTCACCATGCACATGCAGACCAAAGACCGTGAGCACAGCCATTTCGACATCAACGTGGATTACCGCACAATGACCTGCGACCAGAAATACATCCAACAGAGGTATTTGGGTGATTGTTCCTTCTCATTCAAGGTAAACTTCTACGACAGCGGCGACCTGCTGGCCAACGACACCACTGTCATCAGCAATGTCGTGGTCTATACACTGAACGAGCGCAGGAACATTGAGCGTCACGAAACCCATTACAGCAAGCGCTACAAGTGCTGGTATGTTGAACTGGAGAACGTGGATTATTGGAATTTGCCTGTTTATTATGAAGTCACCTACGATGTTCTACGTGATGCTGCACTCGACCGTGACATGATGGACGACATGCTGGCCGACCTCGAAGCTGCCTACGAGGAAAACCGACAACAGATGAAGAACCTTTTCGCTGCTTTCGACGAGGATGGCGAACTTCCTCACAGTGAGGAATATGCTGAGTTGGACAACCTGATTGAACTGGATGCGCATACGCCTGAACAGCGGCAGCGCATTGAAGAGCTACTGCGCATCATTGCTGGCGATGAGCTGGTGGACGAGGTTTTGCAAGAACAGGTGGACTTCAGCGAGGTAGAGGCTTTGCAGGCGCAGCTTGACCCGCAGACCCCCGACGCTGAACTGCTGAGTCAGATTCACGAGAAAGTGTTCGCCCTTCAGGACGAGATTATTACCCGGTCCGATGCCCGACGGGCTGAATTCGAGGCTACTATGCAGTCCATAAAACTTGAGCAGAGCAATTATCAAAACCAGCTCTTGGCTTTGCGCGACAGCATGGAGGTACTCATGTCGTACTATATGCAAGTTGACACCACGGCCTTGCAGAAGCCGGTGGGCGACACCAGTTTCGACATTGCAGCAGGCGACATGACCCGCTTCTATGAGACGCGTCATCTCAGCACCATCGACCCTGAGCAGCTCTTAGCCGATGGCTACGAGGAGATGCCTATGACTGATGGCACCATCATCTATACGCGTAAGGACAAAAATGGCTTTTCGCTGATTGACACACACACTGGCACTCTCTACCAGATGAAAGCCGACGGGCCTGCATCCTATGACAACGCGATGGCGGCCAAGGCGCGCCGCGTGGTCACCATGAACAAGCGGAGATTCATGCTTTTCGACCAAGACTGTTTGGACGACGCGCTATACAACTTCAAGGACTTCTGGAAACATTATGAACAGTTGAAGCAGGCCGGTGGTGACTCGTGGGCACAGTTCAGTGCTAACTCAGCCAATATCTGTACCTACATGAAGAAAACGGTTGACATCCTGGCTTGTCTCTATGAGTCAGGATGGAAGAATTCCTACCAGTTCTTCCTTGATTTATTTGCCAAACACGGCAAGGAGGCGCAAGATTTGAAGAAGATGACGGAGCGATGGGAGAAGGAGACCCAGCGCATGGTCGTCCGCCAAAACCTCACCGTCGGCCAGTTGGAAAAAGCAGGTGAGCAACTGCAGAAAGACATGATGTCGTTTGGCCAGCTGCTTAGCTCCACTTCCGACCCCGACATCAAGAAAGGATTTCAGCAGAGCATTGAGCAAACCAAGAACAAGATTATTGAGAATACTACAAAGCTGAATCAGGAGAAAGAATTGCTGAAGCTCCACGAGGGCAACCTGAAGACCATTCAGAAGGAGTTGAGCGAGACAGAGCGCGTGGTGCTGGCTATTCTCACTCAGAAGACCGAGTTGATCAAACTCTATAAAAAATATCCCAGCAAATTCCAGGGTGCACTGAAGCTCGGACGCGGCATCATCAACACCACCGGTTGGGTGGCAAAGTTTACGGGAACAGTCATCGGCACCTTCCTGCAGCTCGTGCCTCTGGCCATGCTTATCTATGACAACACCGCCGATGCCCTGGCTTGGGTTGATTTGGGGAAGGAGGTGGATGCCTACCTGCCCTGCGAAGGCGACAAAGCCAAGTGGCAACAGATACACGACCGTTTTGTGGAATACGGCAAACACCATACTTTAGTTGACATTGGTCAGGTGTGCAACGATGCGGTTTCCATGTGCCTTGATGTTACCGACGTACCGGTATTCTCCTTCCAGTGGTGGTTGTCCACACTGATGGACGTTGGCTCGCTTTGCGTGGCTGTCTCGCATCCCAACTGCTCGTCCCTCCAACGCGATGGCATCAGGATATCACTGAGAACGCTTGACTGCAACAAGAAACCTGAGAGCGAAGACACGATAGACATCATCAAACCCAAGCCGCCGAAGTCGTTTAACGAAGGCGAAAAGAGACGGCTGGACGAAGCCTACTACCACGGCTATTACAACCTCGACCAGCTCATCCTGTTCTATTACATTCTTGGTGTCATTCGCGACCCGGCTGGCTACGTCTACGAGGCAGTGAACTCCAACCGTGTGGAGGGCGTGCGCACCACATGCTACTACAAGGAGACGAAGGAGGACATGTATGGCGACCTGCACGACGAGGCTGTCGTCTGGGATGCCGAGACCTACGCCCAGGAGAACCCGCTCTTCACCGATGCCGACGGCCGCTACCAGTGGGATGTGCCCACGGGCCTGTGGCAGGTGAAGTATGAGAAGCAGGGCTACGAGACGACCTACTCAGACTGGCTGCCCGTGCCGCCGCCACAGTTAGAGGTAAACGTGGGCATCACGCAGTTCCGTCAGCCCAACGTGCAGAAGGTGCGGGCCTATACCGATGGCATCGACATCACGTTTGACAAGTACATGCGGCCGCACACGATAGCCTCCCCCAACCCCTCCGAAGGAGGGGAGAGAGTCCCCCCATCCCCCGCCCCCTCCCAGGGAGGGGAGTTAGCTGGCGCGACAACAGTTGTGGTGACGAAGGATGGGCAAGTGGTGCCAGGCACCATCGAACTGCTCAATGCCGAGAGTGGCTATCAGACGCCCGACTCGACGTATGCCTCGAAGGTGCGCTTCGTGCCGCTAAACGCCAACCTGAACGTCAACGACAAGGTGCAGCTCACCGTCAGGCGCACTGTCGAGAGCTACGCCGGTGTGCCCATGGAGCAGGACTTCACCCAGCAGTTCACCGTGGAGCAGCGCATCGAGGCACTCGTGGCTGACTCGCTGGTGAACATCGAGGAGGGCAAAGAGCAGACGCTCATCGTCCGGGCCACGCCTGCCACCGCTGCCAAGGGCAAGAAGGTGGTGGTGAGCAGCAGCGATGCCGGAGCAGTGGCCGTAGCACAGCAGGAGGCCACACTCGACCAGAACGGCGAGGCGAAGGTGTCACTCAGTGCCCTGGGCGAGGGCAGCAGCATCGTGCGCTTCACGCTGGCCGACGAGGAGGAGCTGACCACGACGACGCTCGTCACCGTGCGCAACCAGCAGCAGATGCAGGTCAGCGCCCCGCGCTCGTCGAAGCTCAACGGCGTCACCCTCTACATCGGCTCTGAGATACGCCTGAGCAGCGCCACCGGCGGTGCCACCATCCTCTACACGCTCGACGGGTCGTGTCCGTGCGCGCCTGAGAGCGGCAAGGTGCTGACCTACACCGGCCCCATCGTCATGAGCGGCGAGCGCATGACCATCAAGGCGATGGCCGTGGCCCCGGGCATGGAGGACAGTCCCGTGGTGGAGTTCACCTACAAGGGCATCCAGCGTCCCACTGCCATCGAGGCCCCGACGGTGTCCGACGGTTCCCCCGTCGAAGAGCAGCCCAAGCTCTTCTTCCGCCTCAACGGCCAGCGCATCACGCAGCCCGAGCGTGGCATCACCATCGAGCGCCAACGCAACGGCACGGTGCAAAAGGTACTGGTGAGATAACACCTCTTGGAGCGATTCGGGGGTACGAAGGTACGAGGATACGGGGGTACGAGAATAGACCTCACGCTGAAAACGGGCGTGCCAGCTATCCTCGTACCCCCGTACCTTCTTACCCCCGTACCACCGAATCAGCCTTTATCATTTGAATAATTGATGAATAATTTGGCTGGTAAGTTTTTTTTAGCTACATTTGCAGGCAAATTCTACTTATCATCAATATGGAACAAATCAAGAACGAGCATCTCACGGTCTGTGTATCGGAGATGGGAGCTGAGCTCCAAAGCATCAAGGACAGTGAAGGACGCGAATACCTGTGGCAGGGAGGCGAGAAGTGGCCACGCCGCTCACCCATCCTCTTCCCCATCGTGTGCAGCGTCAACGACGACACCTATACCGTCGACGGCCAGGAGTACCACCTGCCGCGCCACGGCTTCGCCCGCGACACGAAGTTCACCCTCATCGCCCAGGGCGAGCACAAGGTGACCTACGCCCTGCATGAGTCAGAGGAGACGCTGAAGGTCTACCCCTACCACTTCAACCTGGCGGTCAGCTACCGACTGGGCGGCAACAAGCTGCACGTCGTCTGGCACGTGGAGAACACCGACACACGTGACATACACTTCCAGATTGGCGGCCATCCGGCCTTCTTAGCACCGGGCTGCAAGGAGGACGAGGACCTGAAGGGCGTGATAGCACTGAAGACCTCAAATCTCAAACCTCAAACCTCAAATCTCAAATCATTAAAGAGCTTCATCGACGGCTCGCACGAGATGACGGAGATTCCGCTGAGCGTGAAGGATGGTCTGATGCCCTTCGACGACGCATTCTTTGCCAACGACAGCGTGAAGCTGCACGACTGCCAGACCTCGGAGGCCTGCCTGCTGAACCCCGACGGCACGCCGGCTGTCACCGTGAGCTACAAGTGCCCCATCATCGCCTTCTGGAGTCCCTACCAGAAGAAGGCTCCCTTCGTGTGCATCGAGCCTTGGTACGGCCTGGGCGACCCGCGCGGCTGGAAGGGCGAGTTCAAGGACAAGCCCTACATGAACCACCTGCAGCCCGGCTCGTCGTTCATGGCTGAGTATATCATCACCATTGGGTGATAATCCGCAAGCTTCAGTTTAGAGGTAAGAGGTGAGAGGTAAGAGGTGAGAGAATAGCTTGCACGCCCAGATGAGAATGATGAAATAAGAGATGAGGAGGTAAAGCTATGAACGCTGAGGAACTGAACGGGAAACGCATTGCGGTGCTGCTGTCGGGCGGCGTCGACAGCTCTGTCGTGGTCTACGAGCTGGCTCGCCTGGGCTATCACCCTGACTGCTTCTACATCAAGATTGCCCCACCGGACGAGGAGGACGAATGGGACTGCACGATGGAGGAGGACATGGAGATGGCCAGCGCCGTGGCCCATAAGTACGGCTGCCGCTTAGAGGTGGTCGACTGCCAGCAGGAGTACTTCGACCGCGTGACGCGCTACACCATGGCGAAGGTGCGGGCCGGCCTGACGCCCAACCCCGACGTGATGTGCAACCGCCTCATCAAGTTCGGGGCCTTCCACGAGAAGCGCGGCAAGGACTATGACCTCATAGCCACCGGACACTATGCACAGACAGCCCCTCCCTTCCCCCCCCTGGGGGGGGATAGCAACCCAACGACACCAACGGTGCGCCAGTCACCCTCCCCAGGGGGGGCCGGGGGGGGCCTCAAGTGGCTGTGCACCGCTCCTGACCCGGTGAAGGACCAGACGGACTTTCTGGCGCAGCTCTACGACTGGCAGCTGGAGAAGGCCATCTTCCCCATCGGCCACTACATGAAGGACGAGGTGCGACAGATAGCTGAGCGCGAACACCTGGTGAGCGCCCGCCGGAAGGACTCGCAGGGCATCTGCTTCCTGGGCAAGATTGACTACAACGACTACGTCCGGCGCTACTTAGGCGAGAAGGACGGCGACGTGGTGGAATATCGCACAGGTCGGGTCATCGGCGTTCATCACGGCCACTGGTTCCACACCATTGGCCAGCGCAAGGGCCTGCGTCTGGGCGGCGGTCCGTGGTTTGTGGTGAAGAAGGACGTGGCACGTAACATCGTCTACGTCAGTCATGGCTACAACCCCGCCACCGTCTATCACCAGCATTTCCTCATGCGCGACTTCCACAGCCTGAACGGGGTGATGCCTCCCGACCACGAGCCGCTGACCATCAAGATACGCCACACGCCGGAATGGCACGCCGCCTGGATAGAGCACACTGACGTGCCGGGGGCCTTCATCGTACACACGGCTCAGCCCCTCCACGGTGTCGCACCCGGACAGTTCTGCGTGGTCTATGACGCTCAGCACTACCGCTGCTACGGCTCCGGAGAGATTGGGGTAGAATAAGAAGACCCACAAAGCCCCCCCAGCAGACCCACCCCCCAGCCCCTCCCTATAGGGAGGGGAGTAGATAGTTCTACCCTTATAGAGCTGCGCAGCCAAGCAAGACTTGCTTTAACGCTAAAGCGTCTTGGAAAAACAGGCAAAAACAAAGAAAACAAGTAAAAACAAACCTGTTTTTATTTTGTTTTGTCTGTTTTTATTTGTTTTCTTAAAGACGCTTTAGCGTATATTCTGACCGAGTTATTGTGGCAGGTGCAGCGTTAGTTGCTATATAATAAGGAACTCGAAAAAAACAGTGCACTAAGTGCACCAATGGCTCTTAACCGGCTGACTTGCAAGTTGTTGATTGGTGTACCAAAGTTATTTTTGGTGCACCTGATCGTGCACCAAGTGCACCAGCCCCACCCCCGACCCCTCCCGCGGGGGGGAGGGGAGTATATAGTTCTGCCGCGACGGTCAGCCCTCGGCACTTTACGGAATTATCTCCATGAGAAAAAAAAATCCCACGCCGTGGGACGTTTTTATCTCATGGAGATAATCTCATAAAGTGCCGACTTATTGTCAAATTCTC
>Ga0310691_10008754_pt1 | contig 10350 bp, 5 predicted proteins | sample 176DNAGHGlowgp2_FD_203887 | JGI IMG/M metagenome (GOLD analysis project Ga0310691, IMG submission 203887) | Sheep rumen microbial communities from Palmerston North, Manawatu-Wanganui, New Zealand - 1766 DNA GHGlow gp2 (v2) (version 2) | ecosystem: Host-associated > Mammals > Digestive system >...
GTTTTCATCCTGTAACCTCACTTTCTTTATTGCGCATATATTGAAGATACGCGAGCATCGCATACCCCGTTCCCGTAGTTCCCATAAAAAACGATGGATCAAAGCTGCTCCGGATTCCATTGGGCGTAACCGTAAAGCAGTTCTTTTTCCGATACCGCTTCAACATAGAAGAGATTCTCTCTTCTGCCGCCCCCGTTTCTCCGGCCCGAAGGAGTGCAAGGACAGCAAGGGCATTTCCATCGTCCAACGTATCCAAGTGGTAAAGTGTTTTTTCCGACAGAAGACTCGCGAGCGCCAGTTTTTTGATTTCAATTATGGTTTCCCGATTACCGTCCGGCTGCCGGATCAGCCTGTCTGAAAAATCCGCCGCCAGATAGATTCCTGCCGCATGCGGTCCCCGGTCTGCCATCCAGCTCGGTTTCACACTGCCCTCCGGCCAACCGATAAGATTCTCTTTATAGAGATCTCTTACTTTTTGAAATGCTTCCCCGGCCCCTTCCCGGAAGCGTTCATCACCAAGACAGCTGTAAGCTGCCATCAGTGCCGCACCGATTCCGGCACAGCCGCAGGAAAAATCGGCCCGTTTCGGAAGTTCTGCGGAAATGAGCTTCTCTGCCGCCTCCGCCAAGATACGTTTTTCCTCTTCGGTCAGCGTCCTTTCAGGCGAAGCAATTGCCAAAATCAGCCCGGCAGCACCCTCTGCCACAGTATTCTCTTTATAGCTCCATAGTTCATTATGACAGATATATTGAAGAAACCGTTTTTCTAACGAAGCCGCCCCGGTAATCCCGGCCGCATTCATTTCCCGCAAAGCACGTAGGGTACCGCCAATTCCCGTATAGAGGCCAACCGGGAAAAAGGATATGATTTTTTTCTTTGCAATGACTATCTTTTCCCAGCGACTAAGCGTCTGTTCCATCTGCCGGACCACTACCCCTCCCAGCTGCATTGCCTCGTCATATAAATCCGAAAGATCATCCGATTGAAGAACCCCTGCCAGAAACCATCCGACATCCGCAAATGTCGATGTACTGCAGGCCGGCATGGCCCTAAGCGTAATTGCCTGATTCATCCAGAGAAGTCTTCCGTCCAAAGTGCGGATGGCATCCGTCTGAAGCTCCCTGAGAATCTCCCGGACTGCTTCGGCCGGCTTCTCATTTTCTTCCCGCGCGATTGGTTCCGGTGTTTCCTTTTCCTCATCCAAAAGCACATGCTTAAAACTGCACCGGATGAGTGCCTCTTCGAAGGCTTCTTCCTCCTCCGAAAGACGGCTGAGAAACCGCCCGGCCGAATCCCTTACGCTCATCTCATAATAGTCTTCCATTAAAACTTCTTCCGGATTCTCCCCGGAAAGAAATCTACCGGAAACAGTCGTGCAATAATACGGAATATCCCCCTTCAAAAGGCATTTCCATTCATACGCCGTGATTTCCTGCAGTGTCTCGGCCCCATAAATACCGTAAGCCGCACAGAGTTTATCATAGGCCTTTTGCCTTGCCGCCTCATCCGTCAGGTAGTTCGGGCGAAGGAGCATCACACGCATGGTTGCATAAAAAGCTGTATTTCGAAGGAGACAGCGCACCGTTGCGTCCGCATGGCGGTCAATCATATCCATGATCGAATCGCAATAAAGGAGCATCCGCCGATACCCTTCCCGAAAGCCGAGGATAAAATCTTCTTCATATCCGGTCACGGGATAAGCCTCCCCCTCGTATACGGGGAGACTGTTTCCGTCCAGCGGCGAAGGATACAGCGGTGAAACAAGCGGTCCTTTGTACATCCGTCCGGGAAGGATTGCCGTTCTGATGAGCGATGCGGACAGTTCATTTTTCATTTCTTCGCTAAGCTTTGCGTCATCATCCGCATGCATCGCCGTACCGAGAATCGTTTCCGTATCGATACAGGCAGGTCTCATGCCGCAGGAGAGAATGTTTTCCCTGTGCATATCCATGCTGCCAAGTCCATGAAACAGCGCCGTCAAAATACCAAAGTGATAATAATACGTTTGAATCTCTTCCGGAGAAGAAACAGGTTCATGCTCGAGACAGGAAACAAAAGCAAAGCCGTCTCCCGCTACGACATCCGCTGCCTTCGTACAGTCGGAAAAATATCGGTTCACAATCTCCGCATAGAGCATATCCAGGCCGCAGTCATGCGGCTTATAATAGAATACCCCACAATCGGTCGTGACCCCGATCACGCTTTGGCCGCTTCTGTGTATATCCGCGCCGCCGGTGGAAAGGTGGCGGATTTCCCGGATTTCTGTTCGAATCCCCTCACCGTTTTCTTTCCGGCCTAAGAGTTTTTCTTCAATCTCTCCCTTGCAGGAAAGAAACGCCCGAAAAAACCCGGAAAAGCTTTCCACATAATACCGGTCGATTTCCGCGTGGTAGCCGGCCAGAAGGGCATATTTTTTTTGAAGGGCATTTACAACCTCTCCCCCGGACTCCCGGAAAAATGTTTCCGCCGCCTCCTGAACATTTTCCGGGTTCATCTTACCAATCATCACCCCAACGGGATCTATCTTTTGCAGAATCCTGCGAACCTCCTCGAACAGTGCCTGTACATAAATGAGAAGCAGTCTCTCGCGGTAGTTTTGACGGAGGCAGTCCTTTGCTTCATCCGTAAGAAATGCACGGATTTCGGGAACCGCAGATTCAATCTCAGCCAATTTTTGCTCAGCGCCTACCCCTATAAATCCTAAGCAGCCGGATGCTTCGATGGCATTTTCAATTTCCTGATCTATCATCTTCATCCGTATTCCTTACACCTTACCTGCGATTTCTCCTCCGGAGGAATTCTTTTGCTTCGCTTATCAGTTTTCTTCAATCATCTGGCGCCGGGCCAATTCCGTAAAAAGCCCGTTTTTCGCCATCAGTTCATCGTAGGTGCCGTCCTCGGCAATCTTGCCGTGGTCCAGAACCAGAATCCGGTCACACTCTTTGATGGTCGAAAGCCGGTGCGCGATCACGATGCGCGTGCAATCCATCCGGTTCAGTGAATCCGTAACAACCTTCTGCGTCAGATTGTCCAGCGCACTGGTTGCCTCATCGAACATCAGGATGCCCGGTCTCGGGCAGATGGCCCGCGCAATGAGAAGCCTCTGCTTCTGTCCACCGGAAATGCCTCCGCTTCCTTCCGAGATCACGGTATGCATTCCCATGGGCATACGCCGGATATCCTCTGCCATGCCGGCCTTTTCGGCCGCTTCCCAGGCATCCTCCATCGTCATCCAGGGAGCCGTGATCGTAATATTCGAAAAAATATTGCCCGCAAACAGCTTTCCGTCCTGCAGAACCGTACCGATGCTCCGCCGGAGGGAATGCCTGTCAAAGCTTGTGATATCGGAGCCATCAAAGTATATGGCTCCCTGCTGCGGTTCTTCAAAGCCAAGGATGAGCCGGAACAGTGTAGACTTTCCGCATCCTGATTTTCCCACGATGGCCACATATTCACCCGGCTCGATTTTAAGGTCCACCTCATTCAGAATGGCCGGACCATCCTCATTATACCGGAAAACAACCTGGCTCAGTTCAATCCGACCCGAAAGCCTCTTTATCTGCTTCTTTCCTTCCGTTCTTTCCGGTTCCGCCGCAAGAATCGGTTCTCCGATCCGGAGAATGGGGCTGATCATGGAGATAGATGAACCGGAAGCACCCAGCTGGGTAATGCCGCCCATGACCATACCGAAAGCACCGGAAAATGCCGCAAATTTTGCCACGGAAAGATCATGCTGAAAGGCAATCGTGTAGATCCACAAAAGGCCGGCCAGATGAACCGCTGTCATAAGCGGAACACGTATGCTCGAAGGAAACATGATCCGGTAGGCCGGCTTTGTCCGTTCTCTATAGGTTTCCAGCCATTTTGCATAAGCTCTGTCTTCACTGCCGCTGATCTTGATTTTCTGAATTCCCGAAAGAAGGGCGAACACAAGGCCATTGTTTTTTTCATCCCCCTGCAGCTGGTTTGCCACCCGTTTGGTTTCCTGCTTCACCGTCAGGCAAAAGATCAGAATTTCCGTCAGGTAGATCACAAAGACCGGAAGAACCAGTTCCGACGCAATCCGGAGCAGCTGCACAATATAAATCACCGAGATCAGAATCTGCAGGCAGGTTCCGAAAATGATCTGCGTCAAAAGCGAAGGAATCATATTGAGCGCAATGACTCTCTGCGCCAGACCGCCGGCACTCTTCCCGCCAAAAAAGGTTGCCGGAAGATGGAGCACCCGCGCATAAACCGCATTGCCGGAAGCAACCTCCATCCGGCTCGTGATTCTGGCCATAACGGAAACTTTCACCACATTCATCATCCAGATGCCCACCGCCGCAGAAAAAAGGAGTGCTGCGAGCGGGATCAGGAGCTCCTCGTTGCCTGTCGGAATCAGGGTTGCAAATGCATATTTTGTTGCAAAAGGCGTCAGCAGACCAAACACTGTAACGAAAAGGACGGAAAACAGGATCAGGACGAGATCACTTCTTCTTAACTGACGGAACAGAAACCGGATATAATCCTTTCCGCTGAGTGCCTTCGGCGGCAGAGGTTTATAAAAGCACCAGGCATCTTCCTCGAAAAGCGCCGTCTTATCCCGGGTAACCTTTGTCCTCGTACCACTCTCCGGATCCATATAACAGTACCCGCGAAACCTGTCAGGAAGAAGCGCCAGACATTCATTCGTTCCCTTTTTCAGAACCAGAAGCGGTCCGTCTCCGTTCTTCCACCAGTTTTCTGAAAGCTCCACCCGGCGTTTTGTTACACCGGACGGTTGCAGGATGGCTTCGATCTGTTCATCGATTTCCCGGCACTCCCGCGGCTTATCCGGAACGGACACACCAAGATAACTGCCAATCCTCTCAATCTGCCGGATATTCTCGAGTGCCGCCGAATCCTCCGCGTAAACGCGCTGTTTTCCGCTGATCACATCCCCAAGCCTTTGCTGATTCACAGCCGCGAGGTGCTTATCGCTCGTGACTCTGTTTTGTAATTGTTCACCAAATAAACTCATGCCGTTACCAGTCTCCTGTAAAGACCGTCTTCCCGAATCAGCTCCTGATGGGTTCCTCTCTGTACCACAACGCCCTGATCCAGCACTACGATCTCATCGCAGTCCCGGATGGTGGAAAGCCTGTGTGCAATGATCACACTGGTAATCCCTCTGTCGTGAATGTAGTTGGATATATCGTATTCCGTGCTCGCATCCAGTGCGGCCGTTGCCTCGTCCATGATAATAATGGACGGATCACCGGCCAGAACGCGAGCAATTTCGATTCTCTGCCGCTGGCCACCGGACAGGTTTCTGCCGTTTTCCTCCAGCATATGCTCATAGCCGCCCTTGCGGGACAGAATATCATTATGGATGTCGGCATCCCGCGCCGCCAGGATCATGTCATAATCCTCGATGGTCTTATCCCACATCCGGATGTTGTTTGCGGTGGTGTCCTGGAACAAGACCACATCCTGATCCACCATGGCAAGCGAGCCTGTAAAGATGGGCTTCGGAATCTCATTGATGGGTTTTCCGTCAAAAAGAATTTCCCCGCTCCAGGGCGTATAAAGCCCGGTCAGGAGCTTGGCAATCGTAGACTTTCCACAGCCGGAGGCCCCGACAAAGGCAACCCGTTTTCCCGGCGTAACGGTCAGGCTAAAGTCCTTGATCACGGGTTCTCCCAAAGGAGAATAACCGAAGGTCACATGTTTCATCTCAATGGTTCCGGAGAGTTTTTCCGCGTGCGCGATTTCCTCCTCTGTGAAATCCTCCCGTGTTGCACATTCTTCCCGATAATTCATGACATCGGTGATCCGCTCAATGGAGGAGCGCATCTCCTGAATGCTCTGCCCCGCATTAATCAGATCGTTGACAGGCGTCAGGAATGCCGTCATACAGCCCTGGAAAGCCAGGAACATACCCGCGGTAAAATGTCCCTCCATGATACTCCAGAACGCAAGGATCATCACAGTGATGTTGGATACCGTCTGCAATGCCTGCGGAAGCGTCCCCAGAAACCGGTTTACATTTTCAAACCTAACCTTAGCCTTATTCACAGAAGCCTGATAGCCGGACCAGCGTTCCAGAAAACCATCCTCTGCACCGGACGCCTGAATGGACTCGATCATATCGATACCGGAAACCGTTGCCGCATTCAGCATGCCCTGATCCCGCATTTGAGTCCGGGAAATCTCCGTTCTCTTTTTGGAAATGAGCTGTGCCAAAAGAAGGTTCAGCACGACCGTCACTATGCCCACGATTGACAGAACGACGCTGTACTGGAACATCACGAAAAGATAAAACGCCAGCAGGATCAGGTTCATCAGAACCGGGGCCAGCCGTCCGATCAGCGTCGCCGCAACCATGTCATTCGATACGGCCCTCTGCGCCAGATCCCCGGCAAACCGCTGGGAGAAAAACTCCATCGGCATACGGAAAACATGGTGCATAAACGAAGCATTTGCCGTGACCGCAATCTTTCCCGTCGCTTTTGTCACATAAAACAGATTGATAATCTGCGCCACCAGCTGGAACAGGATGACTGCCGCAAAAAAGAGAAGAAATCCATCATACCAGGCAGGTACCTCACCCGATAAAATATAGTCGGTATACACACGCGAAATAATCGGAATCAGCGTTCCCGCGATCATGGCAAGCGCCCCCGTGATCATCACGGCCAGAACCGTCCGGCGATTTCCGCGCAGGGAGTTTTTCAAAAAAGAAAAAGAGCTTGGCGGTTTTCCGCCGGGTTCAAAGCTTTCGCCCGGCTGAAACGTGAGACAGATTCCGGAATACCCTTTTGAGAATTCCTCTATCGGCACACGGGAACGCCCCTCCGCCGGATCATTGATATAGGCGTAGCCGTTATGAAACCCATCCAGCACGAGGAAATGGTTCATATTCCAGAACACGATTGCCGGATAGGTCACTTTGTTCTGCAGGCTTTTCATTCCATAGCGAAGCGCCTTATATTCCAGGCCAAAGCGCTTTGCTGCCCGGACAATATTCAGGGCAGTGCTGCCGTCCCGGGAGACGCCGCATTCCTTGCGGACCTCCTCCAGGGGCACCCATTTTTTATAATAAGCCAGGATCATCGCAAGAGAGGCAGCCCCGCATTCCAACGCCTCCATCTGCAGGATGACCGGCACTTTTACCGGTTTCTTTTTCTCAGACATTTTCTTTCGCAGGATTATTCAGCTGAAAATCCCATTTCCTCCCGAACATCGTACAAGGCCAAAATCTCCCTCGGCCTTCATCATTCATCGTCGCGCTTACTGCTTTTCTGCTGCAAAAGTCCGGTTTCCCACAGACTTTCCGATATTTCTTACTCGATCAGGAAGGAAATCGGTCTGACCTTTTCCAAAACAATTGTCGCCTCGCCAAGCAAATTCAGATCATCCGAGATATCCTCATCCTCGTCAATATCCAGTGCGAAATTTACAATGTAGCTGTACGTATCCTCTTTGATGATATTTTCAAGAACCCACTCGGGTGCATAGGGCGATAATCCACCCAGCAGTTCGCGTACTTCCTTCTCGGAATTCGGCACCAAATCCATATAGTCGATGTGGCCAAAATACGTATTCCCGGAGGGCATCCTCGCGGTAACCTCCGTTCCCGGAGGAAGTACACCGATATTCTCCCTGTAATCGATCAGACAAATGCCAAACGGTTTCCCGCCATCCATATATACGATCACGCACTTTTCCTTTGTCGTAATGGGAATCCGGCCTACAAAGCCCCATATGATCAGCGCAGCCACGACCAAAACCAATCCGGCAATCAGAAATACACCTCCCGCACTTCCGATCCGGATATACTCATTCAGTTTTTCCGGAGATTCCGACGCATCCGTTTTTTTTGTTTCCGGCTTTTTCTGTTCTTCTGTCTTATTTTCCGGTTCTTTCTTTTCCATCTCTTTATCCTTTTCACATAAAGTCAATCAACAGAAACAGGGCAGGGGGATACAACTCCCCTGCCCTGCAAAAGTTCAGAATCATTCCGTTTTTGAGCCGCAAAAAGGAAACGGTCAGCTACGCACATGTAATCAAGCTTAACCTTGTCTTTCATTCCATTAGCTCCTCTTTCAGACTCGCAGATTCATTCCTGATTTACACAGATTATAGTAACATGATTCTGTTATTATAGCAAGATATATGTTAATTTAATGCAGTGTTTCTATGATAGTCACATAGTCACACCGATTTTACAAATCAATTTGTCTAAGACTGCCAGGACGGCGGGGAGGAAGCAGAGGATCATGACGAGGGCCGATACGACGCCGATGGAGATGATGTGGCAGATCTGTCCGATGGACGGGTCTGCGAACACGTATCCCATGATCCATGTTATGAAGACCATAATGAGTCCCGAGGTCATGATGGTCCGGATGGACGCCTTATAGGTGGAAACGAGTGCTTCCTTGATCGGCCGGTCACTCCGTTTTTCCAGATAAAAGTTCGTGAAGACGATTGCATAATCGATGGTCGCTCCCATGAGTAGACTCTGGACGATCAGGAGCGCCAGATAGTGCATGTCCACGCCCATGACATTCATCACAAACATGGTGATGTAGACCGAGCACTGGATCAGAAGCACCAGGATTATCGGGATCAGAACGTTCCGGAAGGTGAACAGCACCACGATAAAGATAGCGATTGCTGTGATCAGCGTGATCTTATTCAGCTCTCCGCGGAAGCTGCCGGACATTTCGGCCGCCATCGGTGTGCTGCCGATCAGATAGTAGTCCCCCGTAAGGTTATCCTTACAAAGCTGATTCAGCTCTTTTGTGAATGCCATGGCGTCTTTATCGCCATCTCCAAAAACGGTATTCACTACAAAGAGAGAATGCTTCGGTCCCACCATCCGGCTTGCGCCCGACTGAATCCCCAGCTGCGCCAGCTTCAGCATCTTTTCCGTATCATCATCGATGAAGCTGCTGAAGGTCTCCGATGTGAGGACATGATCAAAGACATCATCAATCGACATGCGCCACGTCGGGTCCAAACGAACTCCGGAAAAATACAGTTCATAAACAAGGGCGGTGTATTTTGCCGTGGTTTCATCTACAGCCGTTTCGGCTCCGCTTCCATTTGCGGAAAAAGCGGAAAGCATGCCTGCCATATCCCCTGCCGAATATTTTTCTTCGGCCATAATACTGCTTACGATGCCTTTGTAAAACGCAAGTTCTTCTTCATCTTCCTTGCTGAGACCGCCCGTCAGCGCCAGTGCCGCGGAAACCTCCGGCCGGTCCAGTGCATCCAGAAGTTCGGTAATGCTGAGGGTGTCCGTGCCGAGATATTTCATCAGGAGCTTCACCACGGTCTTATCCACGCCGAAAAGCTCTGAGATTTCATCCGCAGAACGTTCTTCTGTGAGCGCATCTCTGCTGCAGAGCGTCCCCGCCTCCTGCAGAGCCTGCACGGACGCCTCATCCAGCTGCTCCACAAAGAACGGCTGACTGAGGATTGCCTGATTGACAAATCCAATGAATTCTTCCAAAGACATCAGTTCATCGGTCCTGTCGGAGAACCGGTCATAGTACAGGAACCGGACCATGCTCTCATCCAGCGGGAAGCCGCCGAGAAGACCGGAATTCTCTCCCGCCCCCATACTGCTCAGCATGCCGGAAATATAAGCATACATTTCCGCCGTATCCATTTTTCCGCCCAGTGTATTGGCATAGGTGCTTACGGACGTGACACCGTTTTTCTGACCTACCGTTTCCGCAAGGGACGCCATTTTGCTTTCATCTTCATTGTTGTAGAGCAAAGCGATCTGGTTGTTCCGCGGGAAGACATCGCTCACATCATCCTTCGGATACATGTTTCCGTAAGAAATTCCCGCCTTATTCCTGACTGCAAATGCGCCGGCAAAAATGAGAAGGAACAGGATTGCCGCTCCGAACCGGACTTTGTATTCGAACCGGGCAAGGCCGGTGATCGGAATCACGAGGCTCTTCTTGGCTGTTTTATGGATCAGCTTATCAAACAGGATCAGAAGTCCCGGCAGTACGGTAAATACACAGAGAAGGCTCAGGAAAACGCCCTTCGCCAGAACCACGCCGAGATCCATACCAATCTTGAACCGCATGAAGCAAAGGGAAAGCAGACCCACGATGGTCGTGAGGGAGGAGCTGCAGACCGATGGAATGGCCGAGGCAATTGCCTGCCGCATAGCTGTGGCGGCATCATCCTGAATCTTCTTCCGCGCCTGGCGGTATCGGTTGGACAGGATGATCGAGTAATCCATCGCAAGGACCAGCTGCAGAATAGCTGTGATGGAATGGGTTGGAAGGGAAACGCTGGGCAGGAACATATTCGTGCCCATATTGATCAGAATCGATAAACCGATGGAAATGAGGAACA
>Ga0310691_10008755_pt1 | contig 10349 bp, 5 predicted proteins | sample 176DNAGHGlowgp2_FD_203887 | JGI IMG/M metagenome (GOLD analysis project Ga0310691, IMG submission 203887) | Sheep rumen microbial communities from Palmerston North, Manawatu-Wanganui, New Zealand - 1766 DNA GHGlow gp2 (v2) (version 2) | ecosystem: Host-associated > Mammals > Digestive system >...
AGCAGGATCGGCTCCGACCAGGCGCCGAAAGGGTCCTGCGTCTTGACGAGGAAATTGCCCGTGCCCACGTTCGTGGTGATCATATAGTACGTCCGGTTCGCCGGGTTGTACTTGATGTCCGGGGCGTAGATGCCGCCGCTCGTGCGCTGGCGGCCGAGGCCCGTCAGCTGCGACGGGCGGTCCAGCACGTGGCCGACCTGCTTCCAGTTCACCAGGTCGCGGCTGTGGAAGATCGGGACGCCCGGAAAATAGCTGAAGGTGGACGTGACCAGGAAATAGTCTCCCTCACCGTTGGTGCAGATGCTCGGATCGGAATACCAGCCCGGCAGGATGGGGTTGTACACCACATCCTTCGCAGGCAGCGGATGCGCCTGGTACGCCGCGTCCCTGCCCTCGTACCGGAAACTCTCGAAGATGGCCACCCCAGGAGAAACGGCCGGCTTGCAGGACGCGAGCGCAAGGCCCGCGGCCAAAGCTGGTAAAAGTCCACGCATCGTCAGTTACTCAAAGGAAATCCAGTCTACGTCAAGGTCCTTGGCTTCGTCCACGATGAACTTGATGTTCTGCATCCCCGTGAGCGGGGTCTCGAACGGAAGCTTCACTTCCTTCCAGTCCTTGGAAGCCGGAAGGTCGAAGGTCCCGACGATCTTCTCGTCCCGGGTCTGGAAGGAGACCTTGGACGGAGAAGCGCTGCGGATGCGGAAGATGGCCTGGGTCGGCGCGGTCTCGCCGAAGTTGATCTCGTCGTAGCGGACCCAGGTGTTTCCGCGGGCGAAATGGATGTAGAAGCCCTCGAAGGGATTCGCCGCATCCAGCAGGTCGTCATAGATGCCATAGTGGTAGACGGCGCTGTAGCGGTCCATCTGGATGTGGTCCGTGGCCTTGGTCTCGCCCACGCCGCGCAGGGTCGGGGTGACCTGCTCGATGGTGCCGTCCGGGAGGAAGGAGATCTTGTCGATGCGCACCGAACGGTTCTTGTCGAAGTTCGGGGAATAGTCGTTGTGATGGTAGAACAGGTACCACTGGCCCTTGTAGTTCACGATGGAATGGTGGTTCGTCCAGCACTCGTTCTGGGAACGCTCCATGATGATGCCCTTGTACTCGTAGGGGCCCATCGGGTTCTTGCTCATCGCGTAGGCGAGCACCTCGGTGTTCTCCTTCACGTACGGATAAGTCAGGTAGAAGTTGCCATCCTTCTCGAAGGCGAAGGGGCCCTCGGCCTGCCGGCTGGGCAGGCCCTGGAGGCAGTTGACACCCACCATCTCCATCTCGCGGTTGCCCCACTTCATCGTGGTCTTGGGGTTGTCGTCGGCGAGTTTCGTCATGCTGGGATCGAGCTTGGCGCAGCGGCCGTTGCCCCAGAAGATGTAAGCGTTGCCGTCGGAGGCCTGAAGCACGCAGGGATCGATACCATTGATGCCCTCGATGGGCTCCGGCTGCGGAACATACGGTCCCTCGGGGCGGTCGGCAATGGCCACGCCCACGGCGAAGCCGCGGCCTACCTTGGAGGCGTTCGGGAAATAGAAATAATACTTGCCGTCCTTCTCGACGCAGTCGGGCGCCCACATCGAATATCCCTCAGGATTGCCCCAGGGCACGTCTTTCTGGTCCAGGATCACGCCGTGGTCCGTCCAGTTCACGAGGTCCTCGGAGGAGAAGACGTGATAGTCCTCCATGCAGAACCAGCGGCGTTCGGGCTCCACCGGGCTGATGATGTCATGCGAAGGGAAGAGGTACACTTTCCCGTTGAAGACGCGGGCGGTGGGGTCGGCGCTGTACAGCCCCTTGATGACGGGGTTCTGGGCGAAAAGTCCGCAGGAAAGCAGCAGCGCGGCGAGGGGGAGGATGAATCTCTTCATGGTCGTTTATTTCTTGAAGATGTGGGGAATGAACTCGTTGAGGCAGCGGCGCCAGGTGAGCCACTCGTGGGCGGTGCCCGGAGACTCGTAATAGGTCGCGTTGATGCCGATGGCGTTCAGGGACTTGACGAAGCGGTCGGCGCCGAAGTTCTCCTCGGAGCCCATCCCCATAAAGAGGTAGTGGACCTGCTTGTTGAACTTCGCGGCATCGGCGAAGGCGCCGTCGTACAGGGTCTTGAAATCGGTGCCCGGCATATTGAAGATGGCGCCGCTGAAGGTGCCCATCCAGGCGAACTTGTCCAGGTTCGTGAGGGCCACGTCGAAGGTCTGGTGACCGCCCCAGGAGAGGCCGGCCATCGCGCGGTTCTCGCGGTCCGCCTTCACGCGGAAGGTCTTCTCAATGTACGGGATGATCTCATTGAGGAGGATCGGATAGAAGGAGGCGCCGAAATTCTGCATCGTCTCGCCCTTCTTGGCGCCGAAGCCGTAGCCGCAGTTGCCGTAGTCCATCACCACGATCATCGGGACGCTCTTGCCGGCGGCGATGCTGTTGTCCAGGATGTTGGCCATGTGGCCCTGCTCGTGCCAGCCGCGCTCGTCCTCGCCCATGCCGTGCTGCAGGTACAGCACCGGGTACTTCTTCTTGCCCTTCTCATATTCGGCCGGGGTGTACACGTAGCAGGTGCGGACCGCCTTCTCGATCTCGCTCCAGTACTGGCACTCGCGCACCTGGCCGTGCGGGACGGCCGGGTTGAAGGTGTAGTACGCGGCCACTTCCGGCTTTTCGGGAATCTCGATGCCGCTCGTCTGCTGGCTGCAGCCGTAGAAGGTCTCGCTGTTGGGGTCGTTCACGCGGACGCCGTCCACCAGGAGCGCATAGTAGTGGAAGCCCACCACCAGCGGGTCCGTCGTGCCGGTCCAGACCCCCTTCTCATCCTTGGTGAGGGGATATTTCTTGTTGCAGATGTCCACCTGCACGTCCGTCGCCGTAGGCGCGGCGATCTGGAAGGTGGCACGGCCCTCGGCATCCACGCAGGGATACTCCTTGGTAGGGACATTGGTGGAAGCGGGGGTCTGCGCGAAAGCGACGAGGCTGGCGGCCAGCACCAGCGTAAGGGTCAGTATCTTTTTCATTTGAAGAATTTTTGCAAAGTTTCGTTCAGGTAGGTGCGGGCGTTCATCCAGGTATGGCCGCCACCGGTGTTCATATCTTCGTGCTTGATGCCCTTCTTGTCCAGGTACTCGCGGTTCTCCACGACCTGCTTGTACAGGAAGTCCTCGGAGCCCACACCGTACCAGACCAGTTTGAACCGGTCATTGATGAGGGCGGGATTCTGGCCATACTGCGGGAAGCAGGTGTCCATCATCTCCGGCGTGAGGTAGGCGCTGTAGGAGGCCAGCCAGGCGAACTGCTCGGGGTGGCTCAGGGCGGTGAAGAGCGACTGGCCGCCGCCGCGGGAGAAGCCCGCGATGGCGCGGTGGTCGCGGTCGTTCACCGTGCGGAAGGACTGTTCCACGTACGGCATGATGCACTCGGTCATTTCCTTGGCGAAGACTTCGTACATCTTCGTCGCGGCCATCGAGGTGGGCTGCGGGGTGGAGCCCATGTTGCCGTACGGCATCACGACGATCATCGGCTCGGCCTTGCCGTCGGCGATGAGGTTGTCCAGGATCGTATTCAGCTTGCCTACCTTGAACCAGGTCTCCTCCGTGTCGGTGGTGCCGCTGACGAGGTAGAACACCGGATAGTTCTTCCCGGAGGTCTCGTAGCCCGCAGGCGTATAGACCACCAGCGGACGCCAGGCGTTCAGGACGGAGGAGCGGTACTGGCAGTACTGCATCTTGCCATGCGGGACGTCGCGGACGCCGTAAGGAACGCCCTGCTGCGCCTGGGACGCCGGAGCGCCCGGACGGCGGAAGGCAAACCCTACCGGGATTTCCACCAGGGAGGCCTTGAAGTTCTCGTTCGGGAAGATGTCCTTGTTCAGCGGGTCGGATATGGACACGCCGTCCACTATAAAATTATAGGGATAAATGTCACGCTTTTCCGGAGTGACTGTGAGCGTCCACAGTCCGTTCCGGCCCTTGACCATAGGCACAGGCTCCTTCAGGAACTGGCTAGAGAGCAGCACTTCCTTGGCGTTCGGAGCCTGGAGGTTGAAGGTCACGGCGCCCGCCATGCTCACGAGCGGAGAGGCGACCGCGGTGGAATGATAGTCCCCCGGTGCGGGCTTGTACGGGATTCCCCAGATCTTGAGCATCTCCGCGGCGTAACGGCGGCCGAGCTCGCGGTAGCCGGCGGCGGTGAAGTGCAGGAAATCGAAGTTTTGCGGGCAACCATCGGCGGGGATGACATGGGCCGTGGGAATCACGCGGCCGATGGTGTCGATGACGGCGTTGTGCGCGGCGCAGGTGCCGCCCCGGTCCGCCGCGACCACTTCACCCACGAGGAGCGGCACGTCTTCCGCATTGAGTTTCAGGTCTCTCAAGAGGTTCTCGTAGACGGTCTTCACGTCGGCGGGCCACTTGGGGTCGCCGGTGTTCGTCTCGCCCTGGTGCATCAGGATGCCGGAAATGACACCCTTCTTCTTCGCGATCTTGCCCATCGCGACCAGCCGGTCGTACGGATGGCCGTCATAGGCCGCCAGCATGGGCTTCATCCATTCCGGAGCCGTCTTCGCATACTCGTCGATCCGGTCCGGCAGGAAACCGTCGATGCTGATGCCGCCGATGGCGACGTGCACGATGCCCACCTTATGTCCTTCCGGCAGGTTTTCCAGCAGGGTGCGACCGAAGTAATCGACCGGCGTCAGACCGGTATTCTCGCGGCACAGCGGCGGCAGGGCCTTGTACCACTTGCCCATCTTGCGGGACTTGTCGGAGAAATTGACGGCGGAGAGATTCAGGAAATTGTCGGACACCCCGACGGAATCCTGCGGCTCGATGCGCGCGTTACCCTCCATATTCGACTGCCCGAAGCAGAGGAAAATATGGAAATTCTTGTCTTGTGCGGTTGCGTTCAGTACGGTCAAGGCGGCAACCATTGAAAGAAAGAGCTTCTTCATGGGTGCAGTGTGTTGTGTTTGGAACCCGGGTCGGGTATCACCCCGGCCCGGATTAGTTACAGGCTGACCGGATTATTCCGCAGCGGGTTTATTCAGATAAGCCCAGCCGAGGACATCCTGCAGGTTCGGGTTACCGTTCTTCACGTCGTACGGGAACGGGAGGTACTCGTTCTTACCGACCGTGAACTTGTTGTAATGAGCCACGGAATAGGTCGTGTAGAGCTTATGCTCCGGCGCATCTTTCGTGAAGAACTCATCATACACCGTAGGAATCTTCTCGTGGATGCCACCGTAGCGGGTGTTGAACACCTCATTGAGGTCCACCTTGCCCTGCGCGGCCCAACGGACGAGATCGTGGAAGCGGCAGTTTTCGAACCAGAGTTCGTACTGCTTCTCATCCATCACATCCTGGAAGGTCAGCTTACTGCTGATCTTACCGGAACCGGAACGACGCTGAACCTCGTTGAGGGCCTTCAGGCCGTTGGCCTCGTCGGCACCGATGCAGGCCTCGGCATAGAGCAGGAGGGCTTCCGCATAACGGGCGACCGCATAGTTCTTCTGGTTGGAGTTCGCACCCGAGGCGGGCACATTGTCAGCGTGATAGCCTTCCTTTCCACCCGTGAGAATCTTCGGCGGGTTGTGGTAAACCATCATCTTCCACTCGAAATAAGGGCCGTGGCTGTAAACACCCTTTGCAGAACGGATACCGCGGGCGTCATCTGCCTTCTTCTGATCGAGCGTGCCGTCATTCACTTTGGAACCGGTCCAATCCATCTCATAAAGGAACTCGTCCGCGGTGAGGAAGGTGGCCCGACGACGAGGGGAATTGCCGTCGTGCTCCAGGAACTTCTTCGCGAAGTCTTCCTGGATGGCGCCGCCATTCCAGCCGCCACCGACACCCGGAAGGTCGGCGCAGACGGTCGGAGTGGAGGCGAGGGCGTCGGTACGCCAGCAGAGAACGTCGGCGGTCATCCAACGGCCGCGGGCCGTGCTGGTATACGCAGGATCGGCGATGTAGTTGGGCTCGAAGATCTTCTCGGAGTTGCCGTCGCCGTCAATGTGGAAGTTCGTCCAGTAGTCCTCGGACTTGACGAGGGCGTACTTTCCGGAGTTGATCAAGTCGCCGAGATACTTGCGGGCGGTGGTCGGGTCGTTATCGAACATAGCGGCCTTACCGGCGACGAACTGGGCGAAGCCCTTGGTCATGATCGCGGTGGCATCCTTGTCGCTCGTGCTGGACCGCTCGACGAGGGAACCGGAAGAGATGGCCTTTTCGCACTCGGCGATGACCCACTTGAGGACCTGGTCCTGGCTCTCGGCCTGGGTCGGAAGCTCGTCACCTTCGAGGATACGGTCCACGATGTTCGGACGGTTCCAGGTAAGGGCCATCATCATATGGCAGTATGCGCGCATGACGCGGGCCTCTTCCACGCACTGCTTGGTGAAGGCGCTCGAGAATTGAGGCTCGACACCGTTGCGATTCTCGTTCGAGAAGTTGGAAATGATGAAGTTGCACGCGTAAATGACGTTGGCGTAGTGGTTATACAGGGTCTTGATGGCACCGTCACGTTCGGAATAGCGGAATTCGCAGAAGACGCGGAAACCACCGTGGTCTTCGGCATCACCGCCCGCAGCGAGGACATCGTCGGCCGAATAGTTGAGGATCATCAGTTCCGGGACGTAGATCCAACCGCCGCTGCAGGAAGCCACATTGTCACAAAAGGAAGCATACATATTGGTACGGGCGGCCTGGGCGTCGGCGTCAGACTTGAAGAAGTTGCTGTAGCTGATGACACCCTTCTGGGGGATATCCAGGCGTTTCTCGCAGGAAGTGGCAGCCAGCGCAATCACGAACAGTATAGGGATGATAATCTTTTTCATGGTAGAAAGCATTTAGAAAGTCAGGTTAACACCGAAAACCACCTTCTGCATGGTAGGATAGGAACCCCAGTCGAGACCGGCACCGGACGTGTTGTTGGTGGAAGCCGTCTCCGGATCCAGGCCCGGATAGCTGGTGAAGGTGAAGTAGTCGTCAAGCGAGACGTAGAAGCGGAGGTTGCTGATCATGATCTTCCGGGTGATGTTGCGCGGCAGGGTGTAGCCGAACTGCATCTGCTTGATGCGGAAGAAGTCGCCCTTGAAGAGGTTACCCGAGGAGGACCAGAAAGGATGGTCGAACGAGAGGATCGTCTTGGGGTTCGGCATCGTACCATTCTCATAGCCGTCCAGGTACACCTTCAGGCCATTCTTGAAACCGGTGCGGTGGAGGACCGGCAGGATGGAGTTGCCGCCCACGCCAGCGCCGTACAGGGTGAAGTCGAAGCCCTTCCAGGCCATGTTGAAGTTCAAGCCGTAGGTGAAGGACGGGGTGCCCTTGCCGATGTAGGTCATGTCGCTCGTGGTCGGCTCCGCGGTGAGGTTGCCGTCAGCGCCCATGAACTGCGGGACGCCATTGGCATCCATGCCGCGATAGTCCCAACCGAGGAGATACCAGATCGGATAGCCGTTTTCGAAGGCGGTCATGATCTTGTAGTTCGTGGAGCTCGCATCCGCATTGGTGATACGGCCGGCACGGGCGGCCAGCTCAAGCACCTCGTTGCGCAGGGTGGAGAAGTTACCGTTGATGCCATAGCTGAAGTCACCGATGGTGTCTCTCCAGCCCAGCTCGAATTCCCAACCCGTGTTCAGGACCTTACCGCCGTTCACGGTGGAGGTGGAGGCACCCAGTTCGGTAGGCGTGTCAATCTTGAAGATGAGGTCCTTCGTCTGCTTGTTGTAGTAGTCGACGTCGAAGGTCAGGCGGTTGTTGAAGAAACGCGCGTTGAGACCGAGGTCGAGCTGCTCGGAGGTTTCCCAAGTCAGGTTCGGGTTGGGCAGGCCGCCGCCGAGGTTCGGAGCGGAGGAGTTGGTGGAACCAATCTGGTCCACGTGGTACTGATACCAGTTGTTACCCACGGAAAGGGTGGTATCATAGCTATAGCCACCGAGGACGGCGATGTTACCGTTACGACCCCAGGAAGCACGGAACTTCAGGAAATTGAAGATGTTGTTGTCCAGGTTGTCCTTGAAGAAGCGCTCGTTGCTGACGGTCCAGCCGGCGGAGAAGGACGGGAAATAACCCCAGCGGTTGTTCTTCGGGAGCTTGGAAGAGTCGAACGCATCGGCGCGGAAGTTGGCCTGGAGGCTGTAACGGTTGTCATAGCTCCAGATGATGCGGCCGAAGTATGCGAGGGAAGCGGACTTGCCAGGGGCGTTGCTGAACTTCTTGGTGACGTCACCCTTGACATAGCTCAGATAGTGGAACTGATCCTCCAGGGAATTCAGGATCTCTACGCCGGTCTCACCATCTGCCCAGCCGCGGACGCTGTCGGAATTGTTCTCGCGATAGGACATACCGGCCATGACCGTGAAGTTGTTCTTACCGATGTTGAAGAGGTAGTTCGCGAAGTTCTCCCACTGATAGTACCAGCCGGTGCTGGCCGTAGCACTGATGGAATAATTGTCCTTGGAACCACGACCGATATAATAAGGAGCGGTGTAGGAGTGGCTCGCGCTCTGGCTGAGGCGGTAACCCAGGCGGGAAGTGAAGGTGAAGCCCTTGAAAGGCATGATGTTGGCGAACAGGGTTCCGTTGATGTTGAAACCACCGTTGGAGTCCTCGGAAGCGTCGCGCTTGGCGAGCGGGCTGCCTTCCACGTCGGAGTAAGGCGTATTGGCGAAGAAGCCGTTCTCGTCACCGAGGAAACGGTAAGGAGCGGCGGCCGTGCCGGCCTGCACGTTGTCGTACATCTCGCGGAAAGCGGCGGGCATGTCGTCCGGAGTCTTCCAGTAAACCGGGGTCAGCGGATCCAGGGTGAGCATGTTCTCGAAGGAGGAGGAGTAACCACGCTGGGAAACGCTCTTGGTGGACCACTTTTCGATGGAGTTGTTGGAACCGACCTGCAGCCACTTGAAGAGCTGGTAGTCGGCGTTGACTTGAGCCTGGAGTCTCTTGTAGACATCCTTGTCGCCCTTGACGATACCGTTCTGGTTCACATAGTTTAAAGCGGTGAAGAAGTGGCCGTTCTTGTTACCGCCGGAGAAGCTCAGGGAATGCTGCTGGCTCCAGCTGGGCTCGAGATAGGCGGAGATCCAGTCGGTGTCGATGACGCCGTTCGGATAATCGGCATTGGGCTTGTCGAAGTCTCGGAGGTAATTATCGACATAGTCCTTGCCATATTCATATTCGACATAGCGGAGCATCTGCTCGCGGTTCATCTGCGGACGCTTGTGGAAGTTCTGGAGGGTGGCCTTGGCCGTGTAGTTCACGCTGGCGGTGCCTTCGGAACCGCTCTTGGTCGTGACAAGGACGACACCGTTACCAGCCTGGGCGCCGTAGATGGCGGCGGAGGCGGCATCCTTCAGGATCTCGATGGACTGGATCATGGAAGGATCCAGATACTGGATGCTGGAAACCTGAAGGCCGTCCACGATATACAGCGGAGCGACCTTGGAGGCATCGGTGGTGTTGGAGGAATAACCACGGACGCGAATCTCGGCGCCGGAGCCCGGGGAACCGTTCGTCATGACGTGGACACCGGCGGCCTTACCCTGCAGGGCGGCGGCGGCGTCATTGACGGAAAGGTTCTTGATGTCATCCGCACCCACGGAAGCGACGGCGCCCGTGAGGTCGCTCTTCTTCTGGACACCATAACCGATGACGACGGTCTCGTCCAGGAATTCGGTGTTCTCCGCAAGGACGAAGCGGAAGGTGGTCTGGTTGCCAATGGCAACGGTCTGGTCGGCATAACCGATGCAGGACACGTTGATGTTGGCGCCAGCCGGGACATTGAGACGGAAAACTCCGTTCACGTCAGTAACGGCACCAATGGACGAGTTGCCTACGACGACGACGGCGGCTCCGATGATCGGAGCGCCGCTCTCATCGACAACCGTTCCGCTGATGGCGCGGTTCTGGGCGGTCGCAACCGTTCCCAGCAGGCCCGCTGCGACGATCATCACAGCGGCGGCCATTCTTGCAAAAAATTGCCTGGTCATAAAAGCGTTGTTTTGGTTGGTTAGATGTTTATGGTTAAACAGTTTTGTGCTATGCAGCCGGAGACAAATGTACCCTTTTATAAAGGCGAAACCTTTCAAAACGCGACCGAATTCGGAAACAAATCAATCAATTCTCAATCATTTTGCACCCGGAGGGTGGCTTTTGGAAGATTTTTAACATCCTATGAATGGATTTTAAAAGTTATTTTTGCTACCTTGCATCGTCAAAGAACGAATAATGAAAAAAGCGATTCTGTTTGCCCTTCTTCTCTGGTCCGTCCTCCCCGGATGGACGCAGAACTTCCATACCCAGTTCCGGAATTTCTCGACCGACGACGGCCTTCCCGACAACTCGGTCCGCGCCATCTACCAGGACAGCGACGGACTG